>OIEZ01000014.1_pt1 | contig 84261 bp, 86 predicted proteins | sample 1581941 | NCBI WGS metagenome assembly OIEZ01 (sample SAMN04414078, study PRJEB24778) | human gut metagenome | material: faecal | host: Homo sapiens | reverse complement strand
AAATTTATTTTCAAAGTTAAATCTTTATTATAATTGAAAAGAAATTACTCTATTGGGTAATCGGAAGTATTTGTTGTAACAATGAGAATGTCTTTCTGAATGTAGTTATGTACAATTTTTGTATTAGAAAAACATTTGTACGAAAACGTAAAAATAACCGAGTTAAGATAAATTCTTTACTTTCTCTTTGGCATTTTTTCTGCACAAAAATAATAATCTTGTTTTATATATTCTTTAGTACCAAAGTATGCTTGTCCATGTTTTGGTTAAACTTCATACATTTAATTTTCAATGAAAATAGCTTTTATTAGCACTCGTGGTATTCCCAACAACTACGGAGGTTTCGAACAATTTGCTGAATACATATCTGTAGGTTTAGCAAAAAGAGGTCATGAAGTGACCGTTTATTCTCCTCATTTCCATCCTTATAAGGAGAAAACTTATAAAGGAGTCCGTATTAAGCATATATATAGTCCTGAAACATGGATGGGGAGTTCTCTTGGGAGTTTTTTTTTATGATTTTGCTTCACTGAGAGATGCACTGAAACGAGATAATTTTGATATCATCTATGAAGCTGGATATACTAGTATTGTGCCTGCTTATATTTGGTTTGATGTAAAGAATATTAAATATCCCATATTCACAACGAATATGGACGGTTTGGAATATAAACGTACCAAATTTAATAAATGGGTACGGAAATTCGTCTTTTGGGAGGAACGGATGACAGTTAAGCATAGCCATTACTTGATAGCTGACAATATGGGGATTTATGATTACTATAAAGAAAAATATGGTAAAGAAAGTAAGTTCCTTGCTTATGGGGCGGATGTTCACGATGACTATAATTCGGAATATCTAAAAGAGTTTAATTTGATTCCGGACAGTTATTATCTGCTTGTGGCAAGATTGGAGCCTGAAAATAATATAGTAATGGCTATAGAAGGATATCTTGCTTCTAAAGAGAATGGATGTAAACCATTGGTCATTATAGGAAAGACCAATACTCCTCATGGCAAGGAATTGGTAGCACAGTATGGTAGAGAAAAATCTATACGTTTTATGGGGGGGATTTATGATTTCAAGAAATTGAATTCGATACGAAAGTTCTCTTTTGCCTATTTTCATGGTCATTCGGTGGGAGGAACAAACCCGTCGCTTTTAGAAGCTATGGCTTCAGATTGTTTTATTTTAGCGAATGATAATATATTCAATCGGGCTGTATTAAAAAACAATGCGGAATATTATCATACAGTTGCCGATGTGAGAGAGTTATTGAATGATATAGATGCTGTTGTAGCAAGGGATAAGGATAATTTTATAAATGGAAATTTAAAAGAGATTCGTACGGAATATTCTTGGGAACATTTAGTAGATGAGCATGAAAAATATTTTAAGTGGTTGCTTGCACAAAAACATTGATAGCATAGGAGGGGCTTGGATTGGAATTATTGTTTGGGGATTTTTGTGCGTTTGTACTAATAGCTATGGACAGGCATTGAGGGGAACAACAGGATTACTTCATGCTCCAACAGCGGATATGCAACAAGATAAAACTTTTATGTTTGGTGGGAATGTCTTGGATATCATACCATTGCATTATTATGATTTTGATGTAAAATATACTTTTAATTATTATATTAACATTACTATATTTCCATGGTTGGAAGTGGGGTATACTTGTACATTGAATTATGCCAATGAAGGTTCTACTTATTTCCCAGAGCAGTCATGGGGAAAGTATACAAATCAAGATCGATCGTTTAATTTTCGATTACGTGCATGGAAAGAAGGTTGGTGGAAGTCATGGACACCACAGATTGTAATAGGAGCTGACGATCCGGGTACTCATGATAGTTATGGTGGAGGGGGTATATCTAGTCGTGATCAAAATGGAGGAAATTGTTTTTTTAATCGTTATTACGTTGCTGCAACGAAACATGTTACTTTTAAAAATATAGGAATTTTAGGAGTGCATTTTTCTTTTGTATTAGATAGACCTGCCACTTGGAAGCATCACAATCGTCCTGCTATAGGAGCTAATTTCCAATGTAGATTTCCAAATCAGGAATCATTAATAGTGAAAGCTTTGAACGGCTTGGATCTGATGGCCGAATATGACGCCCGCACAGTGAACATCGGGGCGCACTACCAGCTTTGGAAAGACCACATCAATCTGATTGCCGAACTGAACAACGGGAAATACTTCTCTGGTGGCATTTATTTCAAAATCCATCTGAAATGATAAAAAGATTATCCGATTAGGATCTCTGGAATAGATTTTACTCTACAACATTTTGAACATCGGATGTAAGGGAGATATTGTTGCAAGATTTATCGAGCCATATTTCATAGGCGTTAATCAATGAGAAACATTTTGGATATTATCATTATAAATTCTATATTCGCATAGAATTTATAACCGATATAATTATGGAAACTACAGTATTCAACCCCATACAGAGGCATTTGTTGGAAATGTTTTCTTACGATAAATCTCAGGAAGGTCTGGAAGAATTGAAAGAGGTGCTCTTTCAATATTATTCCAAACGGATGAATACAAAGTTGGATGAACTTTGGGATAAGGGAATTCTTGACCAGAAAAAGCTGGATGAAATAGCTGAAATGGATATCCATTCATTAAAATAACGTCAATGGCTAGCTGGTTCTTGGTACGAATTGTCTTATTCAAAGCATTCCTCAAAGGAGTCGTTACCATGTCTTGTGGCAATCCTTTGTGGACGGAAAGAACAAGCTCTGTGTATCCAATGAAATATTGGAGGAATATATAGAAATTCTGCAAAGACTTACCGACAATGAAACGGCGGAATATGTGGTGAAAACCATATTGAACAGTCCGTTTGTTGAATTGATAACTCCATTCTATCACTTTAATCTGATTACAGTCGATCCTGATGACAATAAGTTTGTGGATTGTGCCATTTCGGCCAATGCGCACTACATTGTTACCAACGACCATCATTATGATGTGCTGAAAGATATAGATTTTCCCAAAGTGAATATTGTAAATATTCAGCAATTCTGTATTTATCTGTCACAAGAAAAATAATATATTGGAAAAAAGGAGGATTTATAGTTGAAAATAAAATAGCTATAATTCCATACATCCCGGGTGCAAAAACCGCCATAGAGGCAGTCTCCATACAGAGGCGCTCTATGGCGGTTTCCCGTTTCCCCACGTTTACCGGGGAAAATTCCCGTTTCCGGGAAGCCGGGAGGTTACTCTTCCATTTTGAGCTTGCCCAGTTCTTTCAGGATGTGCTCCATGGCTTCTTTGTAAACCTCCGGTTTCTCCTTTTCCATCCATTTCATCAGTTTGAAGTAAGAATTTGGAGTCACAATCTTTCCGTCTCGAATTTTGGTGGCGGTGGACCGGCCTATCGCACCTTTGTCTTCCAAGTTGTTGGGGTTTAAATCGCTTCTTCGCACGGCATTACCGATGCAAGTGCTGATGATCTCAAATTTTTTTTCATGTTACTAAAAATTAAATTATTAAATAATGATTTGTAAACAGCATAAACATAGCTACTTACAAAATGTCTCGGCAAAGATAGGAAATGTTTATTAACAATTGCTTGTTTTTGTGAGCAACGCCCTATTTATATTTTGCGTTCCTTTGCGTTATATTTATACTAACACACAAAAGAAATGGATTATACAGAGCAGTTTATCCGGCTGAATTGCAGCTTGATGTCGGATTACAAAATGATGAAGCTGAATGCCGATATGAAATGCATGGGGCTGGGGTTGTATCTTGAAACGATATTGTTTCTGCGAAAACAGCAGGAATACAAACATGATTTTAACGAACTGGATTTGCTGGCCGATCAGTGGGGAGCTACCGTGGAAAATCTGCAACATCTTATTAAGGACTTCGATTTGTTTCTCATTACAGAGGACGGGTATTTCCGATGTCTGTATCTGGACGAGGTGATGGGATATCAGAGCAAACTTTCCGAGCAACGTGCCGCTGCCGGCAGTAAGGGAGGGAGAAGCAGTAAGAAAAGTACGGTGAAAGCATCTGCAAAAGCAACTGCGTCTACAATAGGAAGGGGCAGAATCAATGAAGGGAAAAACGGTGATACGTCTTGCATGGATCGTAACGAGGAAATCTACACGAAAAGTAATGATACACCTTGCGTGGATTGTAACAGGGAAGTCTACCTGAAAAGTGGTGGTGTACCCTGCATGGATAATAACGGGGAAGCCTACCTGAAAAGCGATGATACACTTTGCGTGGATTGTAACGGGGAAGTCTACATGAAAAACGGTGATACGTCCTGCATGGATAATAACGGGGAAGTCTACATGAAAAACGGTGATACGTCCTGCATGGATAATAACGGGGAAGTCTACATGAAAGCGGTGATGCGTTCTGCGTGGATAATAACGGGGAAGCTACATGGAAAGTGGTGGTGTACCTTGCATGGATAATAACAAGGAAGTCTACCTGAAAAGCAGTGGTGCACCCAGTATGGATAGCAAGGAGAGAATTTATATGGAAAGCAGGAATGTAGATAGTAACAAGACTGTCTGCATGGAGAGCAGCAAGCCAATCCATTCGGATTATAATAAGGAAATCTACAAGGAAAACAGCACGGAAAGCAACGTGAAAAGTAGTGCGGAAAGTATGAAAAATACGACTGCAAAAAATACAAATGAAAATTCAGTCAAAAATGTGATTCAAAGTGTTGATAATGAGTGTTATGGAAAGAATTTGCAAGCAAGCTTTAAGCAAAGCTTTATAAGAGAAGAAAAGAATAGAGGAGAGAAGAAAAACAACAATAACAAAGAAAAAGAAATAATTGCTGTTGCTGCTGTTGATAAACTTCCCCGATTTTCCGAATTGTCCGAAACGATACCCCGATGGGAACAATGCATCAATGAAGCTTTCATTACTCAGAGTTGGCTGGAGGCTGTGGGGATGATGTCAGGTTTGAAAGAACTCTTTTTGAACAATCTTTCTTTTATTCGTGATCTGTTCAAGAAACATGTCGTGGCACAAGGAAACACAGGAGGAATCACTTCCGTGTCCGAAGCCGAAGCTTATTTCGCCAACTACATCCGCCGAGAAAGGCCCACCCGTCTTTTTCTGGAAGAAAAGCTGAAAGAAAGGAGCCGGATGCAGAATGAATCGACTTCGCTCTCGCCCTACGAAACGTACAATCCGCTGACCGGCGAACGTTCGTATTGCGGAGTTCCTCTTCCTGCCGATGCACCCCCGCGCCCCAACGGACGTGCCACCTGGGATAATCTGAAACAGAGCTGGATATGACGCGCGAAGAACATGCAGATTATGTGCGGTGGCTGAAAAGACTGCCGCGCAGAAAGGACCATTTCCGTATGCCTTGTCCCGAATGTTCCGCAACGCGAAGCAATCCCAAAGATCCTTCGTTCAGTGTGCATATCACCCGTGAAGGGGGATGGGCGAAATGCTTTCATTGTGATTTCGCCATAGCGTGGAACGAGGACGAGATGTGGAAAAGAGAACAGAAACAACAAGACCGGGAACGGCAGAAACAGCAGAAGGATGCACCGCAGCACCGTAACACGTCGCAGCACCACGATGCAGCATCGCAGCACCATAACACGGCGCAACGCAAGCCGCACATCCCCCTGCAACCGCCTGTACATTACATATGCCCGGTAATCAATAAAAACAACAAATTATGAATGGAAAATGATGGAATACATGGTCGGCAGACGAGGTATTCCGATGGACGTCCTGACAAGGATGAAGATAGAGGAACGCTTGGAATTCCTGCCGCAGACCGGCAAGGAAGAAGCCTGCATCTGCTTCCCTTACCTGGAGGACGGAGTAATGAAAAACATGAAATTCCGGGATGCCGCAAAGCATTTCAAGATGGTGAAAGGAGCCGAGCTGATTCCTTGGAACATAGACGCCATAAAAGGGAAGGAAAAGTGCTACATCACCGAAGGCGAGATAGATGCCCTCAGCCTGATAGCCGCAGGACTGGAAGAGGTGGTGTCCGTACCCAACGGAGCCGGAGGCGCGAACCTTCAGTGGCTGGACCGCTTCGTGGAGTCGCACTTCGATGACAAGACGGAAATCATCCTGGCCATGGATACCGACAGGCGCGGAGTGGAGTTGCGCGACGACTGGTGCGCCGCCTGGGCATGGACCGCTGCAAGGTGGTGGCCTGGGGGGAAGGCTGCAAGGATGCCAACGAGTATCTGTTGAAGTACGATCTTCCGAGGCTCCGCCAGCAGGTGGAGCAGGCGGCGGAAATCCCGTTGGAAGGAGTCTTCTGCCCCATGGACGAATGGGATACGCTGATGGATATTTATTACAACGGAATGCCGGAGGGAGCCGATACGGGACTGGAGAATCTGGACCGGCTGATCAAGTTCGAGCGTGGTTTTGTGCTCACGGTCACAGGCGTTCCCGGCAGCGGAAAAAGCGAGTTTGTGGACGAAATTGCCATGCGCCTGCTCCTGCGCCACGATTGGAAGGTGGGCTATTTCAGTCCGGAGAATACCCCGCTGGCCTATCACTACCGCAAGCTGATACGCCGCGTGGTGGGCAAGCGTTTCGAACACAAGGGGATGCCGTTGCCGGAAGCCGGACAGGCCATCCGTTACCTGGCACAGAGTGTCTTCTCCATTATGCCGAAAGAGGACTTCTCGGTAGAGAGCGTGCTTCGCATTGCCGCCCAACTGGTGAGCCGGAAAGGAGTGAAGGTGCTGGTGGTGGACCCCTTCAACCGCTTCGAGCATCAGATTCCCGACTGGGAAACGGAAACGCAGTACATCAGCCGCATCTTCGACGAGTTCTCCAATTTTGCCGTGAAGCACAAGGTGTTGCTCATTCTGGTGGCGCACCCCACCAAGTTGCGCCGCGAACCGGGAAGCAAACGCTGGCCTGTGCCCACGCTGTATGATATCAACGGCTCGGCGGCCTTTTTCAACAAGACGGATTATGGAATGGTGGTAGACCGTAACGATGAGCTGGGGCAGGTGCTGGTGCGTGTGGCCAAGGTACGTTTCGACCATCTGGGCGGACCGGGAGATGCTTTTTTCGCCTTCAGCACTTACAACGGACGCTACACGCCTACCGAGGAGAGGACCTTGGATCATAATCCGCCCGAACCGAAGTGGGAGCATACCAATTTCCTGACAGAGAAGCTGAAGCCCGAACAGCAGGGCCTGGGGTTTAATGAGGGGAATGAAGTAGTTGAATGTTGCTGTTCCTGAATAACTTGGGGATAGGAGAAGGGAGATGTCAAAACAAAAAGGACAACCCCGAAAAGTTACAGATAGTAATTATAACACGTAAAAGGATCGTATCAAGCTCTGTATGGAGTAATGATACGACCCTTTCTTTAGTCTTTTAGGATGCTCAAATTTCAGATTGTAAGTTCATGTTTTCAAAAACTGAGTTTTGACACTCGCCTTTTAGGGCTTGTAGTTACAGTCTGTAACTTCTCGGAGTAGTCATTTTATTTTGACATACCCACTTTAAAAGTTGCTTACAAGTAGATCATGTTGCCGGCAGGCTTTACTGATTACTGGTCATTCTTCAGTGATCACTGATCATTCCTCATTAATCACTAGCCATTAAAATCCTCTCCACCGTTCCCGTTTTATCTCCTCGCACTGCCGTCGCTGCCATGCGGGCATTATTTTCTCCAGCTCTTTCAGTTTCCATCCCTTCATAAAGCGTATCTCGTCCTTTTCCTGCTCCGTGCACAGGCTGATGCGCAGCAGTTCGGGGTAGAGCACCTGTATATGGAAAATCTTGGCTCTCCACAGCAGCATGGACATCTGCCAGGGGGTGAGGGCTTGGATGCGGTTCAGGGTGAGCAGCATTTCCAGATAATGACGGTAGAAGGCTTTGTCCACGGTCATGAGTTGGTTTATCAGATAGTTCATTTTTATTATTGTTAAATGAAACGATTAGTTGAATGAAGGGTCAGGAAATCAAAGCGGAGGAAAGGGACGCTATCTTTGGAGAAAGCCCCCTTGGATACGTTATCTTTGGAGAAACCTCTTTGAAAACAAACGGTTCTCATTGGAAACCCTATCTTTGGAGAAATCATCCCTTAAAAGCGGTATTCCTTCACAGCATCAAAACAAGGGCACGGCTTCACGGAATTCAAGTCATGATGCCCCACTATCAACGCTTTGGGGAACAGGAGGCGCAGCTCGCGCAACAGTGCCAGCATACTTCCCTTCTGCATCAGAGTACGCGTATCGGCAGGTGTGCAGTCCGCCGAGAGTCCTCCCTCATAGCAGATGCCGATAGAATGCCGGTTATGGTTCTTGCAATGCGCTCCCACCTTTTCCAGAGGTCGTCCGCGGTGAATCTCTCCGTCACGGGTGATATAGAAATGATATCCTATGTCTGTGAAGCCCCGGTGGCGGATGTGGTCCCGGCGGCAAGTTTCAAAATCCAGCCTCCGCCCCTCAGGGGTGGCGGAGCAGTGGATAATAATCAGGGTAATGGTTCTCATGATCATCAGATACAGGCGTTCAGACCGAGTGCGCCGGCAACGGCGGTGGCTACGGTGATAATTACTTTCAGAATCAGTGTCCAGGTGTTTTTCTTTGTTTTTGAACTCATTGGAATTTTGTTTTAGAGGTTGATAATAAATGAATTGTAATGGAAGCCAAGGGCTGAATGTACCCCAACGAAAACGGCTTGTCACAGGGGCACATTCAGCCTTTTAGCGTCGTGCCTTTAGCGTTGTGCCTTGCTTCCGTCATACAGGAGTTCCGTCAGGCCTGTCCTCCGTTTTCCGGCTCCTTCGCCTCTCCGGTAAGATCCACACTGGTCTTTCCGGCTTTCAGCGCCTTCACCACCAGTCGGGCCGCCTTGCGCGTGGCCACCAGATTGAACACGGCTTCCTCCTGCAAGTTCTGGAAACGTGTTCCGGCACTCCAGTTCACATTCAGCTTTCTGACGTGGATGGCAGGATTGTAGTCGGCAGCGCTTTCCGCTCCTATACTGTTGATGCTGATGGAGAAATCCCCCAAGTCGCCCAGCTGTATCTTCTGTCCTCCCAGAAGCTGTTCCCTCATGCAGTCCACCGCCATGGTGAGGATGGCCACGATGTCCGCACGCTTGTACACACAGCCGTGGCTGGCGATGTGCTCGGCAAAGCGGTTGATGTCCATCACTTCCGAATACTGTGCACTGGCGTAAGCCTTCTTGGCGGCATCCGCGTCCATCGGATTGCTACGCATAACGATACTGTAATTTACCATAGTCTGTTAAAATTAAAAGTTGATAATTGAGAATTAAGAAACACTGTTGCCGGGGAATGAAGCAAGTCAGACGTCAGTCACTGTCCATTAACCGTCAGCCACTGGTTGCCGACTGCTGAAAGAACCCTATCTTTCACGTGTAAGATCCTATATCTTACAGCTGTAAGATTATAGATCTTTCGCCTTCATCGTTCCGACATTACAAAGATACGATGTGCGGATTCCGGAAAGTTGATTCCGGTGGGTTGTAGTTGATAACAGTTGATTCTAGTTGATTATTGTTGGAAAAACATTCTTTCTTCTCGTCCGTTTTTCGTACTTTTATGGAAGTAAATAAAAAGTATGGAATGTATGGAGAATTTTGAGATACGCACGTATGGCCGCACCGAACTGGCCCTGTGTTATTTCCCGGATTTGAATCCGCAGGTGGCTTACCGTAAGTTGCAGTATTGGATTGACTATTATCCTCACCTCAGGGAGCAACTGGAGAAGATGGGCAGTGGCTTGAGCTGCCGTACCTATATGCCGGCTCAGGTACAGCTGATTGTGGGGGCGATAGGGGAGCCTTGAAAGGGGATTGTGATGGAGTGCGGCCAGATAAAAAGAATGGCTTCCCCGATTGCGTAATCGATATGGCAAGTGAACGACCGGCTCCTGTTGACAGTCGCATTGAAAGATTGGCAAGGTTGATATATGTGAATGAAAATGACACGAATGACGCCAATCAGAGATATAAACCCAATTTGTGCCATTCGTGTCATTCACATTCTGGATAAAGAACGGAATAGAACCTCTATTCCCGTATTTCTCCCTTATGCACCAGCATTTTCACCAGTGTCCGTTTGGAACTGTGCGTGTCCGAAACCCATAGCACGGAGTCGTTTTGCGCATAGATGCGGGCAGGCTGGGAAAAAGCATATCCTTTTACAGTTTTTATTTTCTTGCTCCATTCGTTGGACTGGCGTTCGTATATGTTGATGGCATCATTGTCGCCGGTAGCATACCAGCGGTCGCCGCACAACGCCAGTGTCTTGGGCTTGAAGCCGGGCGACAGGGAAAGGTCGTCCAGATCGATGGAAGCGTCGTTTGCCATATCATCGTTGACCAGTGCCGGATCGAGCACCCGTATTTTCTTCCCTTCATAATCCGTGAGCAGCAGATGCCCTTCCGCATCGGGCTGCATGGAATGGCTGGCAAAGCCGTTGTTGCCCGGACTGCCGTTGCCGGATGCCCGGCGGTAGCGGTTCACCTTCTGGTAATTTTCCGGGGTGGCATCCTCCTCTTTGTAAATGCTGACCATTCCGTTCTTGTCGCGTGCGAAAATCAGCCCGTCCTTTACCGTCATGGCCTGTGCCTGGAATACGGGGCCGCTCCATTGCCCGTTGCCTATGCAGGTGAGGTAGGACAGTTCCGGCAACTGGAATACATGGATGCGCGACTGGCGTTCGGCCACATACAGCCGGTTGCCCGACGGCACGATGGCTTCTATCTGACTTCCGAAACTCTTCTCCCCGCCGTCGTGCTGCCAGCTCTGCAAGGTTCCCAGCCGCTCACCTTTCTTTATACTGAACAGCAACAGGCTGCTGCCTGCCTTTCCGATGTTTGCGATGAAAAGGGTATCCCCCAGATGAGCGACGGTATAAGGGGTGAAATCCTCGGCCGTTTCCATACCCAGGGTTTCCGCATCAATCAGCTGCGCCGCCTCATACGAGTAATACCAGTAACTGTTATAATCCCCGTTTCCTTCTCCTTCCCCGTTTCCTCCGCCGGGAGCGGAGGGGTAGCCGCAGATTTCATCCAGGGTGACTTTGCTGCATTGTGCCGTCAGGACTCCGGACAGCACAATCAGGATATAAGCGTATATTTTCATGTTGTTCTTACTATATTATATAGGTATATATTTATTTCAGCTCACTCATGGGGATGGCGTAAACGCATGTCCCGTTTTTCACGCGGTCGGTGATGAACAGCGTGTGGCGGCAGATGCAGAACTTCTCAGGTGCTTGCAGGGTGATGCCGCCGATGGTGGTATGGTCCTTCATGATCTCTCCCGTCCGGGGATTGACCTCACAGAACTTTTCTGTGCCGTTGGAACTTACAAACAGCCTTCCTTCGTAGAATCCAAGTCGTAGGGTACATTTTTATAAGCCAGTTGCCCGGTGCGTTTGGGTGAAACTCCTTCCCGTATCCCGTCAGGGGCGAACAGGTCTATGCGTTTGGCGGGATGGGTGGAGTAGAGCAGGCCGGTCTGTTCGTCCACCGCCATGCCGTAAGTGCCGTTTGTCTCGCCCAGATGTTCGGAACGTACATAAATCCGCGGAGTCACTCCGGACTGTATAGCCTGCTCTTCTACAAAGTTGACGTAGCGTTTGTCGTGTATCATGACCAGCCCTTTGTAGAGCAGCACATCGAAGGCATGTACGGTCTGCGTGGGCCCTGTTCCCCAGCTTCCATTGCCTATGCAGGTAAGGAACTGATGGCTCTTCGCATCAAAAATCTCGGTACGGCTTCCTTCGTGGGTGACATAAATCTTGTCGTTGGCACGGGTGATACCGTTCGGGCGGCCGCCGAATTTCCCGGTAGCTTCTCCGTGCTTCCATTCCTTGATGCTTCCCAAGTGCTTCTTGCCGCCGCCGGCAAGGCCGAACACCTCTACGCTGTACTGGTTGTCCGCATCGTTCACGGCATACAGGGTATCTCCGTACACATATACATCCTTGGGGCGGAAGGTGGTTCCCGTAGCGCCGGGCAAGTCGGTATAATCCAGCTTGAACGCCACCGGCTCCCCGTCGTTTCCTCCCCGGTCGGTCTCTCCGCGCAGGGGAGACAGGCCACCGTCCAGCGCATCGAGTTCCGGGTCTCGATAATGTGTTTCGAAGCCACGTATATATCATCAAAATAACGGTTCCTGCTCCAGCGGGTGTGCAGGAAGCGGCGGGAATAGACGGGCAGCTCCTTGTCCAGCGACAGCGCCACATATACGTTGTTGCACAGGGTGATCCACCCCGGTCCCGTCTGTTCGTAAGTCATGTTTCCCGCATGGCCGTAGCCCACACAGTGGGCAAACTCGTGGAATATGGTTTCGGTGATGCTTTTGTCATCGGCATAGTGTTCCAGATAACACACTTCATGCATGCCGAAGGTGGTTCCTCCGCCCAGTCCCATCACGCCGGTGGTATAGCCGAAGGTCAGTCCGCGGTGGTTGAGCACGTTGGCCAGCAGGGCGGTCTTGTCTATTTCCGTCTTGTCATTGTTGCTGTGCAGCGGGCCGAACTCGTACAGGGCAGTCTTGAACCGTTCCGACGAGAACATATACGCCATGTTCAGCGCGATGGCCACCGCCTCACGCGTGTGCGAAGCCTTCATCTTGTACTTCCAGCTGTCCTGGGTGTCACTGTATCTGCCGAAGGCGATGTACCATTTGCAACGGATGGATTGCAGCCTTGCCCAGTACGGGTCGTCACACTCTACGGTGAAGGTCAGGTTTTCTTCCGTGAGGTAGGGGTTTGCCATGATCCGTATTTTCTTTCCGCTGCGGGTATAGGCGGTCAGGTCCTTGGTGGCGAACGGTATGTGTACCCGGAGTTGCTGGAAAGGCATGATCTTTTCCAGCGACATGAACTTGAATTCTTCCTCGTAACCGTCTATCCTGGCCCAGAAAGTCACGTTTTTCAAGGCTCTGGGACTATAGAAACGGAGTTGGAAACAGTGCTCGTCGTCCATTCCGAACTGAAGAGGCCGGCTGACGTAGAAGCTGCGCTGGCCGGAGTCGAAATAAACATCCTGGGATTCATTGTCATTCAGCAGGTAATACGTGTTGTCCGGGTTATAATCCGTTTCGGCCAGCCGGACGGGCAATTCGTTGTTTGCCACGTTTCCTTCTCCGGAAACCGGAAGTTCGTCCTCTTTGCAGCTACCCAGCAGTAAAAGCATACCTGCTAAAATCAACAGGCTGGTGGAAAAAAGTTTTTTCATCGTCTGTCTTTATTAGAATTACATTTAAATTTGAAATAATCACTCTTTTGGAAAAGGGTTGCAAAAATAATTGTTTTGGATCAGACGGACAAAGAACCTGTATTTCATTTTGTATGAGTCCCTGTTTTTTATGTTCTTTTGTTTTTCTGCCTCAAAAAAAATAAATCCTATATTGTTGCCCTGGGCTTTGTTCATAGGAAAATATGCTGTATTTTTGTTATCCGAAATAAAGATGAAGATATGGCACAACCTTTAGCAGAACGTTTGCGTCCGAAGACATTGGACGATTATATAGGTCAGAAACACCTGGTGGGGCCGGGGGCTGTCTTGCGCAAGATGATCGACGCGGGACGCATCTCCTCCTTTATCCTCTGGGGGCCTCCGGGGGTGGGGAAGACCACGCTGGCGCAGATCATAGCCAACAAGCTGGAAACTCCTTTTTATACACTGAGTGCGGTCACCTCCGGTGTGAAGGATGTGCGCGATGTGATAGAGAAGGCGAGAAGCAACCGTTTTTTCTCTCAGGCCAGCCCCATCCTGTTCATTGATGAAATCCACCGGTTCAGCAAGTCCCAGCAGGATTCCCTGTTGGGGGCGGTGGAGACGGGAGTGGTGACCCTGATAGGCGCCACCACCGAGAATCCCTCGTTCGAGGTGATCCGGCCCTTGCTCTCCCGCTGCCAGCTGTATGTGCTGAAATCATTGGAGAAGGAGGATTTGCTGGAACTGCTGCATAATGCCATCGCAAAGGACGTGATACTGAAAGAAAAGAAGATAGAGCTGAAGGAGACGGATGCCATGCTCCGCTTTTCGGGAGGTGATGCCCGCAAGCTGCTGAACATACTGGAGCTGGTGGTGGAGGCGGATGCGGATGCCGGCCCCGTGGTGATTACGGATGAGAAGGTGACCGAGCGTTTGCAGCAGAATCCGTTGGCGTATGACAAGGACGGGGAGATGCATTATGATATCATTTCCGCCTTTATCAAGTCCATCCGCGGAAGTGATCCGGACGGGGCGCTCTACTGGCTGGCGCGTATGGTGGAGGCCGGAGAGGACCCGGCTTTCATAGCCCGCAGACTGGTCATTTCGGCAGCCGAGGATATCGGTCTGGCCAATCCCAACGCATTGCTCCTGGCGAACGCCGCTTTTGATGCCGTGATGAAGATAGGATGGCCTGAGGGGCGTATCCCGCTGGCGGAAGCTACGGTGTATCTGGCCACCAGCCCCAAGAGCAACTCGGCATACGAGGGAATCAACAGTGCCCTGGAACTGGTGCGGCAGACGGGCAACCTGCCTGTTCCCTTGCATCTGCGCAACGCACCCACCAAGCTGATGAAACAGTTGGGCTATGGCAAGGATTACAAGTATGCACATGCCTATCAGGGCAATTTCGTGCAGCAGCAGTTCCTGCCGGACGAGGTGAAGGACAGCCGCATCTGGCATCCGCAGAACAATGCGCAGGAAGCGAAGATAAGGGAACGGATGCAGAGCCTCTGGGGAGAACGGTTCAAGGAATGAAAATGAATTGCATTGATCCTGTGCTATAAAATTAAAAATTGGAACGCAAATGACATAAATCCAACCTTCCGGCCGGTTTATATCCATGCTGTGCAGCTGTTAATTTGCGTTATTCGCGTTCCAATCTAACCGAATAAATGAACAAAACATGGAATTTAACTTTTGAGCATATGAAAATAGTAGTTTTAGACGGTTACGGATTGAATCCCGGTGATTTGTCATGGGAGGAGATGCGGGCGTTGGGCGAGCTGACGGTGTACGATCGCACGGCCCCTGCCGAGTTATTGGAGCGTTCTGCCGGAGCGGAAGTGCTGATTACAAATAAAACGGTGATTACGGCGGAGGATATGGCCGCTCTGCCTGCCTTGAAATACATCGGCGTGCTGGCTACGGGATATAATATTGTGGACATCCAGGCTGCGAAAGCGCGGGGCATCATTGTCACCAACATACCTGCCTACAGCACCGCTTCCGTTGCCCAGATGGTCTTTGCGCATATACTGAACATCACCCAGCGTGTAGGCCATTATGCCTATGCCAACCGTCACGGGCGTTGGGCGGACAACCCCGACTTCTGCTACTGGGATACCGACCTGGTGGAACTGGACGGGAAGAAGCTGGGAATCATCGGCTTGGGAAACACCGGACAGGCGACGGCGCGCATCGCTGCCGCTTTCGGAATGCAGGTATGCGCCTATACTTCCAAGCCGCAGTCACAACTTCCCGGAGGAATCCGGAAAATGGAGCTGGATGAGCTGTTCCGCGAATGTGACGTGGTGAGCCTGCACTGCCCCCTTACACCCGATACCAAAGAGCTGGTCAATGCCGCCCGCCTGGCCCTTATGAAACCGACGGCCATTCTGATAAATACCGGCCGCGGTCCCTTGGTGAACGAGAAAGACCTGGCCGACGCACTGAACAAGGGTGTGATAGCGGCTGCCGGACTGGACGTGCTTTCTTCCGAGCCTCCCCAATATACCAACCCCCTGCTGACGGCGAAGAACTGCTTCATTACGCCGCATATCGCCTGGGCCACGAAAGAAGCCCGTGTCCGGCTGATGCGGATTGCAGTGGGGAACTTGAAAGGATTCATCAAGGGTGAGATTGTAAACAATGTGGCGGAATGAGAACAAAGGAAAAAGACGGAAAGAAAAGAAGGAGGTAAGAAAAATGGAAGAAGACAAGAATACGTTGGATTTGCATACGGAAGTTAGGGAAGAGGACAGGGTGGCAAAGGCCGTTGCCTTGTTCAAGGAAGGATATAACTGCTCCCAGTCCGTAGTGACGGCTTTTGCCGATCTGTATGGCTTCACCCGTGAACAGGCCCTGCACATGTCCGCCTCTTTCGGCGGCGGCATAGGGCGGATGCGTGAAACCTGCGGTGCTGCTTGCGGCATGTTCCTGCTGGCCGGGCTGGAGAAGTGCGCCATCGAGGGGAAAGACCGTGAGAGCAAGGCGGCGAATTACGCTCTGGTGCAGGAACTGGCCGAAGAATTCAAGAAGCGGAACGGCGCCCTGCGGTGTGCCGATTTGTTGGGATTGTCCGGAAAAGAGCCGGTAGTATCCACACCGGAAGCAAGGACGGAACGGTATTACGCCAAGCGTCCTTGTGCAAGAATGGTAGAGGAAGCGGCCCGGATTTGGAGCGAACACCTCGAAAAACAAAAAAAATAGGTTGAAAAATCGCTTTTTCTTATAGAAATACAAACTTTTTCGATGCAAAAGTGTTGAATAACATAATTTTGTGTATCTTTGCAAGCGATAAGAAACACAAACATTCACATCGGAATGTGTGGGTGCGGTTAACGTTTAACTAAAAGCAAATTGAAAATGTTGAAAGAAAAAGCAGGTGCTTTGGCCGGACAGATCTGGGAAGCACTGAATGGAACTGAAGGTTTGACACAAAAACAAATCAAGAAAGCAACCAAACTGAAAGCTGACAAGGATTTCTTCCTGGGGCTGGGCTGGCTGCTGAGAGAAGATAAGGTCGTTACTTCTGAAGTGGAAGGCGAGATCTTTGTAAAATTGGTGTAAGAAGAAGATTTTAAACTCATAAAAAAATGCGTTGGCACATCGTTTGGTATGTTGTCAACGCATTTTTTTTTGTATTATAGTAATAATATGAATCATCTTTTGAATAGTATTCATATTATTACTATATTTGCAGGGTAATTAAGTCCAAAACGTTATGAGTTACAAATCAGTGAAAGACGTTGTAACGATGTTGCTGGAAAACGGTTTTGTATTGAAGAGTCAGAAGGGTAGCCACATGAAATTTGAGAAGGATGGCATGATTGTTATCGTACCGGATCACAACAGCAAAGGCGTTGAGAAAGGCACTTATTACAGCATTCTGAGACAAGCGGGGTTAAAGTAGCCCCCCTTGTTCTCTTGATATTTTAGGACAGGAGGCAATATGAAAACAGTGGAAGTGATTGTAGAACACGCAGGAAAGAACTTGAGTGCTTATATCGAAGGTGCTCCCGTTATTACCGTAGGCAATGACATGAAGGAGATTGAGGATAACATGAAGGAGGCAATAGAGTTGTATCTGGAAGATAATCCGAATCCTTGTGAAGTCTTGTCGGGAGAGTTTGAATTGAAATTTAAGATAGATGCCGCTACTTTTATCAACTATTATAGCAGCATCTTCACCAAGGCTGCTTTGAGCCGGATTACCGGAATCAATGAACGCCAGTTGTGGCATTATGCAGCCGGAGTGCATAAACCTCGCAGGCGGCAGTTGGAAAAGATCCAGAAAGGCATACAGTCTTTGAGCAGGGAATTGTCTGCTATAAATTTATTGTAGTCTTTAAAATCTTGTTCTTTTTGCGTATCTTTGCGCCCGAAAAGCAAGAAACTTGTTTGTTTTTAAATAGATAGCTGTTAAAGATGAAGAATATCCGTAATTTTTGCATTATAGCACATATAGACCACGGGAAATCGACCTTGGCCGACCGTTTGTTGGAGTTTACAAAAACCATCCAGGTAACCGAAGGGCAGATGCTTGACGATATGGACCTGGAAAAGGAGAGAGGTATTACGATCAAGAGCCATGCCATCCAGATGGAGTACGAGTATGGGGGAGAGAAGTATGTACTGAATCTGATTGACACTCCGGGACACGTGGACTTTTCATACGAGGTATCCCGTTCCATAGCCGCCTGTGAAGGGGCGCTGCTCATTGTGGACGCTTCGCAGGGAGTGCAGGCGCAGACTATCTCGAATCTGTACATGGCGTTGGAGCATGACCTGGAAATCATTCCCGTGCTGAACAAATGTGATATGGCGAGTGCCATGCCTGATGAGGTGGAAGATGAAATCATCGACCTGCTGGGCTGCAAACATGAGGATATTATCCGTGCCTCCGGCAAGACCGGAATGGGTGTGGAGGAGATATTGAAGGCGGTGGTGGAACGTATCCCGCACCCGACGGGGGACGAGGAGGCGCCGCTACAGGCTTTGATTTTCGACTCGGTATTCAATTCTTTCCGTGGAATCATCGCGTATTTTAAAATAGAGAACGGTGTGATCCGCAAAGGGGACAAGGTGAAATTCTTCAATACCGGCAAGGAGTATGATGCAGATGAGATCGGTGTGCTGAAAATGGATATGATTCCCCGTGCGGAACTGCGCACAGGAGATGTGGGGTATATCATTTCGGGCATCAAGACCTCGCGCGAGGTGAAGGTGGGGGATACCATCACTCACATCGCCCGTCCGTGTGAAAAGGCGATTGCCGGATTCGAGGAAGTGAAGCCGATGGTGTTTGCCGGGGTTTATCCTATCGAGGCGGAAGATTACGAGAACCTCCGCGCTTCGCTGGAGAAACTTCAGCTGAATGATGCCTCGCTGACTTTCCAGCCGGAGTCTTCACTGGCTCTGGGCTTCGGATTCCGTTGCGGTTTTCTGGGATTGCTTCACATGGAGATTGTTCAGGAACGTCTGGACCGCGAGTTTGATATGAATGTGATTACGACCGTGCCCAACGTGTCGTACATGGTGTATGACAAGCAGGGACATGCCAACGAGGTGCATAATCCCGGCGGTATGCCCGATCCGACGCTGATTGACCACATCGAGGAACCTTTCATTGATGCCACGATCATTACCGCCACCGATTACATCGGCCCTATCATGACGCTGTGTCTGGGCAAGCGCGGCGAACTGGTGCGGCAGAATTATGTGTCGGGCAACCGGGTGGAGATTCACTACAAGATGCCGCTGGGTGAAATCGTGATTGACTTTTATGACAAGCTGAAGAGTATCTCGAAAGGATATGCTTCCTTTGACTACCATCAGTCGGGTTTCCGCCCTTCCAAACTGGTGAAGCTGGATATCTTGTTGAACGGTGAGCCGGTGGATGCGCTTTCTACCCTGACACATGTGGACAATGCCTATAACCTGGGCAAGCGTATGTGTGAGAAACTGAAAGAGCTGATTCCGCGCCAGCAGTTTGATATTGCCATTCAGGCAGCTATCGGGGCGAAGATTATCTCAAGGGAAACCATCAAGGCGGTGCGCAAGGATGTGACCGCGAAGTGTTATGGCGGTGACGTGAGCCGTAAGCGTAAATTGTTGGAAAAACAAAAAAGAGGTAAGAAACGAATGAAACAGATCGGTAATGTGGAAGTACCGCAAAAGGCGTTCCTGGCCGTTCTGAAGCTGGATTAATTCAAGAATAAACAAGCTCTGGGGAGCAAACAATAAGCGGGCTCTTTCTGTTAGTTGAAATTAAAAAGTCAATAACAGGAAGGGCTTGTGTTTTGATGGCAATTTATCACAAACTCTTAAATTCAATTGATATGGAAAAACTGAAAATTCTGAACTTGAACTTTTCCTTCCAGCGGGCGGCGCACTATCATATTAATGGAGGGATGTTGCTGATGGGGGTAGTCTTGCTGGCTATGTTCCTGGCCAATTCTCCGTGGGGGGATATTTATGCCTCCTTTTGGAATTACGAGGTGCATCTTCAGATAGGAGAATTTAATTTCTTCAGTCATAACGGGCATCACATGACCTTGATGACTTTTATCAACGATGCTTTGATGGCTGTCTTTTTCTTCAGTGTGGGGCTGGAGATAAAGCGTGAGATACTGGTGGGCGAGTTGTCCAGTTTCCGGCAGGCGCTTTTGCCCATCGTGGCGGCGTGCGGCGGTATGCTGGTTCCGGTGCTGATCTATTATTTCATGACGGCGGGAACTCCGGCCCAAAGTGGTCTGGCCATACCGATGGCTACGGATATCGCCTTTTCGCTGGGAGTGCTCAGCCTGTTCGGCAAGCGGGTTCCGCTGAGCTTGAAAGTCTTTCTGACCGCTTTCGCTGTGGTCGATGATATCGGCGGCATTCTGGTCATCGCCCTTTTTTACACCTCTCATCTGTCGGTGAACTACCTGATTGCTTCGGCGGGTATCCTGCTGATACTTTGCGGCGGGAATTTCTTCCGGGTGCACAACCGTTGGTTTTATATTTTCTGGGGAGTGATTATGTGGTATCTGTTTTTGCAGAGCGGCATCCACGCTACCATTGCGGGAGTTGTCGCAGCCTTCACGGTTCCCGCCACTCCTCATTACAAGATAGGTAAGTACATTAACCGCATCCGCGAGAACATTGCTGTCTTTCCTGCCAGTGACAAGGAAAGTGTTGTGTTAAGCAAGATGCAGATCAATGTGCTGAAAAGCATCGAGTCTTCCTCGGACCGTGTCATATCTCCCTTGCAGTCATTGGAAGACAGTCTGCATGGAATGGTGAATTATATTATTCTTCCCTTGTTCGCCTTTGCCAATGCGGGTGTCTCGCTCACGGCGGATCATGGCGGTCTGGAAGTGGGGATGGCTACCTGGGCGGTGCTGGCGGGATTGCTGGCGGGTAAGTTTGCCGGCATTTATTTCTTTACCTGGCTGGTGATAAAGATGGGGTTCGCCGGACTGCTGAAAGGCATGACCTGGGTGAACCTGACAGGTATCTGTCTTTTGGGAGGTATCGGTTTTACGGTTTCTTTGTTCATAGCCAACCTCTCTTTCGGGGATTCGCCGGTGTTGCTGACGCAGGCAAAGATGGGGGTCATACTGGGAACGGTGCTGGCGGGTGTGCTGGCGTATCTGGTCTTGCAGTTCGCCCTGCCTAAACAGCCTGCACAGGAATAAAATTACAGATAGGGCAGTACGGCGGTGAAACGGCTGCCCTTGTTCACCTCGGATTGCACATCGATGTGTCCGTTCATTTTTTCTACAATGACCTTGCTGATGGCGAGTCCCAGCCCTACCCCCTGTACAAACTCATTCCGCTTGTAGAACCGCTCGAATATCATTTGTAATTCTTCTTTAGGGATTCCCGCACCGGTATCTTCTACGAAGAAATGGATTTCCTTTTTCTCTTTGTCGCAGAAATAACCCAGTTTGATGTGTCCTTGGGAGGTGAACTTCTTGGCGTTTCCCAAAAAAGTTGGTGATGACTTGGGTGAGGCGCATACGGTCTATGTGTATGGTCACATCCTCGTCGGGAAATTCTTTGATGAATTCCACTGGAGGGAGAATAATTACCTGATGGGTCTGATAGACCGTTTCGGCGAAATGATGCGCGCTGCAATCCTCGCAATGAAAGGACATATTGCCGGATTCTATACGGGATAGTTCCAGCACATCATTGACCAGCTTCAACAAGAGTCTGGTATTGTTGTCTATGATGGAGGCAAACTCTTTTTTCTCTTCTTCCGAGATGTTTTTCTCGGTAGTGAGCAGGTTGGAGAATCCCACGATGGCATTAAGCGGAGTACGGATTTCATGGCTCATGTTGGCCAGGAAGGATTGTTTCAGTTCCGCCTGTTCTGCCAGTTTGCGGGCGCGTATCAGTTCTTCTTCCTTGTCTTTGATCTCCTGAATGTTTACCAGAAGTCCGGTGATGATAGGATTTTGTTCATTATTCTGCAACACGCTGTATCTGAATTCCCACCATTGGTAACCGGTGTCGTTGAATTGGCAACGGTATTGGGCTGTTCTTCGTTGCCGGTATAGTATGTTGGATACGTTTTTTCTGAACCGGGCTTGTTCGTCGGGGTGTACATAATGGGCTATTTCCTCTATTCCCAACAGGTTTTGGGAACGGTTGGTCAGTTCGCAGAAAGCTTGGTCGAGCACGGCGGTCTTTCCGTCGAAACACCACGCGTAGGTATTCCCTCCTTCCAGTGCAAGCGTTAATGCTTCGTGTTCGAACCTGAGGTTGCGCAAGGCTTCTTTTTTGCGTCCTTTTTCCAGTGTATAGATATAAATAAGGTAGGCTATCCCCAAAAGGAGTGTGAAGACCAGGAGGCTTTCAAGAATCAGGATGGGGGTTGCGTATTTTTCCCTCCACGGCCTGTACATGATGGTATATTCCGGTGGAATGCTTTCAAGGGGGATCTGGTATCTCTTCATGGCCTGCCAGTTGACCAGGTACTGTTTGGCGATTTGTTTTACCGCCGGGACGGGTATCTTTCCTTGCAGTCTTTCTTTGATGCCGGCGGTCATGTCGCTTAGCTGTGTTTCGATGGGGGCGAAATAACCTCCCAGCATGTATTCCTTTATCCCGAATCCTTCGTTGATGGTTTCGAATCCGGGATTGTCGAACAGGCTGCCGATGCGCAGGGTGGTATAGTCCCGTTTGGTATACAGGAACAGGGAGTATTGGAAGACTCCGCTGGACAGCCACATCAGGTCGCGGGCAGCTACGGAATCACTGGACAGGCGGACTACGACGGTGGAGTCCAATTGGTTGTATTCGTTCAGCTTTTCGTACAGGGATTCATATTCGGTATCATCTTTGTCACTGATGGGGATATTCAGCTTGTCGGGCCGGGCCTCTTGTCTTTTCCATTGGTGGAGGGTGATTTCCGATCCTTTGCATTGTTCGCTCAGGTCTTTCCAGATAAGGCGGTCAAGCACGGTCCGCCCGTTCAGGATGTGGATGCGGACTTTGCCCATGATGCGTTCTATCATCCGGCAGGTGGTGAGGTAATCGGGTTTGTCTATGTAGCCCGTAATGTTGGGATATTGTGCCAGCAACTCTTGGTTGGGATAATTCACTCCGCTGAATACGACGGGAACCTGCCTGACATACGGGTTTCCGCAAGCCATGACAGAGTAGGTTGCCTGATCATCGAGCACGGCAATCAAATCTCCTCCCCATGAGCGGATGGAATCTGCAAACTCGGAAATCCGTCGCTCTTCTTCTACGGATTCGTATTTCTCGCAATCCAGATAAAAGGTGCGCAGCTGGAAGTCTATTTGCTGGTCTTTCAGTCCTTTGACAAACAGTTTGTTTACAATGCCTGCACCGCTGTACCCTTCCTGGTAGGAATGGATAAGGGCTATTTTATATTTTTGTGCATAAAGCGGACTCCCTATAAGAAGGGCTGTCATAAAAATGAAAAAGGCCTTATGCTTCATGTCAAACGTGATTATTAAGTGAACCGGGGGACAAAGATAGGAATGTTTCTTTAATTCCGGCTATGATTTACAGGAAATTATTGGAAGAGAGAGGGAAATAACCATCCCGGTTGGTGGAAAACAGCAATTCCGGCTTCTTGAAAAACATGCTTCTTGCTTTTCAAGGAACCGGAATTGCCTGTGATAAAAAGGAATGGGCCAACCCGTCAGCGGGGGTTATTTGTGTTGCTCCGGAGACGGGGTACTTTGAGAGGCCGGTCCGGCGGCAGCGTTTGTAGAGGCGCTTGAAGCGGAACTTTTAGCCGCGCCGGAAACCGGAGCCGCTGTCTGTGCCGTTGTGGCCTGTTCTTCCCAGTGGAACGGTTCGAACTGTGTATCCTTGTCTACCCATGACGGTTTGCGCGATGCGTAGATTATGAACGGAGCTGCGACTACCACGATGCAGCCGATAATCAAAACGGCAAACCATACGGTGTTGCTGCCTACCGCAATCTGGCTGGGCGGAATGAAGCTGAGCACGAATGCCAGTAGTGAACCACAGAAACCCAGACCGCCGATGAGCCACATCAGTCCGTTGCCTTTGCTGCCGATGCGGAACGGGCGCGGGGCCTTTTTCATATTGTAACGCAGATAAATGGCGCCGCTGAACATCAGCAGATACATGATAAGGTAAAGCAATACGGTGAGCTGTGACAGGATTTGGTAGAAACTCTGTACGGAAGGCATCACAACGAACAGCAGGCTGAGCAAGGTTACGGCAAGGCCTTGGATCAGCAGAATGTTTTTTCTGTACGCCGTTGGCGTTGGTCTTCTGGAAGAAGGGAGGCAGATAACCTGCTTTGCCCACTGCGAAGATACCTTTGGACGGACCTGCCACCCAGGTCAACACGCCTGCCAGCACACCGAATGCCAAAGCCACGGCGATGATAGGCGACAACCACGAAGCATGGACATACTTGAAGTAATTATCAAAGCCTACCAGCAGACTCTGTGTCAGGTTGATGTCCTTTTCGGGAATGATGATCCCCAGTGCGAAGGTGCCGAGCACGAAGATGATCACGGTGATAGCCGCACCGATGAATACGGCTTTCGGATAGTTCTTGGCAGGATTTTCCATGTCTTTTACGTGGATACCGCCCATTTCCATACCGGCATAGAACAGGAAGATGCTGGAAGCCAGTACCAGGTTGTCGAAGTTGCTGAAGTCGGGGAAGAAGTTGCCGTCAAAGTTCATCTGGCTCTGTCCGCCGGAAGCAAGGTAAATCACCGCCAGCACCATCAGCAGGCCGGCAGGAATGATCGTACCTACCATACCGCCTACTTTGGCCACTTTGCCTACCCAGCCCATGCCTTTCAGCGAAATGAAGGTGGCCAGCCAGTAGATAATCAAGACCACCGCCAGTGAGTAATAGCGGTTGGATGCCAAGGCCATATCATGGGTGTCACTCATGCCGATAAATGCCAGTGCCACGGCTCCGAAAGTCAGGACGGTGGGATACCAGATGGTGCTTTCCACCCATTGCAGGAAGATGGCGAGGAAGCCGAATTTCTTTCCGTAGGCTTCACCCACCCATCGGAACACACCGCCTTGCTTGTCCTGGAACATGGCCGCCAGTTCCGCCGCTACCAACGAGGTAGGTATCAGGAAGACGATGGCCGCGAATAAATAATAAAATGCCGAACTCAGTCCGTATTCGGCTTCAGCAGGCAGCCCGCGCAGGGATACTACCGCAGTCACGTTCATAATAGCGAGGGTAAATACCCCTAGCCTTGACTGATTTACTAATGTTTGCCATAAAGTTTAGGTTTTAAAAAATATATGTTTTTTGTTTACGGAGTTTATAACAACTCCCTGGAAATGATGTTTATCCGTTTAGGTTTATTAACCCGGAAGGTATCCGGAATGAAACAATCGCACCCGGAAGGGTGTTTCTAGAAAAAACAATATAATCAGTATAGTTTATGAAAACAGCTTTCTCCTCATTCATCTATTCCCGCAGGGGGATTTACGGGATCTTGCATATACTCATCCTGTTGATGTCCCTTTTTCTGGTTATCAGTATCTCGATAGATACTTTTCATAACATCCCTTTCCTGAATCAAGGTTCTTATCTGAAGATTCAGTTCTGGATATGTATGTTTTTCCTGTTCGATTTCCTGCTGGAGTTTTTCCTCTCGAAAGAAAAAGGAAGATACTTCACCAGCCATTTTATTTTCCTGCTGGTATCTATACCTTATTTAAATATCATTGATTTCTATCACATCACTTTCTCGCCCGAAATCAGTTATTTCCTGCGCTTTATCCCTTTGCTGAGGGGAGGGTATGCGCTGGCCATCGTGGTGGGCTGGCTGTCGGGCAGCAAGGCGTCCGGACTGTTTACCTCGTACATCACCATGCTGATGGCCACCGTGTATTTTGCCAGCCTTATTTTCTTTGTGCTGGAACATAAGGTGAACCCTATGGTGACGGACTACTGGAGTGCGCTGTGGTGGGCGTTTATGGATGTCACTACCGTAGGGAGCAATATTTATGCCGTCACTCCTACGGGGAAAATACTGTCGGTGGTGCTGGCCGCCCTGGGAATGATGATGTTCCCCATTTTCACGGTATACGTCACCAGTCTGGTGCAGCAGGCCAACAAGCGGAAGGAGGAATATTATCAATCGCAACAATCGGAGCCGGCGGATACTAAATAATAGCTTGAACTTCGTCAAAAATAAGAAAAAAGTCTTATCTTCGTAGCCAATAACAAATTGCTAACCTAAATAAACAACAAGATGAAATTATTGGCTTTGTGTGCGGCGGGGATAGGCTTGATGCTGTGTGCCTCGTGTACAAACAACAAACATTTGATCAGTGATGAGGCTGAACGTGCCGCTGTTCAGCAGGATTTTGAGGCACGGCGTGATACGCTGGCCCAAGGTGACCTCTTCCAGGTATTCGAACAACCCATGAGCGATGAGCAGAAGGAGGCGATGACTTTCCTTTACGCCTATATGCCTTTGGCGGATATAGCGGATCATCCCGGTGAATTCTATCTGGAAAACGTGGATTACGCTTTCAAGGCGCGTGAGGAGATGCCGTGGGGAAAAGTGGTTCCCGAACGCGAGTTCCGCCACTTTGTACTGCCCATCCGCGTAAACAACGAGAATCTGGACGACAGCCGTAAGGTATTCTACGAGGAACTGAAGGACAGAGTGAAAAACCTTTCTTTATATGATGCCGTGCTGGAAGTGAACCACTGGTGTCATGAGAAGGTGATTTATACTCCCTCTGATGCCCGTACCAGTAGTCCGCTGGCTTCCGTAAAGACAGCCTACGGACGTTGCGGCGAGGAATCTACGTTCACGGTAGCCGCCTTGCGTTCGGTAGGCATCCCTGCCCGCCAGGTATATACGCCGCGTTGGGCACATACCGATGATAATCATGCCTGGGTGGAAGCTGGGTGGATGGCAAATGGTACTTCCTGGGTGCTTGCGAACCCGAACCGGTACTGAATCTGGGTTGGTTCAACGCTCCCGCTTCACGGGGTATGCTGATGCACACCAAGGTGTTCGGACGTTATAACGGACCGGAAGAAGTGATGTACCGCACTCCCCGGTATACGGAAATCAATGTGATTGACAATTATGCCCCTACGGCAAAAGCCGATGTGACCATCGTGGATGCGGATGGCAAACCGGTGGCTGATGCCAAAGTGGAATTCAAGGTGTATAACTATGCCGAATTTTATACCGTAGCTTCCAAACAGACGGATGCGGACGGCAAGACGTTCCTGACAGCCGGAAAAGGGGATATGCTGGTATGGGCTTCCAAAGATGGAAAATTCGGTTACTCCAAACTGTCTTTCGGAAAAGACAATGCCTTGACCGTGAAACTGGACAAGACGGCCGGCGAGGCTTATACACTGGATATGGATATCATTCCTCCGGTGGAAGGCGCCAATATGCCCGAAGTGACTCCCGAACAACGTGCGGAGAACAATCGCCGCATGGCCTTGGAGGACTCTATCCGCAATGCCTACGTGGCTACGTTCATGACGGATGAATCGGCCCGTCATTTCGCTAAAGAGTATCAGTTGGATGAGGATGTTGTTGCCAAATTGCTGGTGGCATCACGTGGTAACCACGAAACCATCCGTGACTTTATGGCCCGTCTCCGTTCGGACAAGTCAAAGAAGGGCGGCATTGACCTGCTTCAGCAGATTTCCGCCAAAGACCTTCGCGATGTAAGTTCCGAAGTGTTGATAGACCACATGATGAATTCACATCTGTGCGCCAATGCCGATTATTTCCGCAGATTTGTGCGTAATCCGCGTGTGAGCAACGAAATGATTACTCCGTACAAAGGATTCTTTGAGAAAGCAGTGCCCGAACAGGAGCGTGAGGCTTACCTTGCCGATCCGATGAAGCTGGTTGCATGGGTTGCCGAAAATATCCGTGTGGACAAGGATTGCAACCTGGGCGGTTCTCCGATTACTCCGGAAGGGGTGTGGAAGGCCCGTACAGCCGATGCGCACAGCCGTGATATCTTCTTTGTTTCCATGGCACGCAGCATGGGTATTCCTGCACGTATAGACGAAGTGACCGGAAAAGTGCAGTTGATGGGTGATGAAGGTGCTGTTGATGTGAACTTTGAGGCGATGGAACAGGCCAGTGCGCCTACCGGCAAGTTTATTGCCAGATATACGCCGATCAAGTCTTTGGCCGACCCGAAGTATTATTCTCATTTCTCTATTTCCAGACTGACTCCTGCCGGAACCTTGAAATTGCTGAATTATGATGAAGGCGATATTGATATGGGTGGCGGCGCTACTTGGGCTAATCTGTTGAAGAACGGAACGGCACTGGATGCCGGCAATTATGTGATGGTGACCGGTACTCGTCTGGCCAACGGCGGCGTATTGTCCCAGCTGACTTTCTTTACCATCAAGCCGGGGGAAACGACTACGGTGGACTTGGTGATGCGTGAAAGTAAGGATGATATTCAGGTAATCGGTAATTTCAACTCGGAATCTACTTATAAACCGATAGATAGCGATGAACTGAAGTCTATTCTTGCCACTACAGGACGTGGTTACTACATTGTAGCCGTACTGGGTGCCGGACAAGAACCTACGAACCATGCCTTGCGTGATATTGCGGCATTGGGTAAGGAGTTTGATGAATGGGGCAGAGGAATCGTGCTGTTGTTCCCCAACGAGGAGCAGTACAAGAAGTTCCGCCCGCAGGAATTCCCCGGATTACCGGCTACCATTACTTACGGTATTGATGTGGACGGTTCCATCCAGAAGCAGATTGCAGAAGGCATGAAGTTGTCTAACAAGACTATCCTGCCTATGTTTATCATTGGGGATACCTTTAACCGGGTGGTATTCGTGTCACAAGGATATACCATCGGACTGGGTGAGCAGCTGATGAAGGTGATACATAAGCTGTAGGATTCAGTATAAACAAAAAGTAACGCGGATATTCAAGTTTGCAAACTGAATATCCGCGTTAAATATATTGATAGCGTTTATGCTTACCTGTTTACTTGTCATCATCCAAGTCATCGTCCTCATCGTCCCAGTCATCCTCTTTCTTTGATTTCTTGGGGTTGAGGCTTTTGTTTTTCTTTTCCAGTGCTTTGTCGTTTTCGTCTTTCATTGCCAGTTCGGACAAGGCGGCTTTTACTTTGTCAGGATCGGTAACGTCTTTCAGATACTCTTCTATCTTTACAGTACCTCCCATGGATACTTTTGAGTTACGATAAATCATGCCGCTGTCTACGCTGCTCCGTCCGGAGAAATGAAATTCCGAAGTTCCGGTTTCTTCGGCAATCTTACGGATATTACCGGCATTCACACCGCATCCCGGCATGATGATGATCCGTCCGTCGGCCTGTTCCACCAATTCTTTCAGAAGAGGGATTCCCTTTTCGGCGGTAGCTTCCTGTCCGGAAGTAAGAACCCGGTCTATACCCAGTCCGATAATCTGTTCCAAGGCCTCTTTGGGATTGCTGCACATATCAAAAGCACGGTGGAAGGTGACACTCATCTCGCCTACCGCATTCATCAGTTTCTGCATCAGAGGCACATCGACATAGCCTTCTGCGGTAAGACAGCCGAATACCACACCGTCCGCACCCAGCTGGCGTGCCACTTTAATATCATGCAGCATGATTTCTTGTTCAATAGGAGAATATAGGAAATCTCCGCCACGGGGACGGATAATGACATGCAGTTTTGTTTGGTTCAATAATTGGCGTGCCATACGGATTTCACCAAAAGACGGGGTTGTTCCGCCTTCCGGAATACCTGCACATAGTTCTACACGATAAGCACCGGCTTGTTGTGCCTTCACAGCACTTTCCACGGAGTTGGCGCAAATCTCGATTTTTGATTTGTTACTCATAAAGTTATTTAATAGTTAATTCAATTCCATAATCAACGTCATCGGGCGCTTTGGGCTGTTCCAGCATTTCTCTTTCAAATATTCCGCCAAGGGAACTCCAATGGTTTCTCTGCGTGAGTTCGTCATTGGTCCGGTTCTTTACGGATGACTTTGTTCTTCATAATATGATGAATTTGTCAGTGCAAAGATAGGCATAATGTAAGAGTGTGAGAAATTTTAGCGGAAAAAATTTTTAATTAAAAAGCCGGTACTCCTCTCGGAGTGAGAGAAATACCGGTTTTCCTATGGGAACGAAATGGATTATTGCACGTGGATGCGATGGCCATTGAATACGTTCATGCCCAGTTTGTTCATAATATGCTTGATGGCAAGCTGTGCTTTCACGGAGTTGCCGGCGTCATCCAGAGGAGGCGCGAAGGCTGCAATGCCCATGACACCCGGCATTACGCCCATGACACCGCCTCCTACGCCTGTCTTGGCAGGAATTCCCGAAGTGTAAAGCCAGTCGCCTGTGTGCTGATAGAACTACGGTAGCTATCATGGAGGTGATTTTCGGGGAGAGGGCTTTGTCGAACACTTGCTTGTTGGTGTTCGGGTTCAATCCTTCGTTGGCGATGGTGGCTCCACAGATGGACAACTGTTCTGCAGTGATGCCCATGGAACACTGGCGGGTGTAGAGGTCGAGCGACATATCGGGGGCATCGTAGATACGGTTATAATTTTTCAATAGCCAGGCGATGGAACGGTTGTTGAAATTTGTCGCCGACTCTGACCGGTACAGTTCGTCGATCAGTTGCGGGGTACTTCCGCATAGTTCGGTCATATTGTCTACGATGGCTTTCCACTTGGCATCGCTGTTTCCTACGGGTTGCACCATACTGTTGGCCGAGATGGCGCCGGCGTTTACCAATGGGGTGGACGGATGGTCGTTTTCCAACAAGATGGCCATGATGGAGTTGAACGGCAGTCCGGTAGCATCGGCGCCAATCATTTCGAGCACCTTGGGAGCACCGTATTGGCGGAGTACCAGGATGGCGGTCAGCACCTTGGAAACGGACTCGATACCGAAACGGTACTGAGAGTCACCCAGTTGGATGATTTCTCCGTTCATCAGACAGATACTGATCCCGAACAGTTTGGGATCAATATTTGCCAGATAAGGGATGTAGTCGGCGTTCTTACCGTCTGTATTGTCCTTGTACAGATTGTAAGCCTCCTGGGCAACATCCTTTATTTGCTGGATAGTTATAGTTCTTTCCATAAATTAATTTGATTGAAGTAACCATCTACCTTAACGGCGGATGGTTGCATTATTGTTATCTATGCTTATTTTTTAGCGGCGTTGCTATGGGCATTGTGAGTGAACACAGTACCTTTTACAGCGATATTCTTGTCTTGGGCGATGCGGGTAGGAGTGGGATATTCCAGTTTCTCGAACTCGCAGATGGCATTCTTGATGTCGTTCAACAACATATCCGCCATGTCACGGCTGAATCCCTGACGTACCACAACACGCATAACTACGTAATTCTGGATATTTTCCGGCAAGGTGTAGGCAGGAACCATCCAGCCGCTTTGCTGCAATTTAGCCTGCAAATCGTACAGAGTCCATTTGGCATTCTTTGCATATTCGGGTTTCATGTACCAGATGAACAAAGGATTTACTACGTCATCGCTGTAATTTACGAACGGAGCCATCTTGGCTATTTCGCTGTGGATGTACTTGGTGATTTCCATGGAATTGTATTGGATGGCTTTGTATCCTTGGAATCCCAGACGGATAAATTGGTAGTACTGTCCCAGAATCTGTGCGGCGGGACGGCTGAAGTTCAAACCAACCTGTGTGATGTTCGCACCCAGATAATTGACACTGAACGACATGGCATCCGGAAGGTATTTCTTGTCTTTCCATACTACCCATCCCAGTCCCGGGTAAACCAGTCCGAACTTGTGGCCGGAAGTGCTGATGGAGAGAACCCATTTCAAGCGGAAGTCCCATTTTGTGTCGGGATTGAGGAACGGCAGGATGAAACCGCCGGTTGCAGCATCTACATGGATAGGAATATCATAGCCGGTTTTGGCGTTGTAGGCATCCAGTGCTTTGTCCAACGCTTCCACGTCATCGTTCAAACCTGTCCATGTCACACCTTGGATGGGAACGATGCAGATGGTGTTCTCGTCACACATCTTCAGTGCTTCTTCGGGGTCCAGAGTGGTTTTGTCCAAGGTGAGAGGTACTTGGCGCATTTCAATTTGCCAAAGTTGGGCGAACTTTTCCCAAACAACCTGAAAACCGCTTGAAATGACAAAGTTAGGCTTGTCAGTCGGTTTCCCCTGAGCTTTACGTCTGTCTTTCCAGCGTAACCAGGCGGCTACTCCTCCCAGCATACAAGCCTCGCTGGAGCCGATAGCCAGTGCTCCGGTTTTCCATTTTGCCTGTTCGGGCGAATTCCACAAATTAGCCATGATATTGATACATTTGGCATTCATCACTGCGATACGGGGATATTCTGTTTCATCAATGTAGTTGATGCTGATGGCTTCGTTCATCAGTTTGGTGGCATAGTCGTCCATGTAGGTGGTAACGAAAGTGGCCAGGTTAAGGCGTGGCTGGGTTTGGGCGAATGTTTCGTCTTTTACCATTTGATAAGCAATCTGTGGGGTGGTAGGTTCCATAGGGATGGTATCTACCGGGGCAGGCTGTAGCATTTCGTTTGAACCAAACACGGCTGTCTTTGCGTCACCGTCTCTCAAATCACAATTACATTCTTTCATTTTACTTAAAGTTTAGATTAGTAATACAATGGAAAACATGGGAGTTTCCCGCGTTTTTCTCCCTCAACAGGAGGTTTGGAGAAAAGTTTCTTGATTTTATGTTTTTTAATTTATGGGGGATAATGTGTCATGCGGAACATAGCGCAGCCAATTGGCATAGTAGCATATGGGCACATGATTGCATTGACCAATTATAAACCGGCTTTGAACCAATTCTTTTACACTTTGTTTCTATCACAATCTAAACCGATTTCATTATGAAAGTACAAACAGGGCAGGGGACCATTCCCCTCATTACGTTAGTAGGTATATTTTCCATCTCGGCACTCAATGCATTGCCGGGACTGGCGGTGTCGCCCATTTTGGGAGATTTGAATAAAATATTTCCCTCTGCTACAGATCTGGAGATCCAGATGTTGTCTTCGTTGCCGTCACTTCTTATCATACCCTTTATCTTGTTATCAGGTAAATTGACAGAGAAAGTGAACAACCTTTTGTTGTTGCAGATAGGGCTGGCTCTTTTCGGGGCGAGTGGTATTCTTTATCTGCTTTCTGATAAAATGTGGCAGTTGATAGCCGTCAGCGCCATGTTGGGGATGGGGTCGGGATTGATTGTTCCGCTTTCTACCGGATTGATATCCCGTTATTTTGTGGGAAGTTACCGTACAAAGCAATTTGGTTACAGTTCTGCCATCACCAATATCACGCTGGTGCTTGCCACTACGCTGACAGGATATCTGGCAGAAGTGAACTGGCATTTGCCGTTTTTGGTCTATCTGTTTCCTTTTGTATCCGTTTTCCTTACTCGTTATCTGAAAAAAGATCTCTCCAATTATCATTCCTCTGATGATATTCCAGCCGATACTGTCAGGGAAATGGGTAAGCGGGGAATTAATGTCAAGGCTTTGGTCAGGCTGATGGCTTTTTACGGATTGGCTACTTATCTGGTGATTATTATTAGTTTCAATCTGCCTTTCCTGATGGAAGAATATGGGCTGTCCAGTGGTAGGGCAGGCATCTTGATATCTTTGTTTTTTCTCGCTATTATGGCACCGGGTTTTGTCCTGAATAAGATAGTGCAGGTCTTGGGCCGCCGTATCTATATGGTTTGTTTGTTGATGATAGCCTGCGGAATGGGGATTATTCTGCTTAGTCGTTCCGAAATACTGATTGCTTTGGGATGTATTCTGAACGGGCTTTCATACGGTATTATCCAACCGTTGATTTATGATAAGACTTCTGATGTGGCGGTTCCTCACAAAGTGACGTTGGCACTTGCTTTTGTCATGGCGATGAATTATGTGGCCATACTGCTTTGTCCGTTTATTGTGGATGCTTTTCAGAATCTGTTCCATTCTCATTCGCAAACCTTTGCCTTCTGGCTTAATCTGATGGTAGCCTTGATGGGGATGTTTATTGTGATGAAGCAGGAAAAACTGAGTTTATAAGAAAAATACCCACGTAATAACATAACAGCATGAAGTATGAATAGACAAGTTGAAGCAAACCTTAGCATGGTTGTCTCCAAAGCGTTGGGAGGCCTTAATATGAACGCACTGAAGTATCTTTTACCTTTGTGGATAGCTCCTGTGACAGGGGTTACTTTCCGATTGGTATTTGGGGCCGCCGCTTTTTGGCTTATTGATATATTTTGCAAGCCCGAAAACTCCACTATCCGTCAGAAATGGCAGCTCTTTATTTTAGGGGCTTTAGGTATTTATGGATATATGTTTTTTTATTTGTTGGGTATCAGTAAGACTACTCCGGTTTCCAGTTCTATTTTTGTCAGTTTGGAGCCTATATGGGTATTCATTATCTCTGTATTGTTTTATAAGGAAAAAGTAACCTGGATGAAAGTGCTTGGCATTGGAATGGGATTGGGAGGAGCTGTTCTATGCATATCCACACAACCTAGTGACGATCTTGCCTCCAATGCTCCGTTAGGTAATTTGATGTGTTTGGCCAGTTCATTGGTTTATGCCGTCTATCTTGTTTTCAGTAACCGTCTGTTAAAAGGAGTGGGAGATATGACGATGTTAAAATATACTTTTTTAGGGGCGGCTGTTATGGCTGTTGTTGTCAATACGATTTATGGCTTTGATGCTCCTATACTGAAAATGTCACTTTTCTCTACGCCTATGTTGGTCTTGCTTTTTGTTTTGGTATTTCCTACCACCATTAGTTATTTATTACTTCCTCTCGGGCTGAAATATCTGAAAACGACATTAGTAGCCATTTACGGGTATTTAATATTGATTGTTGCTACGGTGACTTCTTTTGTTTTGGGGCAGGATCGCTTCTCATGGACACAGTTGGCGGCGATTGTTCTTATTTGTGCCAGTGTTTATCTGGTGGAAGTAGCCGAGAGCAATAAACAGATTACGTCGAAATTAAAATAAGACAGCAGATAAGGAGTGTCAAAATGAAAACGATAGTGCTGCCGGGGCTTTTACATACTTCCTTGAGTGTGAACTCTGTCGACAAGTGAAAAGGAGAACAAAGAGAAAAGAATACAATTTTACGTTGTATGTGAGTGTAAGGAATCAATTTTATTTGTAGCTTTGCACCCAATTTAAAAACAAGAGTGTTATACCTATGCTACAATTAGATGCAATATACAAAGCGGCTCATGTCCTGAAAGAGGTTGTCCGTCGCACTGATTTGATTTATGCTCCTCAGATAAATCCTGAGAGTACAGTTTATCTGAAGCCCGAAAACCTGCAACTCACAGGATCGTTTAAAGTGCGTGGTGCTTATTACAAGATTTCCCAATTGTCCGATGAAGAAAAGGCGAGAGGCGTGATAGCCTGTTCTGCCGGTAATCATGCGCAAGGGGTGGCATTGGCTGCCACTAAGTGCGGTATCAAGTCGTTGATTTGTCTTCCGGAAGGAGCGCCTATATCTAAAGTTGAGGCTACGAAGCATTATGGGGCGGAAGTTTGTTTGGTTCCGGGAGTCTATGATGATGCTTATCAGAAAGCCCTGCAATTGCGTGATGAAAAGGGATATACTTTTGTTCATCCCTTTGATGACGAGAACGTGATAGCCGGACAAGGTACTATCGGTTTGGAATTATTGGAGGAAATGCCGGATGTGGAGGTAGTCATTGTTCCCATTGGTGGGGGAGGACTGATTTCGGGAGTGGCTTATGCGTTGAAGGCTTTGAAACCATCTGTCAAGGTATATGGCGTACAGGCGTTGGGTGCGGCCAGTATGGCAAATTCTATTCTTCATTCGCGTATTGAGCGTCTTCACTCTGTTTCCACTTTTGCCGATGGAATCGCGGTGAAAGAGCCGGGAACAAATACTTTTGACTTGGTAAATCAGTATGTGGACGGAGTTGTAACTGTGACTGAGGACGAGATTGCCGCAGCTATTCTGGCATTGATAGAACGCCAGCGGATTGTTGCAGAGGGGGCGGGAGCTGTGTCCGTTGCCGCAGCCATGTTCAATAAAGTACCGGTAAAGGGTAAGAAAACTGTCTGCCTGGTGTCCGGAGGCAATATTGATGTGACGATATTGAGCCGTGTCATCAGTCGCGGTATGGCGAAGTCGGGACGTACCTATGCAGTAACTTTGGACTTGATAGACAAGCCGGGGCAGCTGTTGGGAGTCAGCAAAATTGTCGCAGAGCAGGGAGGAAATGTAATTTCTGTACATCATGAGCGAAATAGTGAGAGTGCAGATGTCACCGGATGTGCCCTTCGTGTCGTTATGGAAACCAGAAACGAGGAACATATAGCATCCATTCGTCAAAAACTGTTGGATGCAGGCTATGTGATAATGAAATAAATTATATACCTTACAAGTAGAAAGGAGGAAAATTAAATATTTCTTCCTTTTCTTGCTTCTAATTTTAATTTCTCCACACAAAAAATCGATTTTTATAGTGAAAATATCATTTTATACTTCTTAGAATCCAATTAAAGTCGTACATTTGTCGCAGTTTTGTAATGTAGAGTTTGCAAAAATGACCGATATAATCAAACATCGTGGTATTGTGGAAAACATTGAAGGTTCTCACGTGCGGGTGAGAATCGTACAAACTTCTGCCTGTTCGGCTTGTAGTGTGAAAGGGCATTGCAATGCATCTGAAAGTAAAGAGAAACTGATTGATGTTTTTGACATGAAGGCATCTTCTTACCGCATAGGTGAGGAGGTGATGATTTATGGTACTACTTCCATGGGGATGCAAGCCGTATTGCTGGCTTTTGGTATCCCTTTCTTGGTATTGCTGATTACTTTATTTATTTCCATGCGTCTTACGGGGGGGGATGAGTTAAGGTCGGCGCTTGTTGCTTTGTCAGCCTTGCTCCCGTATTACCTTATTATATATGTATGCAGGAATAAGTTGAGCAAGAAGTTTTCATTTACGCTTGAACCAATAAAAAATAATTAATAAATAACTAACTAAAATTTATGGATTTAATTCTGGTTGCAGTAATTTCGTTGGGAGCGATTGGCTTGATTGCCGCGGTAATCTTGTATGCCGCTTCTAAGAAGTTTGCTGTGTATGAAGATCCGCGGATTGCCAAGGTGAGCGAAGTGCTTCCTCAGGCGAATTGCGGCGGATGTGGTTATCCCGGTTGCTCTGGTTTTGCCGGTGCCTGCGTGAAGGCTGCCGATGCTGGTTCGCTGGAGGGTAAGTTATGTCCGGTTGGTGGTGCTCCGGTAATGGAGAAAGTAGCTGCCATTTTGGGATTGGAAGCCGTTGCTGCTGAACCGAAAGTTGCGGTGGTAAGATGTAACGGTAGTTGTGAAAATCGCCCTCGTACTGCTCTGTACGACGGAGCTAAATCGTGTGCCATCGCTCATGCCACTTCAGGTGGTGAGACGGGTTGTACATTCGGTTGTCTGGGTTGTGGTGATTGTGTGGAAGCGTGTCAGTTTGATGCTATTCACATGAATCCTGAAACCGGTCTTCCGGAAGTGGACGAAGAAAAATGTACAGCTTGTGGGGCTTGCAGCAAAGCTTGTCCGCGTAAGATCATTGAAATTCGTCCGAAAGGAAAGAACAACCGCCGCGTAGTGGTGATGTGTGTGAACAAGGATAAGGGAGCTGTTGCCAACAAAGTTTGCAAGGCTAGTTGTATTGGTTGTGGAAAGTGTGTGAAAGTGTGTCCGTTCGAAGCCATTACGTTGGAAAATAATTTGGCATACATTGATCCGGCTAAGTGTAAGTCTTGCCGTAAATGCGAATCGGAATGTCCGAAAGGGGCTATCCAAGCTATCAATTTCCCGCCACGTAAACCGAAAGTAGAAGTGCCGGCTGGTGAGGCTGCTGCAAAACCTGCTGTAAAAGTAGAGGCTTCAAAGGTGGAAACTCCGAAAGCGGAAGCGGTGAAAGCTGAGGCTCCGAAAACGGAAGCATAATCAAAATTCAAAGTAAGTAAAAATTAAAAAGATATAACAGTGAAGACATTTAGAATTGGTGGAGTACATCCAGCAGAAAATAAATTGTCAGCAGGCAAAGCCATTGAAACACTTGCACTTCCTAAGCAAGCGGTATTTCCTTTGTCACAGCATATCGGTGCTCCTGCTACTGCCATCGTGAAAAAAGGCGATGTGGTGAAGGTAGGTACGAAGATTGCTGAGGCGGGTGGCTTTGTTTCAGCAGCCATCTTCTCGTCTGTATCCGGTAAAGTGAACAAGGTAGACGCCGTAATCGATGCTAGCGGTTACCGCAAGCCGGCTATCTTTATCGATGTGGATGGTGACGAATGGGAAGAATCAATAGACCGCAGTTCGACATTGGTGAAAGAGTGTGCTCTCACACCCGAAGAAATCGTTGCTAAAGTGAAAAATGCAGGTGTAGTAGGTATGGGCGGTGCTTGTTTCCCTACTCATGTGAAACTTTCTCCTCCTCCGGGCTGCAAGGCGGAATGTGTAATTATCAATGCTGTAGAGTGTGAGCCTTACCTCACTGCCGATCATCGTTTGATGTTGGAGAAGGCAGACGAAGTACTGGTGGGTGTAAGCATCCTGATGAAAGCTGCAAAAGTGACCAAGGGATATATCGGTATTGAAAATAATAAACCGGATGCTATTAAGCTGATGACTGAAAAGGCTGCTCAGTATCCCGGTATAGAGGTAGTTCCTTTGCAGGTGAAATATCCGCAAGGTGGTGAGAAACAGTTGATAGATGCTGTGATCGGTCGCCAGGTTCCTGCTCCTCCCGCTATTCCTATCAATGTGGGTGCGGTAGTTCAGAATGTAGGTACTGCATTTGCCGTTTATGAAGCCGTTCAGAAAAACAAACCTTTGTTTGAACGTATCGTGACTGTTACGGGTAAGTCTGTCAAGAACCCCTCCAACTTCCTCACCCGTATGGGTACCCCGATGAGCCAGCTGATTGATGCGGCTGGCGGTTTGCCCGAAGATACGGGAAAAGTGATTGGTGGCGGTCCGATGATGGGTAAAGCACTGGTTAATACGGAAGTTCCCATTTGTAAAGGTAGTTCGGGTGTGCTGATTATGAATGATAAGGAAGCTGCCCGTGCGGAAGCTCAGCCCTGTATCCGCTGTGCCAAGTGCGTCAGTGTGTGTCCTATGGGATTGGAGCCTTTCTTGTTGGCGACACTTTCAGCTCATAAGGACTGGGAGAGAGTAGAAAAAGAAGATGTAATGTCGTGCATCGAGTGCGGTTCGTGTCAGTTTACATGTCCGTCTCATCGTTATTTGCTGGACTATATCCGTTTGGGTAAGGGCACAGTAGGCGGTATCATCCGTGCACGTAATGCTAAAAAATAATTCGACAAAATAGTATGGCTAATAAATTAATAGTATCATTATCGCCTCACGTTCATAGCGGTGACAGCATACAGAAGAATATGTATGGTGTACTCATTGCGTTGATACCTGCGTCGCTGGTGTCATTTTATATGTTCGGACTGGGCGCCGTGGTGGTGACCTTGACCTCGGTTGCCGCCTGTGTATTCTTCGAATGGGCGATTACCAAGTTTATTTTGAAGAGAGAACGCTCTACCATCTGTGATGGTTCGGCTATTATAACCGGTGTGTTGCTGGCATTCAATCTGCCTTCCAACTTGCCGCTTTGGATTATTATCATCGGTGCGTTGGTGGCAATCGGTGTGGGCAAGATGACTTTCGGCGGATTGGGTTGTAATCCTTTCAATCCCGCGCTGGTAGGTCGTATCTTCCTGCTGATTTCTTTTCCTGTGCAGATGACTTCATGGCCGTTGGTTCAACAATGGGGAAGTTATACCGATGCTGAAACCGGTGCTACTCCGCTGGCATTGATGAAAATGGCTGTAAAGGGTGATGCAAATGCTTTAGGTCAGTTGCCCGATACATTAAGTCTGTTTCTGGGTAATAACCCGGGTTCACTAGGTGAGGTGAGTGCATTGGCTTTATTGCTTGGTCTGGGATATATGCTATGGAAAAAGATTATTTCCTGGCATATTCCTGTATCTATTCTGGTGACAGTATTTGTATTTGCCGGGCTGATGCATTTGGTTGATCCGGTTGCTTACGCATCTCCGTTGGCTCACTTGTTTACAGGTGGTTTGATGTTGGGAGCTATTTTCATGGCAACCGACTATGTTACTTCGCCTATGACTCATAAAGGTATGATTATTTACGGTGTGGCTATCGGTTTCCTGACGGTGGTTATCCGTTTGTTCGGTGCATATCCCGAAGGTATGTCTTTCGCTATATTCATTATGAACGCATTCACTCCGTTAATCAATACTTATTGTAAACCTAAAAGATTCGGGGAGGTCGTGAAGAAATGAAAAAACTAGAATCATCTTTGAAAAACATGGTTATCGTGCTGACAGGCGTAACGTGGTAGCCGGAGCATTGCTGGGTTATGTGAATGAGTTGACAAAGGAACCCATTGCACAGGCTAATGCCAAGGCTTTGAGTGATGCCATTGCTATCGTAGTTCCGGGATTTGACAATAATCCTGCCGAAGCTCCTGAAACCATAGAATTGGAAGGCGTTACTTATAAGATATATAAAGCAACCAAAGGAGGAGAATTTATTGGTGCAGCCGTAGAGTCTTCTGCAAATGGTTTTGGTGGTGCGTTGAATGTATTGGTAGGTTTCGATAAAGAGGGTAATATTATAGACTATTCTTTGTTGAGTCATGCAGAAACTCCGGGACTGGGATCAAAGGCAGCCGATTGGTTTAAGAAAGGCGGCAAAGGCGATATTACTGGTATGAATCCGGGACAGAAAGCATTGGTTGTAAATAAAGATGGCGGTCAGATAGATGCAATCACTGCTTCTACTATCACGACACGTGCTTTTCTGAAAGCTGTGAATAATGCTTATGCGGCATATAGTGGCCAAAATGTGGATGGTTCCAGCGGTGCGACACAGCAGGTGTCTGAAACTGCTGCCGATGCCCCCAAAGTAGCTAAGGCACAATGTGAGGGAACTCAGGATTGTTGCGGACAAGCCTGTGACTCTGCTGCCTGCAAAGCTGCTTGTGGTGGTAAATGTGATCCTGCTAACTGCGACAAGGCGGACTGTAAAAAAGCAGAATGCCCAAAGCAAGATTGTAAAAACAAAAAATAAGGAAGGAGCAGACTATGAATAATTTTAAAGTATTGATGAACGGGATTGTCAAAGAGAATCCTACGTTTGTACTCCTTTTGGGTATGTGTCCTACATTGGGAACCACTTCTTCTGCCATCAATGGTATGGGTATGGGACTGGCAACCATGTTTGTGTTGATTTGTTCGAATGTGGTAATTTCATCTATCAAGAATCTGATTCCTGATATGGTGCGTATTCCTGCATTCATTGTGGTTATTGCATCATTTGTAACCTTGTTGCAGATGATTATGCAGGCATATGTGCCGGCGCTGTATGCTACTTTGGGATTGTTTATTCCGTTGATTGTGGTAAACTGTATCTTGCTGGGACGCGCCGAAGCGTTTGCCGCAAAGAACGGTCCTGTTCCTTCATTCTTTGACGGATTGGGTATGGGACTAGGATTTACACTTGCATTGACCATCCTTGGTGGTGTACGTGAGTTCCTTGGTACAGGTAAATTGTTTGATATCGCTATTATGCCGGAGCAATACGGAATGTTGATTTTCGTTCTCGCACCGGGAGCCTTCATTGCATTGGGTTACCTCATTGCGATTGTGAATAAACTGAAGAAAGCATAACCCGTAAAAAGTAAGAAAATGGAATATATATTGATATTTATCACCGCTATATTTGTGAACAACATTGTGTTGTCACAATTCTTGGGTATTTGTCCATTCCTCGGTGTATCCAAGAAAGTTGAGACAGCTACGGGTATGGGAGCGGCTGTTGCATTCGTGCTTACCATCGCTACCATTGTTACCTATCTTATCCAGAAATTCGTGCTCGATGCTTTCGGGTTGGAATATTTGCAGACCATTGCATTTATCCTTGTCATTGCAGCATTGGTACAGATGGTGGAAATCATTTTGAAGAAGGTATCTCCCGCCCTTTATCAGGCATTAGGAGTCTTTCTTCCGTTGATTACTACTAACTGCTGTATTCTGGGTGTGGCTATTTTGGTAATCCAGAAAGACTTTGATTTGTTGACGGGGGTGGTTTATGCCTTCTCTACAGCTCTTGGTTTTGCTTTGGCTATGGTGTTGTTTGCAGGTATCCGTGAACAATTAAGTTTGGTGAATATACCTAAAGGAATGCAGGGAATGGCTATCGCATTGGTTACTGCCGGTCTGCTGGCAATGGCATTCATGGGATTTTCAGGTGTAGACAAAGGCTTGGGTGTTTTGTTTGGAATAGAATAAATTCACTTCATCGTTAAAATAAACCGATTCAGAAGTCCGGAGCACAGCTTCGGACTTTTTTATTAGAAAGAAATCCATTGTTCTTGTCCGTAAATTCAATTTTTATGCTTATTTTTGCATTAGAATTAATAGAGAGATTAAATGGCTATGACCTTGATTGTACTCGCGGCCACTATGGGGAATAAATATGGTGGATTGAAACAGCTGGAGGGAATAGGTCCTAATGGCGAAACAATATTAGATTTTTCCATATATGATGCCGTAAGAGTCGGATTTAATAAGATCGTATTTGTCATAAGCAGACATTTTGAACAAGAATTCAAGAAACTGGTATCAGGCAAATACGAACATGTGGTAGAAGTGGAGTATGTTTATCAGGATGTGGAAACGATTCCTGAAGAAAAGCGTAATCCGAAGCGCAAAGCACTGTACGGTTCGGTAAGAGCTGTTCTGATGGGAGAAGAGTTGATTGACTCTCCATTCGGTGTGATAAATGCCGTGAACTTTTACCAAAGAGAAAGTTTTGAATTGTTATATAATAATCTGGTGATGTTGGGAGAAGCTGACTACCATAGTTTCAATATTTGCTACAGGCTGAGAAATGTATTGGCGGAAAGCGGAGGGGTTACCCGTGGTATTTGTGAAGTGGATGAAAAGGGATATCTGTTGTCCGTTACAGACCGTGTAGGAGTAGAACGGATAAGTGGAAATCCGATGTATCCTAATGAATTACATAAATGGGTGGCTTTGGATGACAACAGCTTGGTTTCAATGAATATGTGGGGATTTACTCCGCAGGTATTCGGTGAGATGAAGAAGGCGTTCGATAAGTTCATAGATGAGAATGGAATGGATATGAAAGCCCATTATTCTATTCCGGCTTTTATGAATGAGCGTATTGCTGACGGGGTCAGGGTGAAAGTGATTGAGACACCTGCCAGATGGATGGGGTTGGTATCGCATGATGACAAGATACAAGTTCTGCTTCGTATCAATGATATGATACGAAAAGGGATCTATCCGTCGAAGTTGTTTTGAACCTATTAGAAAACGACAGAATATTAAGTATTATGAAAGAAAGAATTTTAGTAACAGGAGGAACCGGCTACATCGGTTCTCATACGGTAGTAGAGCTGCAAAATAGCGGTTACGACGTAGTGATTGTGGACAATTTGTCCAACTCAAGCGCCGATGTGGTAGATAATATAGAAAAGGTTTCAGGAATCCGTCCTGCATTTGAAAAGTTGGATTGCTTGGATCTTGAGGGAATGGATAAGCTGTTTACTAAATATCCGGGTATAAAAGGTATTATTCATTTTGCGGCTAGCAAGGCTGTGGGTGAATCGGTACAAAAACCGTTGTTGTATTATCGCAATAACTTGGTTTCATTGATTAACCTGTTGGAGTTAATGCCGAAACATGGAGTAGAAGGTATTATTTTTTCATCATCATGTACGGTGTATGGCCAGCCCGATGTTCTTCCTGTAACGGAAGAGGCTCCGATTAAGAAGGCTGAGTCTCCGTACGGTAATACAAAACAGATCAATGAAGAAATTATTCGTGATACAGTTGCTTCGGGATCGCCTATCAATGCTATTATGTTGCGTTACTTTAATCCTATTGGCGCACATCCCACTGCATTAATAGGTGAATTACCTAATGGGGTTCCACAAAATTTGCTACCTTATGTTACTCAGACAGCGATGGGTATTCGTGAAAAACTGAGTGTGTTCGGGGATGATTATGATACACCGGACGGTTCTTGCATCCGTGACTATATATATGTAGTGGATTTGGCGAAGGCTCACGTTATCGCAATGGATCGCATTTTGAATAACAAGCAGAAGGAGAAGGTGGAAGTCTTTAATATTGGAACGGGTAAAGGCGTTTCTGTATTGGAACTGATCAATACGTTTGAAAAAGCTACCGGTGTGAAACTTAATTATCAGATCGTGGGTCGTCGTGCCGGAGATATTGAGAAGGTATGGGCTAATCCTGATTTTGCTAATAAGGAGTTGGGATGGAAGGCAGAAGCCAATTTGGAGGACACTCTACGTTCGGCTTGGAACTGGCAGCTGAAACTAAGAGAAAGAGGAATTCAATAAGAATTAAGATATTTTTAGAAAGACCGATGAACAAAGGACGCTAGTGTGGCGTTTTATAGATGCAAATAACCTGAAACCCCTCTTGGATATGTGAATACCTGATTGGCGGTAGTTATGTTACTCAAAACATAGAGCAGGCTAAAAAATTGCATAGTAGTTTTGTCGTGTTTTATTTTGTGTTTGTGTTGTGGCTGTTCTCCGACGTGAGTCGGGGGACAGTTTTTTTTCTGACTATTTAGTTGTTTTTTAGTTATTTATGGCTATATTTGTCGAAAATAATCACGCACTACTTTATGAAAACAAAATTTTGGATCATCTGCTTATCAGTTTTCTTTGTGTCTTGCTTGCGTAATATGCATGATATATATACGGGGGAAGAGGAAGAAGAGGAGGGAAAAATCAATAAAGACGATTTTTTTGATTTTACTACTGTCCGTAATAGTCAACTTATCATTGATTATGGCATGAAAGTACAGACTGCTTTTTATCTGTATGATGAATATCCTATGGAATTAGTTGGAAATACTTGGGAATTTAAAGATATAAATCCCATTTATGCCGCTTCGACTGATATGAATGGTAGATTTTTTTCAAAAGTATCTTTGCCGGCTTATTTGAAAAAGGTATGGCTGGTAACTGATAATGTGTTGGTCGTATCACCTGTTGAATTGGAATTTCTATCTGACGGACTAACCTTTAATTATGTTGATTATAAGGCACAACTGTCTGCCAACGGGCATTCTAGAGCGGTAATGGGAGGAGTGAGTTATCCTGACGGATATGATGTATTGGGTAATTGGAATGAAAATGGGGTTCCTGATTATTTGTTGCCTGAAAAGTTGGATATACCCGGTGCTTTTTTAGAGAGATGCAGTAATTTAAGCCGTTCTATAGTAGTAGATAATCGTAATTTGCTGGAAAGGTTTCCGGAACTACGTACTTCAGGGAGTAATGATATGGTAATAACTAAATCTACAGGTTTGGTTGCGACTTATTTTGATTTCTCGTCTACTGCGTGGGAGGATATGGTTGCTTATTATACTTATAAAGAAGGAGAGTCTGTGGACATAGCTACCATAAAAAAGACCATCCTGATTCCACGTTCCAGTAGGAATGCTCCTAAATCTTTAGTCGGTGAGCAAATAAAACTAAAATATTGGAATAAGGAACAAAGCAAGTATGAAGATGAATTTCCCCAAGGTACTCATATTGGATGGATTTTATTGGGAATGGGATTTGGAAAAGAAAAGGGTGTTTTTCCTCGTTATTCTAATCCTGCATATAACGATAATAAAGAGCAACGTTCAGTTTGTTAAGTGATCCGGAACTGGACAATTGTTTCTTTATGGCTATGGAAGATAATGTGGACATGCGTTTTAATGATGTACAGTTTGCTATTATGGCGTCTGCTTCTTCTTCTGTAGAACCTACTCCTAATATACCGGATGAAGTAAATAAGGGTGAAATTTCGTATGTAGTCAAAGGGTCTTTGGCTTATGAGGACAATTGGCCTGATAAGAATGATTACGATATGAATGATGTTGTGATATATTATTCCAGTACAGTTGTGAAAGATAAATCTTCTAATGCATTGGTGCGCACCACTACTACTTTTACTCCGATGAATGATGGTGCTACTTATACAAATGGGTTTGGTTTTCAGTTGGATTACGTAGGGAAGGAGCATATAGATTTGGTGCAGGTGAGTCAAGAAGGTAATGTGATCGGAAAAAACTTTGAGCCGGGAATAGAAAAGCCTGTATTAATACTTTTTTCTGATATAAAGCCTGTTCTCAAAAAGCCTGTGACTGTAGTGATCGGATTTAAAAAATATGATAAAGTAAGCGACATGGATGCTTATCCGCCTTACAATTCTTTCATTTTTGTGAATAAACGTTCTCATGAAGTACATTTGTCAGGCTATAAGCCGACAAGCGTAGCTGATGAGAGTTTACGTGGTACGGGTAGTGATTTGAGTCAAGACTCCAATGGTATCCCAATGTATTATATAGCAGAAGATAATATGCCTTTCGCTATAAATATCAGTAACAGTGAATTTAGATGGCCTTCAGAGAAGGTGTCTATTACTACCTATTATCCCGAGTTTAAACAGTGGAGAGATTCTTTTGGCGCGGATTATAAAGATTGGTATTTACATCCTAAAGAATAATAAAGGGTGAAAGGCACTGTTGTTTTTGATAAATCGGACTAACAGGACTTTTTACTTGAAAAAATGTCACCTTTTGAAGCCAAGTGATTCAATCTTTTTGTACTTTTGCGGACAATATGATTTTATAAAGGAAAACTCACATGGATTCAGTCTTTATTACGACGCGTAAGCAACGGATTATCAGAGAACTAAGGGATTATATGTTGATTGCTCTTGGTATGCTGATGTATGCTATTGGATGGACCGTCTTTTTGTTACCTAATGCCTTCCTTCGGGTGCGGTGCCAGGTATTGCTTCTATTGTTTATTGGGCTACCGGTTTGCCGGTTCAGTACACCTATTTGGGAATAAACGGAGCATTGTTGATACTTTCTTTGGTTATTTTGGGATGGAAGTTTAGTGTGAAAACCATCTATGCTGTATTTGTGCTGAGTTCTATTCTGCCTATCATACAGGATTTGACCGGGGGAGAGTCTTTAATACATGACCAACCTTTCATGGCTTGTGTCTTGGGAGCCTTTTTCTGCGGAGGTGGTATTGGTGTCGCTTTTTCTGCCAATGGTAGCACAGGAGGTACGGATATTATAGCTGCTATTGTCAATAAGTATCGTGATATTACTTTGGGCCGGGTTATTTTGATGTGTGATTTGGTTATTATCTCTTCCAGTTATTTTGTATTGCATGATTGGGAGAAGGTGGTATATGGATATGTTGTCTTGTTTATATCCAGCTTTGTCTTGGATCAGGTAGTAAATAGTGCCCGTCAGTCAGTGCAATTCTTTATTATTTCTAAGAAGCATGAAGAAATAGGGCATCGCATAAATAAAGACCTTCATCGAGGAGTGACGTTCATTGACGGAGTAGGTTGTTATACCGGTGCGGGTGTGAAAATGATGTTTGTGCTGGCAAAAAAACGTGAGTCTACTACTATATTCCGTTTGATAAAAGATATAGATCCGAATGCATTTGTATCACAAAGTGCTGTCATTGGTGTATTTGGAGAAGGCTTTGATAGAATAAAGGTTAAATAAGAGTTCCGAAGTTAAAAATAGAATAAGGGCGTTCTAGGAAGGACCGTTCTTTTTTATGTCTGTTTTTTGAATGAACTTCAAAGGATATAAGACTTTGTTAACTGAATGAACTTTCATAATGTAAGTTTGTTGTCTGCTTTATCTCGAAAAATAAGTATAAAATAATATTTTGAAATTATATCAGATTATATTTTGATATCAAAATGTTAGTTTATACCTTTGCTGTATAAAATAAGAAATGATAAACTAATAAATAACCTGATCATGGAAACAAAACTTACAGAAGAAACCCGAGTAGAAAGTGATTTAATTGGTGCCCGCGAAATTCCGGCCAGTGCATTGTATGGTGTGCAGACTCTAAGAGGCATAGAAAATTTCCCAATAAGTAAATTTCATCTAAATGAATATCCGTTGTTTATCAACGGTCTTGCCATTACGAAAATGGCAGCTGCAATGGCTAACTATGAGTTAGGTTTATTGACTAAAGAACAAAAAGATGCCATAGTGTTGGCGTGTCAGGAAATCTTAAATGGTGAGCATCATGAGCAATTCCCGGTAGACATGATTCAGGGAGGTGCCGGTACTTCTACCAATATGAATGCTAATGAAGTCATTGCTAACCGTGCTTTGGAGATTATGGGACACAAACGTGGCGAGTATCAATATTGCTCTCCTAATGACCATGTGAACTGCTCGCAATCAACGAATGATGCTTATCCCACTGCAATCCATATTGGCATGTATTATTCTCATCTTCGTTTTCTGCCTTATTTGGAATCGCTGATTGGTGCATTCCATAAGAAAGGAGAAGAGTTTGCGCATATCATCAAAATGGGGCGTACTCAGCTGGAAGATGCCGTTCCTATGACTTTAGGTCAGACATTCAATGGTTTTGCCAGTATATTGAGAGATGAAATTCGTCATTTGAATGAAGCTGCGGCAGACTTCCTGACAGTAAATATGGGTGCTACCGCTATTGGTACAGGCATTTGTGCGGAACCGGGATATGCGGAAAAATGTGTGAAAGCATTGTGTGAAATTACAGGTTTTGATTTCAAATTGTCGTCAGATTTGGTAGGAGCTACTTCAGATACTTCCTGCTTGGTAGGTTATGCTTCAGCTTTAAAAAGGATAGCCGTAAAGGTAAATAAAATATGTAATGATTTACGTTTGCTGGCTAGCGGACCGCGTTGTGGCTTAGGAGAATTCAACCTTCCGGCTATGCAACCGGGATCTTCTATAATGCCAGGTAAGGTGAATCCGGTGATTCCTGAAGTGATGAATCAGATTTGTTATAAGGTAATGGGTAACGAACTATGTGTGACTATGGCTGGCGAAGCTGCCCAAATGGAACTGAATGCTATGGAACCGGTGATGGCACAGTGTTGTTTTGAATCTGTAGATTTAATGATCAATGGTTTTGAAACCTTGCGTACACGTTGTGTAGAAGGTATTACTGCTAATGCGGAACGTTGCAAGATTGAAGTGCATAACAGTATTGGTGTAGTAACCGCATTGAATCCGATTATTGGTTATAAAAACTCTACAAAGATTGCAAAAGAAGCGTTGGAAACAGGTAGAAGTGTTTATGAACTGGTTTTGGAACATGGTATTTTAAATAAGGAAGAGTTGGATACAATCCTAAGTCCGGAAAACATGTTGAAGCCGGTAAAATTGGATATCAAGCCTAGAAGATAAATTTATTTCACCACAGACTACAGGAAGGTAAAGAACTTGTTTCATGAAGCCGGCTTCAATATTTGTAAAGCCGGCTCCATGAGTGGTGGCACCAGTTTTTATTTCTGCCGATAAATTGATTTCTAGAAATCCGGTATAGTGGTTTGCCACTGCTATAGCGTATAAATTGTTTTGCCGATATTTTATCGGCAGACAGTTTGTATAGCCTGTGGTATATTTTTTAGAACTTTCTGAATGTGAGGCGTGCATAATCAGATTTCAGAATTAGTTTCTTGCCTGTTGCTTTTTCCACCTTAAGATGATTAATAGCTTGATTAAGTCCGAAAGGTTTCAATTCATTCAGTGTCGTTAGTTTTTCTTCATCTCCCCGGTGGCGGAATTCACTCATGGTTACCTCATCTCCTTTATAAGAGAAACGTCCGATATGAGTGCCTCCATTTCCACCTTTGGCACTGATTTCCACCAAATGTAACTGGATACTATAATAAATGCGGTTACATTCTTCTATTTTCCCATTAGTATATTCTATAGTCATTAATTGCCATCTGCCATCTAATTTGCCGTTGATGGGAGCTTTGTCACAACTGCTGATTCCCAGCATAAAGAGTATGAATAATAATATTTGTTTCATATGTTGATTGGGTTGACAGTTAAAACTTCTATTTATTGCCCGATTTGATAATTCCTTGTTTGCGGATAACCAGCATTCCACCATAATTATTTCCAAGTATGCTGCCGCGATCCATAGCTCCGGATACAGTGAAACTCCATCCTTTCAGTTGTTGTGGAGCATAAGTTACTTCAAACAAAGAGTTGAATTGTTTCTTGATCTCATTCAGAGGATTATCATAAGTACCCCAATGGCGGGAGTAGGAGAGCAGCATACGATAACTTAGCGACTGACAGGGGGAACCGCAGAATCCTATGTGATGTGCCAGTACACGATTGCTGATAAAAGTAATCTGTCCGTTCTTGTTGTAAATAGGTCCGGGAAGTAAAGGATTACCTATTCCCATTCCCCAATGCTGCCATCCTTGATAGAGGTAGTGATTATAATAATTATCTTTAGCACTGATTTGCTCTTCAAATTTCCCCCAAAAGGAATCATACAGCATAGGTCCGGTTTGATCTTTTGTTCCTAATCCTTCGTATACAAAAGTATCAATGAAGCGGTTTTTGGGAAAAGTTATTTCCAGTCCGATGTGTCCGTCTTTCCAACGTCCGTATTGGAAAAACATTTGGGAGTGGTCGTCGAAATAATGTTCATAATAGATCTTTACCTTCCATCGGTTAAGATAAGCTGTTGCGGCAAAATTCCAGCTACCGACATGGTTTCCGTAGATGTTTACTTGTTCGCCTTCGGGTGTGGTATCATCTCCGGCCATAGGAACCAATACACGCATAAAGTCAACAAACCGGGTAGGCATATCTATTACAGGCTCTTTTTGGCCTGCAATATATTGGTCTCCGCCAAATTGGGCGGACATTTGTATTCCTCCTTCAAATTCTACCGGAAAATGTTCTTTGTTTCCTACTTTGGCGAAAAGCGATTTACTGTGGTAAAGTACATCAATGGTATATGGGTTGCCTATGGAGGTGAAATGTTCCTGCCATTTGTCATCAGTAAAACGTCCATAGGCTATGTGTCCTTTCAAATGAAGCCATTTATGGGTACCTGGTATGGCTACATAATCGGGAACTTCCAGGCGTATTTGGGGAATGGGGCGGGCATTATTTGATTCTACCATCCTCCGCTGCTTAACTTGGAATTCTTTAATTCGGGCAAGCGTTCTTTGCTGCCGATACTCAGGTTCAACCATCGGTAACTGAGGTTTGCATAGGCTTGTTGGATGATGAAGGAGGAGGTGAAATTGTAGGCGGTTGCCAAATCCAGTCCTGCACTGAAGCCGAAATGTTGGTTTAATGGCATTGTATGTGCAATCCCTGCCCGTAAATAACCATTTTCGGTATTGGCAGAAGATAAACCTTGCCTGTTGGCAGTAAGCCACATCGGCGCGTAGGTTCCTTTACCCGATGTTCCTCCCATCTCAACGATATATTCTGTTTTGACAGGGAGTTGGGCATTGGTGTGCTGCGTAATAGATATTAACAGAAATTGTAATAAGAATAGTTGTATTTTCTTCATTTAGTTTATGTGTTTAGTGCTAAGCTTGCTAAAACGAAATCGGTTTATCAGTCTGCCATCCCGAACTTTTGTGAAAAATTTGGACTCTAATCATTTTATGTATATGAAAAGTTTCACTAATGTTCAGAATGGCCGACTGTATAATCATATCAGCAGGAATTTTGGCATATTTATTTTCCTCCGGCAGGCAGGTTTTTCAGCCAGTAATCAGCCATTGTCTTTCGCAGATGCAAGCTGGTTCCCTTGCCTTCGTAAATTCCATGGGAACGCATCGGGTAAGAAATCTGTGAGAAGATTTTTCCGTGCCGTACCAGTTCATTGACCAACATTTCACAATTCTGATAATGAACATTGTCATCTCCTGTACCGTGAATTAACAGCAAGTTGCCTTTCAATCCTGCTGCATACGAGATGGGAGACCCTTTGCGGTAGCCCTCCGGATTATTTTGAGGAGTATTCATATAACGTTCTTGATAAACCGTGTCATACAGACGCTGGTCGGCCACAAAAGCAATGGCAATGCCTGTGTGGAAAACATCGGGATAACGGAACATACTGTTCAGCGTCTGGCTGCCTCCGCCACTCCAGCCGGTGATACCGATACGTGCGGTGTCAATGAAAGAGTATTGACGTGCCAAGTCTTGGATGCCTCTTGCCTGATCTTCACTGGCAAAGGTTCCGACTTCTCCATAAATACATTTGCGCCATTCGCGTCCACGGGGTGCATTGGCACCACGGTTCTCGATGCTGACTATGATATACCCCAGGTTTGCCAAGTACTGGTGCCATAAACTTCCTCCGCTCCATACATCCTGCACGGTGGCGTTGGCAGGTTCTCCATAGACATCAATTATGACCGGATATTTTTTGCTGGGATCAAAGTTTACGGGTTTGATCATCCATGCATCCAGTTCCAGTTCTCCTGAACGGGTTTTTACAAATTCTTTCGGTTGCAGCCCCAAGGCTTTGTATTGCTCCTTGGCTTTTGCATTGTCAGTAATCAGACGTATACTTTTATGGGCAGGGAAAGACACCATGTCGATTACAGGGGGAGTTTCCGAGTTACTGAATGTATGGACTGCCCATTTGCCGGACGGTGACATGATATAACGATGTTGCCCGCTTTGGTCAACAGGACTTAGCCGCTTTACCTCTCCATTGCCGAAAAGACGTGCCCGGTAGAGATAGCGCTGGGTGAAGTTGTCGGGAGAGGCGATAAAGTACACAAAACCTTTATCCATATCCGCACCTACTTCTTGAATATAATCAAAAGCTCCTTGGGTGATGGGCTTGATTTCTTTACCATCACGGCTTACACGATACAGGTGGCGCCATCCGTCACGTTCGCTTTCCCAAGTGAAATACTTGTTCCCTTTCAACCAACGCACATTGTCATTCGTTTCCAACCATGCGGCATCTTGATCGGTAAAGATATTGACGGGGGTATTTTCACCTATTTTCGCAATCCATACTTTATTGGTGTTTTGGGCACGGTTCATTTGCTGGATGAACAGTTCGTTGCAGCCCGGAATGAATTCCATACGTGGAATATAGTGGTTGCGTGCATCACCTGGAAGAGCCAGCCAAGTGGTGTTTCCACCGTCGGCTGATACATAGCCTACTTTTACAGCGGAGTTTGCTGTTCCGGCTTTAGGGTAGGGAAAACGTTGGATTTTAGGATAAATGGAATCTACATTATTGATGATATCAAACCATCCCGTACCTTGGGTATCGCTTTGCCAATAGGCTATGTATTGCCCGTCGGGACTCCAGCGGAAACCGTCGCGGCAGTTGAATTCTTCTTCGTATACCCAGTCGAATGTTCCGTTTACAATTTCATTATTTCCGTCTTGAGTTAGTTGGTTGATTTTCCCGTCAACCAGACTCTCTACATAAATGTTGTTTCTGGAGACATATGCTACCCGGCTGGCATCCGGCGAGAACTTGGCGAACATCAAGGTAGCTTCCGGCAAGCTTTTGCCCAATTGTTGCAGTTTGCCGTCTTTCAAATTAAGCACCCAGTAATCACCGCGGGTATCATAACGCCATACGCGACGGGTATTGGTATAGATCAATACTTTGGAGTTATCCTCGCTGAATACGAAATTGCGGACAGAGATAGGTTTTCCTGTTTGCGGATTCAGAAGCATATTGGCAGGGATCAGCACTTCTTTGGAATTGTCCTTTGCTTTGTAGGCAGTGACCTCGTATGCTCCCTCGGCATTTTTCTCTATTTTGGAATAACGTTCTCCATCTTTCATCCAGTTCACGTTACTTCCGCCTTCTGTCTTGATCAGTCCTCCGTATACGGCCTCCTCCAATGTGGGGATACGTTGCGCATGAGTTGTGGTTCCGAAACAGAATAAGCATAAGACTAATGTAAATAAGTTCTTTTTCGTCATAGTTATTATGAATCTTTTACTAAAAAATAGATGTCCATTTGAAAACACAAGTATGTATTGAGATTCCGGATATCTGTTTTCAAAAAACGGGCGTCTATTTTAGAAAAACGGACGCCTGCTCTTTTCTTTTTTATTTAATTCCTAATTTCTGTTTGATTGCAGCCGGAATAGCATCTTTATGCACCATGAGGAAAATAGTCTTGGCACGTACATAGCTTTCGGACATATTCAGATACCCGCCAAATGTATTGCGTTCTGTACCCCAAGAATTTTTGGTGATATAGTATTTGGTCCCGTTCTGGTCTTTGGTAATACCGGTAAGATGCATCAGGTGGTCATCTGTAGTGACAAATGCTTCATAACCTTTCTGACGGACTTCCGGAGTGACATTTACTTCGGGACACGGTTTTTCAAATTTGTAGCTTCCGCCAGCATCTCTCTTTGTTCTTTAGGGTCCATTTTCTCAAAACGTGCACGGTCGGAACCCGAAAGGTCTTCCGCTTTTTTCACTACCGGATTGATGGCTACACCATTTTTGAATGAAAAACCTTTTTCACTGACATCACCGTCCCAACATACGGTATATCCGTGGGTCAAAGCATAGTCGGCAACTTCCATCATTTCGTCCAGCGGAAGATTGTACATTTGTTCATTTTCCCAATTGTCGGGTACTTCCGGAGAGAATTTCTGGTAATACGGTTTGTGAGTGAAACTAGTCAGTTCGATATAATCGTCCATGTTCAAACCCAGACTTTCGGCAAAAGATTTCGGAGTGTACTCTTTTCCTTTGTAAGTGAACTTTTCAGGAAGTTCTCCTAGATAAGTATCGAAAAGGTTGTTGATCAGCTTGTAGTATTCCGGGCTGCGACGTTTCATCTTAACGGCTGTGTTTCCTAAAGCGTTGATATATCTCACCATTTCGCCATGGTTATGTTTCTCTGAGTTATAGTTGATTCCGTGATATACTTCCTCGGGTACGATACCCACTTGGTTGAAAGCATTCTTCCATGTGTGTGAAAGGCTTCCTTGTCCTAAATTCCCGTTGCCTCCCCGGTAATAGTTGTCTTCCAATTGGTTCAAGTACTTTTGGCGTACAATGAACATTTCAGAAAGATCATATTCCCCTTTGCCCATACGGAGCAGTTCGGATTCCATGAACGAAGTGGTGGCAAAGCACCAGCAAGTTCCGGTAGAGGCCTGATTTTTGACTGGAGTTGCTTTCTGTGATGCAACAGTCGTGAATTTGTAACCACTTTCTTGTGCATACATGGCTGATGCACAGCATAGCAGTGCGGCTAGTGTGAATACTTTTGTCTTCATAAGTTTGTTTTTAATATGATAAGGTTAACAATTAAAAGCCGAAGCGTGACTCAATCCAATATTGGTTTGCCATTTCGTCCCAGCGAAGGATGGTGCGCCTATAAAGTCTGCCGTGTAGTCTGTGAGATAAGCACGGGCTGCTTCTTCCCCTTTAGATTGAAGGATACTTTGGTATTGTGCTTCCACAAATGGAAGTTCCCGTTGTCCTTTTTCCTCGAAATGACGAATATTTTTTTCCATTACTTTGCGGGCAGTTCCCCATCTTACAGCAGCCAGTTTGTTGGCGCGGCGATAGTGCCATAAGGCGGCGTCGTCGCGATAGCGGTGGTTACCGCAGATTTTATACATAGCAGGGAAATCAGTAATGCCACAGAATACCGGAACGCGCGGGCTTTGTCCGGGGTTGTCCATAGAGAACCATACCACACCGCCTACTGCATCGGGCAGCCAGTTGCGCAATTGGATAACTGTAGAATAAGCACATTGCGGAACTGCGATATTGCGTACTGATTTCACAACTCCCTTTTTAATACCGTTCAGCATATTCAGTTCATCGCCACGCATCCACGGATTGGCTTTCGGGCTGATAATGGTGTCTACTTTTCCGGTTTTTCTATCTTTTACCGTAACTTTCAGATTCTGTGTCATATCCAGCGGCGTTCCTTCGTATGTTTCCCGGAGCAATGCCATAACATCGGTTACAGATACTTGCTTGTCGGGTTTTACACTGATAGGCAGTTCTTCTGCTTCATAATCAAGCTTTAATGACGGTGCCAGTGCATTCAGGATAAAGTGCTCGCGGGTGCTGAAGGATTTCAGTTGGCCGGAGTAATTCTTTCCGCTATAAGCTTTCCAAAATTTAAAAGGCTCTTTTCCATCCCAATATCCTAATTTTTTAGCCACGTCAAATACATTTTCGGAAGCCATATAGTGGTCGGGATCTTTCAGATTGAGGGTGCTGATTCGCGAGATGTTGGCAGATACGCCTACATGATCATCCGGAATACGGACTGCCGCCCATACTCCGCCAATGTTATCTTTTCCTTCTCCGAAGACTTCGAAGTGCCATACTTCATCAGGATCGGCAATGGTCAGACATTCGCCGCTGTCGCCATAACCGTATTGTTTTATGAGATCTCCCATCAGGCGGATAGCCTCACGGGCTGTTGTACAGCGTTGCAATGCCACACGTTGCAATTCTTCAATCATAAACATACCTTTGGGATTTTCCAGATCCCTGCGTCCGCTTACGGTAGTTTCACCTATCCCCAGCTGCTTTTCGTTGATGCAAGGGTAGGAGGTGTCCATGAAGGCATATGTTTTTCTAGCTTGTGGTATTTGCCCCTTGATTTTTACATTAGTCTGGTCGGCTACAAACTCGGTATGCATACGGCCATCGTAAATATTCATTACAGTATCCCTTTCATAACTTTCTGCCGGAACCATGTTTACCCAGGTTCGGTACCAGCTGTCGCATGTATGACTGGTTATAACTGATCCATCGGTAGTTGCTTTCTTTCCTACCATAATGCTAGTGCAGCTTTCCGGATCCTTTGTGTAATTCGTTTGGGCTGTGACACTTTGTGCCATGACTAAACCCAGGATTGTTAAAGAGGCTAGTAGTTTCATAAAGGTCGTTTTATTACTATTGCGTTTCAAAAGTATATAAAAAAAAACTATTATTCAGAACTTTATCGGTTTAATTTTGTAATTTATGTCTAATAATCCAGCCTTTTTTGTATTTTTGCAGCAAATACAAAAATTGGGAGCACATGACAACTAGTATAGACATAGCTAGAAGGATAGCAGAAGTTAACCATCCTCTCAGTAGAGAAAGTGTTCACGCATTAGCCGAAATCTTAGTTTGTAGAAAATATCGTAAAGGGGAGATTGTTTTGCAGGCCGGTGAGGTTTGTAAAGCGATGTTGTTTATAGAAAAAGGAATGCTCAGACAATTTTATTATAAATATGATAAAGATCTGACTGAGCATATCGGTTATGAGAACGGAATGATTATTTGCATAGAGAGTTATTTTAAACAGGAGCCCACTCGCTTGATGGTGGAAACTTTGGAAGCATCCGTGGTATGGGAGTTACCCCGTGTGGAAGTGGAGAAATTGATAGATCAATATCACGATATCGAACGTCTTTATCGCGGTTTTATCGAACATTCTTTGATAGAGTCACAGGTGAAGGCGGACACGCTTCGTTTTGAACCGGCTCATGAACGTTATAACAGATTGTTGCAGCTTCATCCCGAAATATTGAAGCGTGCGCCTCTTGTGTACATCGCTTCCTTATTACAGATGACTCCCGAAACCTTGAGCCGTGTCCGTTCTTCCTTGCTTTAGAATTGATAAATCAATCCTAGCCGGGTTTCAAAGGTCTTATATTTTATGTCCTCATGGTAGGAATAATGTGTGTGGCGGTAGTAATAGGACACTTCCATATTGGCTTTGAAGTGGGAGCTTAGATTCAGCTCGATAATCGGATTCACTACAGCGAGCATTACATTTCCTTTGTCTCCCTGCGCATTCAGATAGAGCGGATCTATTGTTTCCAAATCCTTGTGTTCGTATCCTTTCCAGGTAAAAATCTGGTAAAGATGCATATTCAGTGCGAACATGCCGTAACGGCCGAAGTCCAGAATGGTGTTGTTCTTTATGCTGTATCCGCTTCCCATATTGTAATTGCGGTCTATTACGTTGTAATAGTCGGTAAGGCTTCCACCCAGCAGGATGGCACTCAGGAACACACGCTGTTCCAAATTTACCAGGCTGTTCATTCGGGGGAATTTATAAATCATACCCGGTCCCACACTGGCAGCTTCCGAAATCTTGTAAGGGATACGCCCCGATCCGTCAATCACTTCCTCGGAATCAAAATAGTTGAAGTGCTGGAAGATACCGAACATCATTTCCATGCCGGTAGTGGTTTTCAGGGGAACACCCCATAGTTTGCCCATCAGGTTGATCTGGCTGATAAGAGGCTGGTTCCCGGAAAGACCGAAGGTGGCCCGCGCGGTGAAGTAATCGTATGGGCCGTCATTCACTTTATCGAAGGCATCTCCGTATTGTACCCGGAATTCAAGGTAGGGATTGTGCTCTCCACGGAACAGGTAATTGTCATCGGCCAGATAACGGTCACCGGCACCTATGGAAAAGTGTACCGGAATGCGGTCGTAATCGTGGTATTTGTAATGAGAGCGTTTTACTTTCCACATCTCGCCGGTTATCATTCGGTTCAATCCCCGCATGGGGCAGATCAAGGTTCCCAAAAACTCGCGGGTGAAACGTGAGAAACCACGCTTGGAGTCGTCCAGTACCAAAGAAGACATACGGTGCGTTACTTCTCCCAGGGCGATGCCGCCTAGGGTGGTTGCCATCAGGTCATTGATGGCGGGCGGCTCCACTTCTGCGGCTATTTCCCACATCAAACTACCTGCAAAGGCGTATGGAGCCGATTCCCAAAAGGTAAGTCCGTTGCTGCGTGCTGCATTGAAATAAAGATTTCCGTGATAGGGGTGGGCGAACAGGTTGGTGGAGAATTGGTCGTTATCCCATACAAAACCATGCTTGATATTGCGCCGTATGCTGCCGATACTGATTTTGGCAAAGTCTTCGTTCATTACATAACGGTCGAATGCCCATACTCCGACATTCATTCCGAAAGTTTCGGCAGCGGCACGCCAAGGGTGTTTTTTTTGCAGGCGAGGATCGGTGAATGTATACATGGAATCGGGGCGGTGGAGCATCTGGGCTGTGACGTTCCCGGCACTTAATGCCAGCAGGCAGACTAATGCGATATGCTGTAGTTTCATACTGTATGGATTAGTTTATACTAGGGTGACGGGGCTGCTTAAAACAAGATAACACCTGCTTCGAAAATAGTTTTTTTTCGTAGAACTTATTTTTATCATAGTAGCGCGTCATGCCGTAACCACCCGATGCAAAGAAACTGATTCTGGATTTGAATTTATATTCCAGATTGATACGGGCTTGCAATGAATACATGCGTTCCGGTGTTTCCGCATCTTCATTTTCAAAGTTTTCTATATGGAAATAACCTAAGTCGCCACTTAGTTCCAGTTTGGAGGCGATGGGATAGTAAAGACCGGCACGGTAGAACACACAGCCCGAAAATTTGTCATTCAAATCCAGATAGTGTGTACCGATACCCAGCATGGTATAACTCCGGCGGTTTTTAAAACGCACGGCAGCATTCAGTTTGCTGGTGTTACCTGCAAACAGCATCATCTGGATACGGGTTTTGGGAGTGATATTCACCAACCTAGTTTATGGGCGGTAGTATCCTTGCTATGGTTGATGATTCCTATTTGTATTCCTTTTACATTCCCGCCACACAGGTTGAGTAAACCGATTTGCGCGCCGCTTACTTCTCCGGCGTAGTTGCCGGGAGCGAACTGCACACCGCGTAACTTGCTTGGCAAACATTGGTCAGTCCTGAGAATTGCAGGGCATTTTCCGTCTTGACGGCGATATTTACCGCACCGCAAAGCTGCAAGCCTCTGATTTCTCCGGCAGCGATATTGCTGATGGCGGAGAATTGCATACCATTCACGTTTACACCTACATTACCAATGGCTGAGACTTGAGCGCCTTTGGCTTTTCCGCCACTGATATTGAGCAGGGTGGAAACTTGTGCTCCGTTCAGTTTCTCGGCAGATACGTTCATCAGTCCGCCGATAGCGATGCCATTTTGTGATTTTCCGGCAATGTTGGCCAAGCCGGCTATCTGAACTCCTTGGGCTTTGTTGCCGGCCAGATTCATCAGACCGCCGATGGTAACTCCTCTTGATATGTTTCCGGCAATGTTGCCTAATCCGGAAATTTGGATACCGTTGGCTTTCCCTCCGGCAACATTCATCAGTCCGCTGAGCATGATGCCATTGGCATTGCCTCCGGCTACATTGGCAATACCTCCCAGTTGGAAACCGGAGGCGTGGCGTCCGGTAATGCTGGCAAGGCCGGAGATTTGGAAACCCGTCATATCGTTTTGTACAACACTGGATACAGCGTTGATACCGATTCCTTTCAGTTGATAGATATTTGTAAGCAGACCGATATTCAGATAAGTGGTTTTGACACTGTCTTTCTTCGCGGAAATGTTCAAGGAGATGTTGGGGCCTTTTTTAAGCTTGTCCTTTTTCTGGGCAAAAGCAGGAGTTGACATACCTGCACAATATCCTAAAAGGAGTATTGCTGCTATACGCATATTCATTTTCATACATTTTTAGTTTCTTGGGTGCAAATGTAATAAAAATGTAGATATAAGGGGGAATTATGGGGAGAATTGATCGGGGTGCAAGAGTAAAATTATGTTTTGTTTTGTCTCCTTTCACGTATCATGATCCAGGTGTCCATATATGCGGATGTATAACCTGTAACATCTATAATGTATAGCCTGCAACATCTATAATCTTCAGACTTATACATTATATATGTTGCAGGCAGGTTCTTTTTCTGTCAGGTGTTATTTTACTTCCTGATATAAGAAACGTTTGATACTCTTTTTAGGAGTTTTCTCGAATTCTTCCGGATAGATTTTTACACGGGCTATTTGTGAATATGCAGGAAGTTCTGTATTCAAGTTGATACGGTTCTCTTCCATAGCCTGTGCTATCGCGTCATTATCCAGCCCATGAGCAAAGGCATCGTCGAAATCGGGATAAACCAAAGCCGCCAGTTTGCTGTCTGCCTGCTGTATGATAATGCTTTCTGAAACGAACGGCATGTTATTCAATTTATCTTCAATCTCTTCCGGATAAATATTCTGTCCCGATGGACCCAACAGCATGTTTTTGCTGCGTCCCTTGATGGTAACGTTGCCTTCCGCATCCATAACACCCAGGTCGCCGGTATGCAACCAGCCGTCCTTGTCTATTACCTCGGCGGTAGCTTCGGGATTCTTGTAATAGCCTAACATTACATTAGGTCCTTTGCATACTATCTCACCTACTATATTCTCAGGGTCGGGGCTCAATATTTTGACTTCCATACGGGGAGCCGCCTTTCCGCAGGAACCCGGCTTGAAATATTTCCAATCTTCATAACAGATAATCGGAGCACACTCAGTCATGCCATATCCCACGGTATAGGGGAAATCTATACTTTTCAGGAACTGCTCTATTTCTTGATTGAAGGCGGCACCTCCTACAATAATTTCATAGAAATTACCTCCGAAGGCATTTATCATCTGTTCGCGGACTGTGGCTTTGATTTTATCATTGATGATAGGAACTTTCAGTAAAATCTTCATAGCCGGGGTTTCCAGTTTGGGCAGTACATTCTTCTTGATGATTTTTTCGATAATCAATGGAACGGCTACTACCAGATTGGGTTTCACTTCGGAAAAGGCTTGGAAGATGATTTTCGGACTGGGGGTACGGGTCAGGAAATAAATATGGCATCCCACACAGAATTCATAAAGGAACTCGAAAGCCAGTCCGTACATGTGTGCCATAGGGAGCATGGAAACCAGCTTGTCACCCGGATTCATTTTCAAGACATCAAAAGCGAACTGGGTATTCGACCACAATGCGCGGTAAGGAATCATCACTCCTTTGGAATAACTGGTCGTGCCGGAAGTATAGTTGATCACAGCCAGTTCTTCCGGTGTATCCCGGCGGTAGCTGACATGTTCCCGGCGGAAATTGCGCGGATATTTCTTTCCGAACAGTTCGTTCAGATGATCGCGTGCATAGTCCAATTTGGAACTGCGGGAAACTAGCAGGGTATAGTCATTCATCAAGATAACCCCTTCTAACAACGGCATGGCATTTTCATTCAGATTTTCCCATACCATATCGCCCACCATCAGCAGGCGTGCTTCCGAGTGATTGACTATATTATGAATGTTGTCCGATTTGAATTCGTGAAGAATGGGAACAATCACTGCCCCGTATGTAACGGCAGCCAGGAAAGTAACTCCCCAATGAGAACTGTTGCGGCCACAGACAGCTATCTTGTCTCCTTGCTTGATGCCGCTTAATTCGAAGATGATGTGTAGCTTTTCTATTTTGCGGGCTACATCTTTATATTGTAATGTGGCACCTTTATAATCTGTAAGGGCATCCAAGTCCCAGTTTTTCTTTATACTGTCTTCCAGGAAGGCAATAAAACTCTGCTCCATTGTATATACTCTTTTGTTTATATTTTGCACAAACTTTAATCAAATGTGCAAATATAAGACTTTCTTTGGAGCATACAAATTAAACAGAAGGAAAAATAGTGATTAGTGGTTAGTGGTTAATGAGCTGCGCTGTGATGTCGCATGGATATGAACCACTAATCACTAACCACTGATTTTTATTCTTTGCTGCTGAAATACTTCATGAACTGTGTACGTTCAAACGGATTGCTGGCTCCGGTAGACAGTGCGTTCATCGAACTCTTGAATTCGCTGATGTCCTTGTAGCCTTGCCGGTTCATCCATTGGGTCATTTCATTTGTCATATCTGCAATGACCTGATTGCCTCTTTGGTAGATGACACTGCACAGTTCTACAGCGGAAGCGCCTGCCAGAATTGCTTTGACTATCGCTTTTCCATCGTGCACACCGCCCGAAATGGCATAATCTGTCTGAGGAACTTGTGCCGAAGCGATAGCAGTCCAGCGCAGTCCGTTGGACAAGTCGGCAGGAGTACTGAATACATCGCCTGCAGAATATGTCATGGTGTCGATATTGATATCCGGCTGGTAGAATCGGTTGAACAATACCACAGCATTGGCTCCGTTGGCATAAAGTTGGTTGATCAGTGCGATGGGGTTGGTCAGATTGCTGCCCAGTTTCACAATGACGGGGATGGAAATCTGTTTCTTGATACTGCTTACGATATCGATATGACGCTGTTCGAAAGAACCGTATTGATATTCTTTTTCGGTCTGCAAGGAAAGGATGTTGATTTCCAGTGCGTCGGCTCCTGCTGCTTCCACGGTACGGGCAAAGTCTGTCCATTCTGAGTTGCTGAAGCAGTTGATGCTGGCAATGACAGGAATGGTGCAAAGCTTTTTAGTCTGTTCAATCAATGAAATATATTCGTTCAATGCATGAGAGCGTACATATGTGCTCAAGTAGTCATCTCCTTCGGGAGAGCCATAAGTAGCCATGTGATGTGCTTCCATCATGATCTGCTCTTCGAAAACTGATTTCAAAACAATGGCTCCGGCGCCTGCCAGCTCCAGTTTCTTGTTCTTTTCAGCGCTGTTTGTAAGGCTGGAACTGCTGATGATTATAGGATTGCGCAGTGACAACCCGGCAAAAGTGGTTTTTAATTGAGTCATATAAATAGTAGTTTTAATAGTTTCGTTCTCCAAAGATTTTGCTTCCTACCCTGACTAGTGTACTTCCGGCTTCCACTGCCAGCGGATAATCGTGTGACATACCCATGGAAATTTCTTTAAAGTATTCTGAATCAGAAAAATAGTTCTGCTTTATTTCTTTGAAGAATGTATTTAAGGAACAAAATTCTCTTTTGATTTGTTCGTCGTCATCCACATTGGTCGCCATACCCATCACTCCTGATAAGCGGACATTTTTCAAATCCTTCCATCCGCCTGTATCCAGCATTTCCCTGCATTCGTCAAAAGAGAAACCGAACTTCGTTTCCTCTTGGGCGATATGTATCTGCAATAAACAAGGGATGACGCGATGGACTTTGGAAGCTTGTTTATTGACTTCAACCAACAATTTATACGAGTCTATGGCATGTATCATAGCTACATAAGGGGCCATGTATTTGACTTTGTTTGTTTGCAGGTGGCCGATGAAATGCCATTCAATGTCTTTGGGCAGGGTTTCATATTTCTGAGTCATTTCCTGCACGTGGCTCTCACCGAAAATACGCTGGCCGGCAGCATACGCTTCTTCCAACGCCTCGTTGGGATGGAATTTGGATACGGCTACCAGGCGGACACCCGCAGGCAGTTCGGAAAGAACTTCTTTTAAATTTGCTTGAATGCTCATTATCTGTTATACTTTCTATTTTTTTATCAGGCTTTATTCGGTTTTTCCGGCATCCGGAAATTCAGGTTTCACATCCGGTTCGGCTTCGTATGGGTAAACATCCATGATGGCGGTTTCGGCTACGGACGCAATCACGTAGTCTGCCATTGTACCTTTCATTCCTTCGTCCAGTTTCTTTACAGCGTCGCGAAGGTCGGAAGCTTGTACCAGTACGGTAGTGGAGGTCTTTTTCTCTGCTCCGCTTTTTTCGTCCAGCGTAATGAAGAACAGCTTGCACTTAAACCAGCGGTCGGCTGCATCTTCTTCAGAGGGGAACAGTTCGCTGTAGTTGGCGCGTTTGATGTCCGAAACAGTGAACTCACCGCTGATATACGGAGTGATTTCTTCAATAATACGGGCTTCTGCTTCAGTAAAGCTCAGCGCGTCAACCAAATAGGGTTCCGTTACTTTCTTGTTCATGCCGTTTTCCATGACTTTTTCGTAACGTATCTTACATTCAAACCAAGTATGCATCATAAAAGTTTATTGTTTTATTGAATATTAAATTGGATACAAAGATACAATTTATTTAATCTTCGTCTCCCATTTTACTTAATTTCTTCATGCTTTCCTTATTCCACTAGTTTGCAGCTGTTCAATTGCATGAATTCGTGAATCACTTTTTCATGATCGCCCATTAATATGATGTGATGGTTACCCAAAGGATTACGCATAAAATAGTCTACGGATTTGTCCAGTTTGATTCTTGCCTGGGTGCGGCAGGCATTGATGTAGTTGGTATTTTCTATCAGTTGGCCTGTGGAAACGAAATACTCGTCCAGACACTCTCCCGCGCATTTTATCATCGTGATGCCTCCTGGATGCAGAATACCCTGTATGGCTATCCCGGTCTCCGTTTCAAAATGATTCCGGATGATAAACTGATCCACCATTTTGGTGGCAATCGTACAGTGAGCCATCACTATTTCGTTCAGGTCATCGTTGATGAATGCCGGATTCGCCATGAATCCTGCCTGGCCGGTCAGTGTCTTGGCGATGAGCAGAGTAAAGATGGATTGCAAGTCTCCTTCACATCCGGCCGGGATGCCTTCATCATTCAGCAGGGCAAGTGCCAGACATCCGGTAGTTCCTAATTTCTCAATCAACGAGAAGCAGGAGAGGGTTACCGCATCCAGCTTTTTCTTTTCGCAGATTATTTTCACGGCCTGATAAAGACGCATGGCTTTCAGCAAATCTTCCGGAGTCCCTTCCCGGCAGGCAATGGCACGGTTGGCAAATACGGACGCCTCATATCCTATATCATCATCCTTTATCTGATAAAACAGACAATACACTTCCTCCATGGGGATATCAATGAACTCTATTCCCCAGCGGCGTTTGGCAAGCAGGTAATCTACATTGCTGGCCACCAGCCACGGAGAAGAATATCCCACAACTCCGATTCGTTTTCCTCTTACCTCGCGCTGGGCGGCGAAAGCCTTGTGATGATCTATCAGTTGTTTCACCATATTGGGGATAGTGCCATGAATAATATGTACTTTCATTCCTTTGCTTCGTATCCATGTAGCTATTTCCAGGGAAGCAGCCAGTGAGTTCTGTTGTCCGTCGGTCAGCAGATGGATAGGATAGGGAAGTAGTTCGAAGTGTTGGGTGACCATTTTTTCTACCCCGCCCGAAGCGATGAAAGCCATCCGGTAGGCATCTGCCGGAATACTTGCAGCCTCTGTATAAGGTACCAGATGAAGCGTGAAAAACTTCTCGATTTCCACAAATAAATCTTTATGGCAATCATATACAGATTCAATTCTGTTCAAGGAGGACTGGAAGGTTATCAGGTATAGATTCATTTGATATTTTGCTTTGTTTTACTGGAACAAACTTACATGTTTTTTTTAATAACCCTAAAAAATGCGCATTAAGATAACAAAGATTTAAATTCTTAATTAATTGTTTGCTCGGTTGGTTGCGAAAGTCTATCTTTGCACTTCGATTAAATAATTTTTATAACATTATGCCAATAATATCCATCAGAGGAAACGAGATGCCCGCATCGCCAATTCGCAAATTGGCACCGCTGGCCGATGCTGCAAAACAGAGAGGAATTCATGTGTATCACCTGAATATCGGTCAGCCCGACCTGCCTACTCCGCGAGCGGCCCTTGATGCGATTCGTAATATTGACCGTACCGTTTTGGAATATAGTCCCAGCCAGGGATACCGCAGCTATCGCGAGAAACTGGTGGGTTATTATAAGAAATATGACATCAACTTGTCTGCCGATGATATCATCATCACTACCGGAGGTTCGGAAGCGGTGCTGTTTGCTTTTCTGAGTTGCTTGAATCCGGGAGATGAGATCATTGTGCCGGAACCTGCCTATGCCAACTATATGGCGTTTGCCATTTCGGCCGGAGCCGTGATCCGCACGGTGACGACTACCATCGAGGAAGGGTTCTCCCTGCCGAAAGTGGAGAAGTTCGAGGAGTTGATAAACGAACGCACAAAAGCTATTCTGATCTGTAACCCGAATAATCCGACCGGCTATTTGTATACCCGCCGCGAGATGAACCAGATTCGTGACATGGTGAAGAAGTATGATCTTTACCTGTTCTCGGATGAAGTGTACCGCGAGTTTATCTATACCGGTTCTCCTTATATCTCTGCCTGTCACTTGGAAGGCATTGAAGAAAATGTGGTACTGATAGACTCGGTGTCCAAGCGTTATTCCGAATGCGGTATCCGTATCGGTGCGTTGATTACCAAGAATAAGGAAGTGAGAAATGCCGTCATGAAGTTCTGCCAGGCACGTCTGAGCCCTCCTTTGATCGGTCAGATTGCTGCCGAGGCTTCATTGGATGCCCCCGAAGAGTACACACGCGAGACGTATGACGAATACGTGGAGCGCCGTAAGTGCCTGATTGACGGGCTGAACCGTATTCCGGGCGTTTATTCGCCCATACCGATGGGTGCATTCTATACGGTTGCCAAATTGCCGGTGGACGACAGCGAGAAGTTCTGTGCATGGTGTCTGTCGGAATTCAACTATGAAGGCGAGACGGTCATGATGGCTCCGGCTGCCGGATTCTATACCACTCCCGGTGCAGGCCGTAATGAGGTGCGTATTGCCTACGTGTTGAAGAAAGAGGATCTGGTCCGTGCGTTGTTCGTACTGCGTAAGGCATTGGAAGCATATCCCGGAAGGGTAGAAGACTGATATGGACTGGAAGCTCTTTATTGCCAGACGCATCTATCGCAGCAATGAGGGTGGAAAAGAGGTGTCCAAGCCTGCCGTCCGCATTGCTATGCTGGGCATAGCCATCGGGCTGGCCGTCATGATTGTGTCGGTAGCGGTGGTGATCGGTTTCAAACATGAGGTACGCGACAAGGTGGTAGGCTTGGGGTCCGATATCGTAATAACGAACTTCGACTCCCAGCAATCTTATCAGACGGTTCCCATCGTTGCCAACGACAGTTTGCTCCATCTGTTGAAAACACTGGAAGGAGTGAAGCACGTGCAGCGCTATTCCACCAAGCCGGGAATGATTATGACAGACGACAGCTTTCAGGGAATGGTACTGAAAGGTGTTTCTCATGAATACGACTGGAGGTTTTTAAAGAATCATTTGCAGGAAGGGGAAATTCCTGTTTTCTCGGATACTGCCTCTACCAATAAGGTATTGGTGTCCCGCACTATTGCCGACAAGCTTCATCTGAAACTGGGTGATAAAATCTATACCTATTATATAGAGGATAATGTGCGCGCCCGCCGTCTTACTGTCGCCGGCATCTATCAGACCAATTTTTCCGCATACGATGATTTGTTTCTGATAACCGACTTATATACGGTGAACCGTTTGAATGGCTGGCAGAAAGGGCAGGTGAGTGGTATGGAACTGGAAGTGAATGAGTATAGCCGGTTGGAGCCGGTGAAGGAGGAAATCCGTGCACGGGTGGATACGCAGGTGGATGCATACGGAGGTACTTACTATACTCAGACGGTGGAGGAAGTCAATCCTCAGATATTTGCATGGCTGGATTTGCTGGATATGAATGTGTGGGTTATCTTGTTTCTCATGACGGGGGTGGCCGGATTCACCATGATATCCGGTTTGCTGATTATCATTCTGGAGCGTACCAATATGATCGGGGTGCTGAAAGCATTGGGAGCTGATAATTTTGCTATCCGTAAGATATTCCTCAGTTTTTCTGTATTCTTGATAGGCAGGGGGATGCTATGGGGAAATATCATCGGGGTGGCATTATGCTTTATTCAATCTCAATTTCATCTTTTCAAACTGGACCCTGCCACTTATTATGTAGATCGTGTTCCTGTTGAATTCAACATTTGGATTTATTTGTTGCTGAATGTCTGTACTTTGCTGGTGTCGGTGCTGATGCTTGTCGGGCCGTCATTTCTGGTGACGCGTATTCATCCGGCAAAATCTATTCGGTTTGAATGAGAAGATTCTCTTTCTGCGTTTTCCGTATATCCGGTATTAATCCTTTTTTCCTATAATGCTAAGGTCTTTTTCCCTTATGATTAAGTCTTTTTATGCGGTAATGTACTACAGTCTCCTACAGTGAATCGTATAGTCCATTATAGTGGACTGTACGGTCTGATGTAATGGACTGTACAGTCTGTTGTGAAAGTCTGTAGTAGTTGATAGAAAGAAAAGACCTAATTGTTAGGAAGAAATGCTTTAGTCGGGCGGATGTGTTAGAACCAACCCTGCTGCGAATTCGTGACAGGGCCGGTTCTTTATAGAGAGAATGTAAAGTTACGTATAGTATGTCACTTCCTTCAGTTCACAGTTTGCAGAAGAAAGAAACGAAGAAAGGCATGCTTATGTTTATCAGTATGCCGTGGACGATGGCCACGGGTACGGCTTCCGGTCCGGAGCAGCGTGCGATGGCTGCCAGGGAAATGTCGGAAGAACCGATGCCCGCCGCCGAGATAGGCGCCAGATAACCGAAATATTTGCGGAAAAGGGGAGCTCCTATCAAGGCGGTCATTTCCCGGAAAATATTGGATAGTAGTGCGATGGTCCCCAATTCGGTAGCAAGCTGCACACCGATGGAGGGGGATTTGATCTGCGTGATAAGGATGGAGGAAACGGAATAATAGGAGAATCCGCTTCCGACAGCCATGCAGTCGAAAATACTCCAGCGGCTCAAGAGAAAGCCTCCGATGGCGGAAAACAGCAGAGTGCCGCTTACGGTGGCAAGGGGTACAAGCAGTGTTCTGAAATTGAGGGATAAGACAAACTGCCTGAGGTTGCGGTTGCTTCCAAGATTAATGCCGAGTAACAGCATCAGTACATATAGTACATATACAGAGGTTTGGTGTACGTCGAAGTCCACCGCATAGCTGACTCCGGCTACGCAGCCAAACAAGAAAAAGGCTAGAGTTACAAGACTACTTTTCACCGCTTGCCCCCTTTCCTTTGAAAAAGATGTGGTATACTGCAAGGGAGGCCATCATGCTGCCCAATATGCTTAATGAGGAGATGACGGCTGCCTGGCCGCAGAAGTAACCAAGATTGTCAATAATCAGTCTGTTAAGACCAATAGAGAGACCGAGTAAGAAAAGTAGCAGACAGACCACGATATGGATGAGAGGAGTGATCTTGCGTACTTGGGATTTGTGGCGTAAGGGATAGCCTATAAGGACTCCGACAGCCATTATAGAAATGAAAGTAAACATGAGATTCAACTGTTTTTCTGATTTTACAATATTACTTATAACACGCTTTTGGACAAACGCATTTACGGTATATTGGTAAAGTTGAAAGAACGGATGGACCAGATTATTTTCATACTTATGCTTTCAATTTGAAACTTTTTGTTGTTTTTAAAACGGGTGCAAAAGTAGAATAATTGTCTTTAATATGCAAATAATATACATATTAAATCTTATTGAAGCAAAATATGATATAAAACAAACAATATTTGTGATATTTCGTTGTAAAACGAAGGTTTTAAATTGTTACATTTATAGTTTTACCGAATAATATTGCATGTGCATGGGTGGGTGAAAACAATGAAAAAGGGGCTGTTTGGGGTGTGTTAGAGAATATAAAGCGATAAAAGGTTTCAATTTGTTATGCTGGATAATGTGATACTCTTCTGTTTTTTCAGGCAGTGATTACATTGGTGGAAAAGTGTTTCTTGCATAACCTTTCTTGGCGGATAAAAACAAATCAGGGTTTGTATAAACAAGCCCTGATTTGTTTTTGTCGGATCAAGATGGATAACCGGATTTAGAATTCAAATTTTTCTAATTTCATCTTGCCCAATTCTTGCAATTTAGGAACCAAGGTTATAAAATGTGCAGCTTTTTCGTGTGCATCCAGTGACTCAGCATCTTTCCATGTTTCGCAAATCATAAGGACATCTTTCCGTGTCGCGCTCTCAAAGATATCATAAGCGATGCAACCCTTGTCGTTTAAAGATTGCGCTACCAATTCCTTTGCTGTTTCTAAGACAGCATTGCGGTTACTCTCGTTTACTTGGATAAAAACATTTAGGCATTAATATACGATCTTACACCAAATAAATCTTGATAACTTTTAGTTATAAACGCTATAATTATTTTGGTGCTAAGGTAAGAATAAAATGCCATACTACATTAAATATTTAGTTATAAATTGTAAATACTCGGTTCTCTAAAATTATGAGACGAGTATATTTCATTAATGCTTTATACATTTAATCTTAAATTCTTCACTGCCAATTTTCATATTTAGTGTACATGAATTTGAATTAAGTTCGATAATATCATATCGTACATACTCTTCACCTTCAATATAGCAAATGATAGTGTTCCCAGAAATTTTATAAGTACCAGATCCGTTTCCAAAATACCCTCTTCCATTATAAGTACCGTCAGAATTAAATGTTGCATAAGTCCGTCTTGGTATAGACGTCCATCCTCCGCCAAATTCTATTTGGGTCAATTCCCATGTGCCAATAATAGCATCCTTGTATTCACTATCATCATCATCGGAACATCCAATAAATGATATCGTTAAGATAGTGATCAGTAAAAATAATGTTTTCTTCATTGTTCCTTATTTTAAAATATGTAACCTAATTTCATTTGAATACTTCCCATTGTATATCCAAATCCATATTCTGAATTTCGTTGCATATTATAACCTACTTGTAGTGTACAATGGCTTAATTTAACTCCAACGGAAGGCGTACAGATAAACCCAGCCATTCCATCTACTCCTTTTGTTAATCCTATCCCAACACCTAAATCTAAAGAAAAGAAAGGGCTGACCGTTTCAGTAGCTGGTAAATATCCCTTCATATTCAAAAACAGCGGCAATACAAGTTCACCTTTACCCTTCTCGTAAAGTTCGTGATAATAATCCAATCCAATTCCTACACCTGTAGAGAAAAATTTACTAATATCAACACCTTGTATCGTGTGTACATTTACGCGATTAGTAGCAAATGTACCTATACCAACAGAATACCCAGCATTAATTTCACCGTGATATTTTACTAATGATTGCGCATTTAGTGTAAATGCAGTAACAATCATAATAACCAATAATGTAATTTTCTTCATAAATAATATATTTATATAATTTGATTACAAAAATATATATTATTTAAAGAAGCGAATTAAATCGAAGTTATTTTTTACATAATGTTAACTATTTAGATGGGATAATAGAAAAAAAAAGATGTTGCGACATCTCTTAATATTATTTTTAATATGTAATGTTATAGACCATTTTTCCTTGCTTTTTTGCTCTTTTCCTTTGCTTCTTGGAAAATAAGATCAATCATATCCTCAAATTCCTTAGGCATATTTTGTGAAATTATGTTTCCTTCTCCATCTTTCACAACATATTTACCTTTCTTCTCTGTTTTTGGTTTTTCCTCTTTATTATCCATATTCTCCTATGCAGCATATATATATTGCAAATATAAATGAAATCTATCAGAATCTCTAAGTTTTCTAGTATTAAATCGGAAAACATATTCATCAACATACTTCTGCATATATTTTCTGCTTACATGATAGTATGTTCCGAAAATTGTTCTCTTCAAGTGGGACCAGGCATTTTCAATGCCATTATTGCATACCATTATCATGGCATCCGTTTCATCAAATTCAAAATATCCATATAGTCTTGCAGAATGGTTGACTGAACGTATTATGTAATCATCTGTTAGCCCTGAGTATTCTAATCCGTCAGTATATATAACACTCCCTTTCTTTATGTATTTCTTAATAATCGGAAGAAGATGTTCCATATCTGTCCTTTCTACTACCTTAGCTATTAATTTGCCGTTTCTTTGAAGAATACCAAATACTGGAACCTTATCTTTATAGCTCCTTCCTTGACATTTTTCTACTTTCTTATTCTTATGTCTGTTTTTGTTCTTTCCACCAATATAAGATTCATCTATTTCGCATCCCCATATTACTGCTGCAAAATCTTCCGGGGAAGATTCGTTTTGTCTTTTGGTCAATTCCCTTAGCTTATTCATCATGTACCATGCCGTTTTCTGTGTCACACCTAAATCTCTAGCAGCTTGATGAGAGGAAAGGCTTCTTTTATGTTTAGTATAGATGAAAATAAGATACAGCCACTTAATCAAAGGAATTTTTGATTTGGCAAAGATAGTGTTGGTTTTTACAGTAAAATACTTCCCTGTGTTTTTACAGCGATATTTATGGTTCTTACATTTATAAACCGTAGAAGTAGAGTCGAAAGGGGATATGATTCTGTCTTTCCATCTTTTCTTCTCAAGATACTGTATGCAAGAGTCTTCATTTGGAAAAACCTGCATAAACTCCAAAAAGCTGTTTATTGTTGCCATAATGCAGCGTTTTTATATCATACCGCAATATAGAAAAATAAATAGAATTATGCAAATAATTATAAATAAAAATCACACCTAATTGATGTTATACCTAATATTATATTGGCGCAATATAAAACTTTTTAATTAATTTATGCTTTTACATTTACCTAGTACCAATATTATACTCCCTATTCAATTGTCATTTCAGTTCAATGATAATTGGTTTGGGGAGTGCATCAATTAAATTAATAGGTGGAAGAATAATGCTAGCAAGCTTAGAACCTGCTTGTTCGCATCGGGCATGTATCTCCCCTCGCGCTGCTCCTACATTGATAGTGGAAAGGTATTGAGAAAAGAATGGTTCGATGGTAAATGTGTTGCCCTGTAACATGGTTTGAAACTCTTTTGGTTTAACATCAAAAGTGCTTACAAGTGTAATTTGAAGAAGCTCTGCCTCTTCTTGAAGATAAGCATATGTTAGACGCGCCATAACCATATGATCCTCAGGTATTACACCAAACTCGTAATTAGTGCGTACCTCTACGGGGATATCTTCTTTAAGACAAATGTCTGTCAGATTAAACGACTCAACATAAAGACCTACAATGCGAAATGGAATCTGTCTGTTCATAAAACTATATTATGCCGCATAGGCAAATGATACTTCAAGCTGTGTTTGACGGAAGTTCCTACCTGTTTCAGCCGTTGTCCGAGCTGTAGATGAAGTCCAAGAGCAGACAGCACGCCGTGGTTGTACAGAAATAACTGTAGATGAAGGTAAAGGGTTACTAACGGTTACAAATGATGTGCATACACCTACAACCTCCGCATTATCTGATAGCTTAAAGAGTGCTTCTTCATCGGTGAATAGAGGTGCTTCGTTACCATAAATAGCGTTCATCTCGTCTGCAAACTGCATTGCTTCACGGTTAAACTCTTCGGAAAGTTCAATTTGGCTCACGGGAGAAAATGACACTAAAAATACTCCACGATCTTCTTTATATTCGAATTTTATTCGAAGCCAACTATACTTCATGATCATCCGAGAGAACCAAGTATGTAACTTATTTTTTATATTATCTCTATTCATAGGTTTCCGAAATATGTTTTTAGTTTCGCTATCAGACTTTCAGCTTGTGCTTTACAGTCTATGCTTTCTACATCTGTAAATATTCTTCCGCTGTAGTCTGCTTCTATGCGTTCTCTTTTGAGGAGGCGTACTGCTTCAGTAAAGTTGCGCTCGTTTCTATAACCAGTTTGCATCCGTTCCTTAACTTTGAGGAGAATGTTTTCATGCGATGATTCCCCTTCTGTCGCATTCTGATCTTCGAGTGTTATAGGACGACGATCTGTGTGTGCAAGCATGTATTTCATATATTGAAAAACGGCATAGTAAGAGCAATGTACACTATCAGTGTATTGTTTGCATGAGATTAAATTTTGTGCTGAAACAAGATTGCTTTGCGCCTTTGTTTTCATCATTTAGTATGAAATTTTTGTATTATGCCCATATTTTAATTGCGCAAATATACATTCTTTTTCTGATCCACCAAATACTCTATAAATGCAACTCGTATTTTTAATAAGTTTTAATTTATTAATCTAGATGATTCTCCAATAGGTAGCAATTTAATGCAGCTCAATTCGATAGAATTATCACGTTTATTATGACTTACCACCAGCAAAAAAAAGAGGGTATTGCGAATGATTTTCATAGTGTCTTTCCACACGGTGTCACATCCCTTTAAAGAATGAGGTTGTGCCAACGTTTTTGACACAACCTCTTAATACATTTTTTTCAAAGAACTACTTATTATAACTTTTAGTTATAATCTACAATTGATTTTATCTTTGGTGTCCGCTTGTATATCAGTGCCAACATTTAATCTGATCATAATTCGTATTATTAAATTAAGAAATGTATAGTTGGTTTCATTCTCTTTTTATTTTCTCATAAACTCATTTTTCCGTCTGAATTTACGTTGTAATTTGAATACCCCATTCCATGCAGGTTGCAGAAAATCGAATAAGGGGAGTAGTGCACAGAACTTCCGTTCGCCAAAAACTTTGGCGGTTTTTCTGAAAACAATCAGTTGCATCGTGAAGCGTGCTGACCATAGCAAAACGGCAATGCCTGCAATAGTCCATTGGTGGAGAAGAATACTGGTGGTTATAGTGGCGATGATGGCTGTATAGAACAAGAATCTGCTGCAAGTCTCAAATCCCATGAGATAACGGGCGGTTCCATGAAATAACCGGCTGGTAGCCGCATAGCTTATTTTCTCTTCACACCATATTCTTTTATATTTAGGCATGGCGATTCGCATCAGACTTTCAGGGCTGGCTTCAACTCGTGTATTGTGTGCACGGGCTGTTTCATTGATGAACAAATCATCTTCTCCACGTTGCAGATTCAGGTGGGAGGCAAATCCCTTCTGCTTGTAGTACAGCGTTTTCCGATAAGCCATATTCCGTCCTGTGCCCATGTAGGGATGTCCGGAAACAGCCATACCCAGATAACGCATAGAATTCAGCAACGTGTCGAAAGTGATTTTCTTATTAAACCATCCCGGTACTTTTTCGTAGTTGCTGTAGCCTAAAACGATTTCGGTGGCAGGTGTGAAATTACGTGCCATCTGTTTCAGCCATTGATTGCTTTGCGGACGGCAATCGGGTTCGGTAAATACCAGCCATTCATGGCGGCTGGCTTTAATTCCCATTGTTATTCCCAGTTTCTTGTGGCTGATGTAGCGTGCACTGTCGGGGATAAAGGTATGATAGAGATTGGGATATTTGTCTTCCAGTAATTTCAACGTATTGTCACAATCATCCGCCGGGCGGTCGTAAATCACAATCACTTCGAATTCCGGATAGTCCTGCTCTAAAATAAATGGGAGGTTTTCTTGTAATTCGTGGGCTGCGTCTTTTGCTACAATGATGACAGACAGTGGAGGATTTTGGGTATTTATATCAGTGGCATATGCTGTTTCTCTGCTGTGAGTGTATAGTTTGTTATATAGCCCCAGATAGTAAACGGCCTGCGTGGTGAATAAGGCTCCCGAAGCTATTGGTAAGATTGTATCTATGGTGAATGGTTCCATGTGTGATCTGTTTTAAAAACGTGCAAAAATACAGCAAATAATTGAATTGTAGCAGGATGAATATTCTTTATTTATTCAAAAGTTCAGATTTAATTATAATTTAATGTTAAAAGTGTGTTTCCGTGAATATTTTTCAAGTATAATTGCTATATTTAAAGAAGTTAACTGAAACCTGTAACAAGTCCTGACCAACGGGCAATTATTATGAGAATACAATTTGAGATTAAAGAAAGTTTGATCAATATACTTGATCAGCTTATGCATTCCGACTTTTGGGCTACGGAAATCAAGGAAGATGAGTCAGGAAAGAAGATTATCAAGATTAAAGACTTGGCTTATAACTTAGAAGCCGTGGCCGAGGTGATGGGGAATGAAATTTTTATTAGAACTGCTTTGTCTAAGTACACGTATCGTATTTATGAGGTGAAGGGGGAGTGCTGGTGCGAGTATGTGGGGGCCTATCGCGGTTTTTTGGAACAGAAGCTCCTTCCAATAATTACTCCGAAGGAAAATCTGTTGGAATGTGAGGTGCTGGATAGTTCCATATTAGGAGGCAAACAGAAAACTTTGCGTGAGTATGCGGAAGATAATTTAAAGCTAAAGAAGTTCCGTGAACAGAATTTTGGTAATAATGGATTTTCAAAAGCGGATCATCCACGGCGTGTGTATGATGAATTTATAAAAGAAGATTTCATTCCGGAAGATAAATAAGAAACAGCGCCGCTTTGCATCAAAGCGGCGCTGTTTCTTATTTATTCGGGCAGTTGGAGTTGGTTTATACTAACTCTTCTGAGGTATATCCTTTGGGCAATGCACGACAATTGTAAGCCGATGCCATAATTTCACCATATGCTCCTGCTGAACGGAGAGCGAAAAGGTCGCCACGGTGTGCTTTGTTCAAATCAATAGCCTTGCCGAATACATCGGATGATTCGCAGATGGGGCCTACCACATCGTAAGTTTCCATAGGTTCTTCCGAAGTGATATTTTCTATTTTGTGGTATGCCTGATAAAGGGCAGGACGAATCAAGTCGGTCATGCCGGCATCTAATATGGCAAACTGTTTGTTGGTTCCTTGCTTTACATAAATCACTTTGCTGATAAGGCTGCCGCACTGTCCTACTACGGCACGTCCCAGTTCGAAATGTAAAGTCTGCTGGGGGCGCAGTTTCAGATGCTTGTGATAAGTGGCAAAGTATTCCGTGAAGTTGGGGATGGCTTGACGGTTGGGGTGTGCATAATCAATTCCTAACCCGCCGCCTACATTGATATGTTCTACTATGATTTGGCGGGCATAGAGTTTTTCCTGTAGTTCGTTTACACGGTTGCACAAGGCTACAAAATCACCCATATCCAGAATCTGAGAACCGATGTGGAAATGTAAGCCTACAAATTTTACATGAGGCAATGTTCCGGCCATATCAATCACTTTGTCCATATCTTCCATGCTGATCCCGAATTTGTTTTCTGCTAGTCCGGTGGTGATATTTGCATGGGTATGCGCACCTACATTCGGATTGATACGGAAAGCTACACGGGCTGTTTTGCCTTTGGTGGCAGCCAGTTCGTTAATGATTTCCAGTTCAGGTACAGACTCTACGTTGAAGCAGAAAATATCATAATCCAGACCCAGATTAATTTCCCAGTCTGTCTTGCCTACGCCAGCATAGACTATTTTGTTTGTCGGGAATCCGGCCTTAATGGCTGCGCGGATTTCTCCGCCACTTACACAGTCGGCTCCCAGACCGCTTTCGCGGATAATTGTCAGGACTTTGTGGTTAGCATTGGCCTTCACGGCGTAATGCACGCAGAAATTATTGTATTTGCCTGCTTCTTTGTTGATGCATGACAAGGTTTCTCGCAGCACATTGACATCGTAATAGTAGAAGGGAGTTTCCAACTCTCTGAACTTGTTTACGGGGAATGTTCCTTTCATATTGTATTTTGTTTTTATGAGCAAGGGCGAATTAAATTCGCCCGAAAACACCAACTTTGTAGAGTGGGATGTATTCGGGCGGATTCAATCCGCCCCTACAGTAGAAATTATTTATTGTTGAATAAATGATCGCTTAATGACTGCAATGCTTTCTTCTTGTCTTCTTCACGAATCAGGAAAGAAATATTGTAGTTGCTACCGCCGAATGAAATCATACGTACCGGTATGTCGCGCATGGCGTCCAACGCTTTGGCTTCAAAGCCTACGTTTTCCCATTCCAGGTCACCGACTACACAGATGATACACATATCCTGATCTACGGTTACTGTACCATATTTCTTCAAGTCGTCCAGAATTTCATTCAGATGTTTGGTGTTATCAATAGATACGGAAACACCGACCTCTGAAGTACAGATCATGTCGATAGAGGTCTGATAGCTTTCGAAGATTTCGAATACTTTGCGCAAGAAGCCGTGGGCCAGTAACATACGGCTTGATTTGATCTTGATGGCAGTGATGTTGTCTTTGGCTGCAACTGCCTTGATTTTGCCTTTTTCCGTATCATTGGAAATCAAAGTCCCCGGGGCTGTAGGTTCCATTGTATTAAGCAGACGGACGGGAATATTGGCATATTTGGCAGGCTGTACGCAAGTAGGGTGCAGAATCTTCGCACCAAAGTAGGCCAATTCGGCAGCTTCTTCGAAGTGCAGGTGACGTACAGGAGAAGTCTTGTCTACGATGCGCGGGTCATTATCGTGCATACCGTCAATATCTGTCCATATCTGGATTTCGGAGGCGTTTACAGCGGCACCGATCAGTGATGCGGTATAGTCGCTTCCGCCACGTTGCAGATTATCTATCTCGCCATAGGCGTTACGGCAGATAAAACCTTGTGTGATATAAATTTCAGCATCCGGATGTATTTCCAGCTGTGCGGCCAGTTTTTCTTTGATATATACAGGATCGGGCTCCGAGTTCTTGTCCGTGCGCATGAATTCCAATGCCGGAAGTAAGATGGCGTTGACCCCTTGTTCCTGCAAATAGTTGGTAACCATGTTGGTGGAGATCAATTCGCCTTGTGCCAGGATTACTTTTTCTTCGAACAGTGTGAAAATATCTTTTGTATACGAACGAATATAATCGAACTGTGCTTTTATAAATTCCTGTGTTTTCTGCTTATACTCGTCAGTAGAATAAAGTTCATTAACATGCTGTTTATATTTAGCCTCCAGTCTGTTAATGATTTCATTCGCACCTTCGGGATTTTTCTTATACAGATAATCCGAAATTTCAACCAACGTGTTTGTTGTTCCAGACATGGCTGAAAGTACAACAATCTTCTGTTCACCGTCGGTAATTAATTTGGCTACTTCTTTCATTCTTTGTGCAGAACCTACCGAAGTACCTCCAAACTTTAAAACTTTCATTTTTCGTTTCGTATTTTAATTGTTCCTATATTGATAATTAGCGTGCAAATATACAAATAAGACTGCAAAAATCAGCATTTTAGCGATGATATTTATCATTCATCTACTTATTCTGCCGTTTCTTGGGGTGTAACTGTCGTTTTTTCTCCTTTTTCGGTCTCATTTTGACTTCTTTCCATCCGGCTGTATTCGTGAGTCACTTCTTTGATATGATGATTCTCAAAGCGGTAGACAACTCCCGGATATTCCGACAGGAGATGCAGATTATGGGTGGTCATCATGATGGCGGAGCCTGTAGCACAAATGGATTTCAGAAGTTCTACAATTTTGCGCCCTGTTTCGGTGTCCAGGTTACCCGTCGGCTCGTCGGCCAGAATAATGTCCGGCCGGTTCAGGATGGCACGGGCGATAACAATGCGTTGTTGCTCGCCACCCGATAGCTCGTTGGGCATTTTGTATCCTTTGCCGGTCATTCCCACTTGGTCCAGTACTTCTTCAATGCGTGCTTTGATGGTTGCTTTGTTTGTCCATCCGGTGGCGCGCAATACAAAACTGAGGTTTGCGTGTACGGTGCGGTCTGTCAGTAACTGAAAATCTTGAAAGACAATGCCTAAACGGCGACGCAGTTCGGGAATATGCTTCCGCTTGATGTTAGTCATGTTGTAGCCTAACACCTCAGCTTCTCCTGACTGTATATCCAGCTCACCGTAAATTGTTTTCAGTAATGAGGTTTTTCCGGAACCGACTTTTCCAATGAGGTAAACAAATTCACCCTTGTTCAGTTCCAGGTTTACATCTTCCAATACGCCTAACTCTTGTTGGTTGATATATACGTTTTTATATCGAATGAGAGCTTCGTCCATCATTTTAATGTTTTTTCCACGTAGCGCTATGACGTTCTTTCAATTCACGGGCAAGGTCTTCGATGCGATAGCCTTTTGAGGTGAGCAGTACAATCATGTGGTATATCAGATCGGCTCCTTCGTAGATGAGGCGTTCGTCGGTTCCGTTACAAGCTTCGATAACCGTTTCCACGGCTTCCTCGCCTACTTTCTGTGCCATTTTGTTGATACCGGATTCGAACAGGCTGGTGGTGTAAGAGCCTGCAGGCATTTCCTCGTGACGTTTGTCAATGAAATCTTGTAATTCCTTCAGGAACATGATGTCTTCTTTGTTTTCTTCTCCCCAGCAAGTATCTGTTCCGGTGTGACATACAGGACCTGCCGGATTTACTTTGATCAGCAGGGTATCCTTGTCACAGTCTTCTTTTATAGAAACAACATTCAGGAAATTCCCGCTTTCTTCACCTTTTGTCCACAGACGGTTCTTGGTACGGCTGAAGAAGGTTACTTTACCGGTTTCCACTGTCTTTCGGTATGCTTCTTCATTCATAAACCCTAACATCAGTACTTTGCTGGTGCTGTTGTCTTGTATGATGGCGGGGATCAACCCGTTCATTTTTTCGAAATTCAAATCCATTTTTCTATATTTTATTGTTATATTATCGGTGTTGTATAGAACTTGTTTAAAATTTCATCAGCATCGTCATTCAGAGTGGAATGAGGATCTGAAGGTCGTTTGCCAGTCTTTCATCCTGTTTGGGATGGTAGTGGAAACAGATTTAGATGCAATTAAAAACAGAGTTATAACCTCACATTAATTCCTTGTTCGCAAAGATACTGTTTTAATTCGGGAATTTTAATTTCTCCGAAATGAAAAACGCTGGCTGCTAATGCAGCATCTGCTTTCCCTTTTGCAAATGTATCGCGGAAATGTTCCATGCATCCGGCGCCTCCAGATGCGATGACGGGAATTGTCAGTAAATCGGCCAGGGTGGAGAGGGCTTCGTTGGCATATCCGTTTTTCACTCCGTCATGGTTCATGCTCGTGAAAAGAATTTCTCCTGCCCCGCGATTGTTCACCTCTTTAGCCCAGTCAAACAGGTACTTGTCGGTTTCAATCCGGCCGCCGTTCAGATAGCATTTCCACCCGGTTTCAGTCTGCTTGGCGTCAATGGCTACTACACAGACCTGTGAACCGAAATGTTTGGCAATCTTGTCTACCAAATCCGGATTGCGGATGGCTGATGAATTGATAGAAACTTTGTCAGCTCCTGCATTCAATAGCCGGTCTACGTCGCTCAGTTCGTTTATACCTCCTCCTACAGTAAAGGGGATATTGATATTGGCCGCTACCCGTTTTACCAAATCGGTAAAGGTTTTGCGCCCTTCATGGCTGGCAGTGATATCGAGAAAGACCAGTTCGTCAGCTCCCTGTTCACTGTAGGTACGCCCCAGTTCTACCGGATCACCTGCTTGACGTAAGTTTACGAAATTGGTTCCTTTTACGGTCTGCCCGTCTTTGATGTCCAGGCAAGGTATGATTCTTTTTGCTAACATGATTTGCTCTTACATGAAACGGTTTAAGTCTTTCAATGTAATTTTTCCCTCGTATAATGCCTTGCCGAAAACAACAGCCGGAACTTTGGCTATTTCCAGGTCGATAATGTCCTGTATACAGCTTACTCCTCCGCTGGCTATCAGATGCATATTCGGGAACTCCTTCAGGATTTGCTGGTATAGTTCCACGGAAGGCCCTTGCAACATTCCGTCACGGCTGATGTCGGTACATAACACCTTGAAAACTCCTTCTTTAGTATAATCTTTCAAAAAAGGGATCAACTGCTGCTGACTTTCCTCTTTCCAACCATTGACAGAAATTTTATTCTCCTTTACATCAGCTCCCAGAATGATTTTCTCGTTTCCGTATTGTTCCAGCCATTTTTTGAAAAGCCCGGGATTTTTCACGGCTACGCTGCCCAGGGTTACCATTTGTGCGCCATTGTCGAAAGCGATGACTAGGTCCTCGTCTGTTTTTATCCCTCCTCCAAAATCAATGACCAGAGAAGTGCGGCTGGCGATTTGGTCCAGTACACGGTAATTCACAACATGGCGTGAAACTGCTCCATCCAGATCGACAATGTGCAGACGATGAATCCCATGGGCTTCAAATTCTTTGGCAACCTCAACCGGGTTTTCGTTATATACTTTCTGTGTGTTATAATCTCCTTGAGAAAGACGGACGCATTTGCCATCAATAATGTCGATGGCAGGAATTAACTCTATCATATCTATTTCTTCTTATACATTGTTATATATAATGTAATGGTTCACAATTCTAAAAAGTTCCTCAGGATTCGTTCGCCCACGGCTCCGCTCTTTTCCGGATGGAACTGTGTCGCATAGAAATTATCTTTGTGCAAGGCCGAACTGTAGGGGAGGATATAATCTGTTTGTGCTGCCGTAAACTCGTTCAGAGGCACATAGAAGCTATGTACGAAGTATACAAATTCTTCTTTGGTGAATCCTTTGAACAGGTCGCTGCGTACATGAGCCAGGGTATTCCATCCCATATGGGGTACTTTGTCTTCATGCCGGGTGGGGCTGAACAACTTTACATCAGTATCAAAGATGCCCAAGCACTCGGCATTTCCTTCTTCGGAGTGCCGGCACATCAGCTGCATTCCCAGGCAGATACCTAGTACAGGTTGTTTTAGTTTTTAATAACTTCATCCAACCGGTTTTTCCGGAGATGGCTCATGGTTGTTTCGGCTTCGCCCACACCGGGGAAGATAACTTTGTCGGCACTCATCAATACTTCCTTATCGGAAGTGATGGTTGCTTCTACTCCAAGGCGCTTCAGTGCATAGTCTACGGAGTAGATGTTTCCTGCATTATATTTTACGACAGCAATTTTCATCAGCTAAAGATAACTGTTTTATTTTTATAAGCCAATACTTTTCGTTCAATATGTTTCTGAACAGCACGAGAAAGGACTATTTTTTCCAAATCTTTACCTTTACTTACTAAATCCTGCACAGTGTCCTTGTGTGTGATGCGTACTACATCTTGCTCAATGATAGGACCGGCATCCAGTTCGGAGGTAACATAATGGCTGGTCGCACCAATGATTTTTACTCCTCGTTCAAACGCTGCATGATAAGGTTTTGCACCAACGAACGCAGGGAGGAAAGAGTGGTGTATGTTGATGATGCGGTTGGGATATGCTTCAATCATTTGTTCGGAAATTACTTGCATATAGCGTGCCAGTACAATGAAATTGATGTTATGTTTTTCCAACAGCTCCATTTCTGCTTTTTCCTGTTCCATTTTGTTCTCTTTAGTAATAGGGAAGAGATAGAACGGTATACCGAAACGTTCTGCCACATGCTGAAGGTCGGGATGGTTACTTATAATCAGCGGAATTTCCACATTCCATTCTCCGGCCGTGTAGCGTGCCAGCATATCGAACAAGCAATGGGACAGTTTGGAAACAAATATGGCCATTTTGGGTTTTACATCCGAGAAATAAAGACGGAATTTCATTTCATATTTTTGGGCATACAAGGTTTCAAAATAATCTTCTATTTTATTTTTAGGAATAAAGAAATCCTTTATTTCCCATTCTATACGCATGAAAAATATATTTTCTACATGGTCTACATATTGGTCTAAGTAGACAATATTACCTTTGTTAATTGTAATAAAGTTTGTGACTTCTGCCAAAATGCCTGGTTGGTCTGGGCAGTGCAACAATAATTTTGCAGTTGTATTCATCTTTTTCCCTAATTTTCGATTTTAATCTATTGAGTGCACAAAAATAGCGAATTATTGCCAATAAGCTAAATTTTATAACAAGAAGTTTGTTGAAAAGATTAAAATAATAACAATATCGTAATTTTTAGGGTGGGGAGGTGAAGGGAGTTGGAAAATATTTTTTTTATGGTTTTTGCCAAAACGCTTGCAGATTTAAAAATAATGCGTACCTTTGCACCCGCAATCGAGAGAGAAAGCGTCGGAAGAGAGACTATCAAAATTATTGGTGCGTTAGTTCAGTTGGTTAGAATACATGCCTGTCACGCATGGGGTCACGGGTTCGAGTCCCGTACGCACCGCAAGTCTTTTTCCGATTTATCAAAAATTACTGGTGCGTTAGTTCAGTTGGTTAGAAT
>OIEZ01000010.1_pt1 | contig 108001 bp, 107 predicted proteins | sample 1581941 | NCBI WGS metagenome assembly OIEZ01 (sample SAMN04414078, study PRJEB24778) | human gut metagenome | material: faecal | host: Homo sapiens | reverse complement strand
CTTGCCAAGAGCGACCAGTTGCGCCATATCGCTTCGCAGAATTACGATGACGGACAGCGGGAAACGGTCGTGCGTACACGGGGCATCCAATAATTCCATGAACAATAAAAGCATGATGATATGAAAGAAAAGTCGCAAATCGAGAAGAAAGCCGAGGCAAGGCAGGCGGAACTGCTGTCTGCCGCACTGAGCGGGGCGTCGAACGCTGGCGGCCATTGGCTCAACGTATCGGGCAAGGGATTTCCCCGGCTCTATCCGCAAGGGGTCTCGGCCAGCCCGTTCAATGCCCTCTTTATGGCCTTGCATTCGGACAATAACGGATGCAAGACCAACCTGTTCACGCTTTACAGTGAAACCAAGGTACGGGGTGCTGCGGGTGCGGGAGCATGAGCAGGGCGTACCGTTCCTGTTCTATAACTGGAACAAGTATGTCAACCGGAACAATCCGGATGAGACCATCGACCGTACCGCCTATCTCCAATTGGACGAAGAGCATAAGGCACAGTTCAAGGGTGTCCACAACCGGGAGATCCGCACGCTTTTCAATATCGACCAGACGACGTTGCCCTACGTTGACAAGCCGGCTTACGAGGATGCGGTAAAGCAGGATGGCAGTGTTCAGGAAAGAGGATATACCGAGGCGGACAACCGCAGGTTGCGCACCCGGTTCAACGACTTTCTATTGAAGATGCGGGACAACCTCGTTCCCGTGCGCTCGGACGGTAGCGGAGTTCCTCATTACGAGACGGACAAAGATGCGGTCTATATGCCGCGTCAAAAGGATTTTGAACATTACCACGATTATATGCAGGAAGCCTTGCGGCAGATCGTGAGTGCTACGGGGCATCAACAGCGGCTCGCCCGTGAAGGCATGGTCATGAAGAACGGCGTGGCCCCGTCGGAGGATGCGGTAAAATATGAACGGCTGATTGTGGAACTGGCTTCGGGAATCAAGATGCTGGAACTGGGGCTGCCTGCGCGTCTGTCCGATGAAAGTCTGAAGACGGTGGATTACTGGTGTCGGGAGTTCAAGGAGAATCCTTGCATGATGGATGCACTCGAAAGCGACGTGAACAATGCGCTTGACGTTATCCGCAAGGCGGAACGGGGCGAGAAAATAGAGTACGCCACCCTGCGCAACAGGCGGCAGACCACGACCATGCAGGAGCAGATGCCCAAGCATTACTTCGTGGCGAACGAAATCCGCCAACACCCGGACAAGGCGGCGAAAAGTATTGTCCTCGTTATTGACCGGGAAGCGAAATCGGCGGATGTCATTTTGCCGGCTGGGGCTTCGACCGAAGTGAACAACGAGATTCCCGGCATGAACAAGGGGCGTATCGAACGTGCCTTGAATAAGGAGGGCATCGAACAGGTACGCTTCTATAATACCGACGGTGCGCTGGGCTACAGACCTGACGACAGCTATTTCAACGAGAAACTGGTGACATTGGCCAGGCTAAGGAACTACACATTGGAAAGGCTTTCCACACTGGACGTGTCGGATGCGGTCAGGCGGGCGAACGAGGTCGGGTTCGATGCCGTACAGATGATTCAGGATGACAAGAACCGATGGGCACTCTATATCAAGCCGGAGAACAAGGAGGGGTACAGTGTCTATCCCGACAAGGAGGATGTGAACCGCTTTTTCTCCACGCTCAAGCAGGCGATGGACAACATCGACAAGGTACGCATGGAGCTGGCGCACAAATATTATACACTGGCGGAAGTCAAGCCTGACCTGAAAGTGGATTTGTTCAGCAGCGAGACGCCGGAGATTGACCTGAACCGTATTCAGCGTGTGTCTGTCTTCAAGACCAGGCAGGACGGCATTCAGTGCGTGGCGACCATCGACGGGCAAAAATTGCAGCCCCGGAGCGTCACGCCGCAACAATGGCAACGGATGTGGGTGGCGGAAGACCGTGAAGGCTACAAGCGGCATCTGGCGGCCACGCTGTTTGCCGATGTGCTGCAAAAGGGGCAATCCGTCGGGGAACAGAAGCAGGAAGAACAGGTGCGGCAACAGAACGAGGCGGTGGCAAAGAACCGGCCGGAAGCGAAAAATGATGAAAATGTTTCCCCACAACGGCAGTTTTGGGACAAGGTCAAGGAAAAGTACCCCGATGCCTTGCACCTGATCCGTACCGGAGAGGTGTATCGGCTCTATGACGAGGACGCCGTAAAGAGTGCGAAAATACTGGGTATCGGACTGAATGAGTATGCGGGGAACCGTGAACGGGGCTTCACATCTTATGCGGAGTTCCCGATGAATCAGCTTGACAGCTACCTGCCGAAACTTGTCCGTGCCGGTGAGCGGGTTGCTATCAGTGACATGGAGGCGCAAGAGAAGCAGCAGGCCGAACAGGAAACGCACAGTGGTATTCACAGATAAGGAGGAAGATTATGGGCAAGAATCAGGAATATGCACAACAGTACGCGGAGTATGCGATGGAACAGATGCGCAGGTATGGCATTCCGGCTTCCGTCACATTGGCGCAAGGCATACTGGAAAGCAGCAACGGACAAAGCCGTCTGGCAAGAAACGAGAACAACCATTTCGGTATCAAGGCAACCCCCTCGTGGATTGCCGGGGGCGGCAGGTACGGAACCTATACGGACGACAAGCCGAATGAAAAGTTCTGCAGCTATGACAGCGTGGGTGATTCATACGAGCATCACTCCCGCTTTTTGAAGGAGAACAGCCGCTATGCCAGTTGCTTCAAGCTCTCCCCGGACGATTACAAGGGCTGGGCACAAAGTATTGAGAAAGCCGGTTACGCCACAGGAGGCAAGTATGCCGAGAACCTGCAAAGAATCATCGAACAGAACGGCTTGCAGCAGTATGACAGGCAGGTGATGCAGGAGATGGCGGCACAGGGCAGGCAGTTCGGGGTGGAACACAATCCGCTCCAAACATCCGAGGGTGCGGAACATGGAACGGGGTATTCGTTTCCGGTGGAACGGGAGGAATTTCTATTCGTCACCTCGCCGTTCGGAACACGGCAAGACCCGATGGACGGCACAAAGCAGCAGATGCACAAGGGGGTGGATATCCGTTGTAAAGGCGACGCGGTACTGGCTACGGAAAACGGCGGCAAGGTCGTGGCGGTAAACCAAAACAGGAACACGCCCGGCGGCAGGTCGCTGACGGTGGAATATGCCCGGACGGACGGCAGCAAGGTACAATGTACCTATATGCACCTCAAGGAGATTTCCGTCAAGGTCGGCGATACGGTACAGGCCGGCGGACGGCTCGGCACATCGGGCAATACGGGGACACGGACGACCGGGGAGCATCTGCATTTCGGTGTGAAGAATATCTATGCCGACGGAACGATGCGGGACATAGACCCTGCGGCGTATCTGGCTGAAATCGCACAGAAAGGACATATCAAGCTGCAAATGCTGCACAACGGTAATGACCTGCTCGCCAAATACAAGGTGGCGGAAGAGACCGTGCCTGAAAAGAACCTTTCGCCTGACGGATGGATGAAGAAGCTCCTTTCGTCGGAGGACAGCGGTGTGGGAATGTCGGGTTGCAACGACCCGATTGTGGAGATGGCGATGACCGCTTTCGCCTCCCTGATGCTGCTGGCCACACAGATTGACAACCGGAACGAAGAGGAACAGAAGGCGGCCATATCTGCTATGATGGATCTTCGTGCCATTGACCTGAAGCCGTTGTTGCCGAATATGAAGAACTGCGACCTGACTATCGGCGAGAACGGCAAGGCTGTCTTGAATGCGGACAATGGCGAACTGCGTGTCTCACGGGAGCTGACCGCTTCCGAGCTGAGCCGGTTGTCTGCCACGTTGAACAACGGCACACTCACGGAAGAGGCCAAGCGGATGCGTGTAACCGGTATGCTGAATACGGTTATCCTGTCGGAAGCGGCCTCTCAGAATTTCGAGCAAGGGATGTCCCGGCAACAGGGACAGACGGAAAACCTGCGAAGATAAAAGCATGGCGATATGATAAAATGCGTGATGATACAGCTATGCAAGTGTCTGGCGGGAGTTTCCATCCTGCTTTGCACGTCCGGTTCTGCTACCTGCTGTTGGGGTGGATCGGGACGTTCGTTGTCGTGGGCGTGCAATTAGTCATCGCCGGATGGATTGTCTGGGCGATGATACGCGCACCTGACTGACTGTACCCTCCAACAGTTCAACATCAATCAACCCATGTATCACTTGTCGGATGATCCATGTATCATTAAAGACAGAAAAACAAATGATTAAATGTAATGTTACGGTATGCGGCGTTATCGGCCGCGATGCGTCGGTTCGCAAGAACAAAGAAGATAAAGAGTTTCTGGCATTTCCACTCCGGGTACAGATTCCGGCGACTGGTGGCCAGCACACTATCGAGGTGGATGTCCGCAGGGAGGGCAACCAGGAAGAAGCCGCCGGTTATCGGAACGGCTCCCGTGTGGAAGTGAGGGGTACGATGTATCTCAAACGTCGGGGCGACAAGCTCTATTTCAACCTGTTCGCCGATGAAATCTGCCATGCCGCTACGGATAATGCGGATTCCGTCAAGGGCGAACTGGTGTTTCGTGGCAAGACCGGCCAGAACATCGAAGAAAAAAGGGATAAGAAAGACCAGCCGTACACGGTATTCTCGGCGTTCAGCGCGGAGAAGGTCGATGACGGCTTCGAGTACCAGTGGGTGCGCTTCTTCTGTTTCGGCAAGGAGCGCGATGAGTGGCTGCAGCCGGGTGTAAAGGTGGATGCCAGAGGTGAAATGAACCTGTCGGCGCACAACGGGAAGGTCAACCTCTCCTGCAAGGTGGAGGAACTGGCGCAATATGTGGCGGATTCGTCTAACTATAATCAGTAAGGGTTATGGCCGGTTACAGAAAAAGAAATGCCGACGGGCCGAACAGCGAGGACAAGGCACTCGACCTGTTCGCCGAAATGATGATCGAGAAAATCGAGGGCATCCACAAGGACTGGAAAAAGCCTTGGTTTACGGAGGGTGCGTTGCAGTGGCCCCGCAACCTTCACGGGCGCGAGTACAACGGGATGAATGCCTTTATGTTGCTCCTTCACTGTGAGAAAGAGGGGTACAAGATTCCCCGTTTCTGTACGTTCGACTGTGTGCAGCGGCTCAACAAGCCCGGCAAGGATGGGGAGGAACTGCCCCGTGTCTCCGTGCTTCGTGGCGAGAAGTCCTTTCCGGTCATGCTCACCACGTTCACTTGCATCCATAAGGAAACCAGGGAGAAAATCAAGTATGACGATTACAAGAAGTTGTCCGATGAAGAAAAGAATCAGTACAATGTCTATCCGAAGATGCAGGTGTTCCGTGTCTTCAATGTCGCGCGTGCGTCCGTAATGGTCGCGTAATAAATATCTCGATAATAAGAGATTAGGTTAGTGTTCAAAGTTTAGAAATAAACAATAGACCTATCCCCGACTGACTTACTCGGAGAGGAAACTCAAAGAGGAACACAGCACGTCAGTAAAGCGATAAGTTAGCTAATTGCCATGCTACGACTGAATTGCAAGGGGAAAGACAGATATGAGGATGAAGCCTGATTGGTTGAATGATAGTTCAGTGACAGAAGTTGAAGTTGTGGCGAAAGGCAGTTATATACGCCACATCATGGTACTACAGCCCATTGCGCGAGGGCAAGTAGCAAGAACAAGCCATGACACGACCGCAGTAAGTGGAGAAAAGAACGAAAGTCGCATCCGACAATCTGTTGCCTATCGAAAGATAGACGTTATTACGTGGTTAAACGGAGATTACCTAAATCGGAACGCCGTAAGGCTATGAGGATTTGCCTCTGAATATCCGACAAGGTAACGGAACTCCCGTAGTAGTCTGAGCAAGGGAAAACCTTGTACATGGCGAAGGGGAGTAGTTAGTAACTTTAATACAAACAAAAGAAAACGAGAGATTCGTTATGAGAAATCCAGAGATTGTATTAAACACATTATGCCAGCACAGTAAGGTCTCGGACTATAAGTTTGAGCGACTGTACCGCATTCTGTTCAACAAAGAGATGTTCTTCATTGCCTATCAGCGCATATATGCGAAGCCAGGCAATATGACTCCAGGCACAGATGGTCAGACTATCGACCAAATGAGCATTGGAAGAATTGAACGTCTCATCGAAACACTTAGGAATGAATCCTACAAGCCGCATCCTGCTAAAAGGGTGTATATACCAAAGAAGAACGGCAAGAAACGCCCTCTTGGTATACCATCCGTAGAGGACAAGCTTGTGCAAGAGGTAGTTCGGATGATTCTTGAAGCCATCTATGAGGGGCACTTTGAAAGCACCTCTCATGGTTTCAGACCTCATAAGAGCTGCCACACAGCTCTGACAAGCATTCAAAGGACTTTTACAGGTGCAAAGTGGTTTATTGAGGGAGACATAAAAGGCTTCTTCGATAACATAGACCACGATGTACTCGTCAGCATTATGCAAGAGCGTATTGCAGATGAAAGGTTTCTTCGTCTTATCAGAAAGTTTCTCAAAGCGGGGTACATCGAAGACTGGAAGTACAACAACACGTATTCGGGAACTCCTCAAGGTGGAATAATCAGTCCTATTTTGGCAAACATCTATCTTGACAGGTTCGACAAGTACATGAAAGAGTATATTTCACACTTCGACAAAGGGAAAGAAAGGGCTCACAACAAAGAATACTGTTGTCTCAACACGAAAACAGTAAACCTAAGGAAGAAATGGAAAGCGGAAACAGATGAAACTGTAAAAGCAGAACTGTTGATGAAAATAAAAGCCATGCACGAAGAGAAAAATAAGATGACATACAGACTTCCAATGGATGAGAATTATCGGAGATTGAAATACGTGAGGTACGCAGACGATTTTCTGATTGGAGTTATAGGGTCAAAAGCAGATTGTGAACGAATCAAGGCAGACATCACAGAATATATGATGAACAACCTTAAACTCGAACTTTCTGCTGAGAAGACACTCATAACTCACGCAAAAGAGAACGCTAAATTCCTCGGTTTTGACATCACCGTTAGGACATTGGATGTGTTTAAAAGGAACAGCAAAGGAATCAAAAAGCGAGAATTTGTTGGAAAGGTCATGCTTATGCTCTCTTCTGAAACAGTGAAAAAGAAGCTTCTTAGCTACGATGCTGTAAAGTTTACGAACGTAAACGGCAAAGATGTATGGAAGCCAAAATCACGGGAGAAAATGGTCGGTATGAAACCCGAAGACATCCTTGCACAATTCAACTTGGAAATCAAAGGCTTCTACAACTATTACTGTATAGCCAACAATGTTTCGTCAACATGTGCCGATTTCGGCTACATTATGGAGTATAGTCTTTATATGACTCTTGGTCAAAAATTAAGAAGACATGTAGGGCAAATCAGAGACAAGTACCGTAAAGGCAAGAATTTTGTCATCCCATATAAGGATGCAAAAGGCAAAGAACGGTTCAGAACACTCTATAAAGAGGGATTCAAACGTAAAAGCTCATTAACGGACGATTTTCTCGACCGTACCCCATGCACTATGTATGTTCCCAAACCAAGCCTTGCAGAAAGGTTGAAACAGCAAACCTGTGAAATGTGTGGTGCAACTGACACTAACGTCGTAATGCATCATATACGCACTCTTGTTGGGGTAAAGGGAGAAACTCCATGGGGCAAGTTGATGTTGTCGAGACATCGTAAGACGCTTGTAGTGTGTGAATCTTGTAATGCTATAATTCAGTTTCATGGGAAATAATGTGAGCTTACTAATGGCAAGCCGTATACACGGAGACGTGTACGTACGGTTTAGGGGCAGGTATGCGGAAACCTGCCGCCGTAAGGCGGTAAGGCGCTGCATACCGAGCCTACAGACCAATTTGCAGGAAGCGAGGCCGGAGCTATGGGAAAAGCTGGAGCGGGAAAACTCGCGTCCGGCCATTGAGAACGGCGAGCATTTCAGTTTCGCACCTGTCGATACGATGATACGGGACAATCTGTGGATTTGCCCGATTACACCGCAATATCAGGATAAAGCCTACTATTCAATCTCGAACAATGAAATCATCGTGCCGGAAAAGGAACAATTCAAATCGGGAGAGTCGTTCTATGGGACGCTGTTCCACGAAATGACACACTCGACCGGTGCGGAGGGTGTTCTCGACCGATTCAAGCCGACTGCCTTCGGTTCCCCGGAGTATGCCCGTGAGGAACTGGTGGCGGAATTGGGCAGCGCATTGGTCGCACAGCGTTATGGCATGACCAAGCATATCAAGGAGGACAGTTGCGCGTATCTCAAAGTTGGCTTGATGAGCTGAAGGAATCGCCGCAGTTCATTAAGACGACGCTTCTGGATGTAAAGAAAGCGACTTCAATGATTACCCAAAGGGTGGATAAGATAGCGCAGGAGTTGGAACAGAATGTCGGTGAGAAGCAGGAGAATGGAGTGGCGGCAAAGGAGAAGATTTATTATTCCTCTGTCGTTTATCTCCAGTCCTCGGATGATACGAGGCAGCTTGACGAACTTAGGGACAAAGGTGATTATGAGGGGTTGCTTACGCTTGCCAAGGAGTATTATGACGGCAACGGTATCAACGAGAAATATACTTATCCGTCGGCTACGAACAACAAGGGTGACAGCCTTATTGTCGATGACGGGAATTTTGCTGTCGTGTACAACGGGAGTGTCGGGGGAACCTACGAGGTGATGTTGAAATTCACGGAGCAGGAAATCCGAGACCATATCCGGCGTTACGGTGTCGATATTGCCGGAGAGACGATAAAAGAGGTTGCCAGGGAGATGGCGGTGGAACAGTTCTCCGCTTTGGCGCATCAAAAGATTCCGACCTTCGAGATGCCGAACGGCGACGTGCTGTATGTCGAATATAACAAGGAATCCGATACGCTTGATGTCGGGCAGCCCACCAATGCCGGGCTGGTCGCGCAGCATCGTTTCCCTTACGACCACAATATCGGGTTGGATGCTAACTTGCAAGCCGTGAACGAGAAGCTGAACGAACTGGAAGAGTATCGGGCAGAACTACAAGAGGCTGAATACGGTGGCGGTATGCGCCGGTAAGGAAAACAAGAAAAGATGCGGAACCGGTTGGCTCCGCATCTTTTCTTGTTTTCGTTTTTTTATTCTTTCAGTAAATCATCCATCATGGACTGCAAATTTGCCATGTCACAATATTGGTTATATCCTCCTCTGTAGTCTTTTGCGTGTTGGGCTGTCCGTATCAGAAACGAATCAAGTTCAACTCTTACGCCGCCGCCCATTCGGGCCAACGTGGAAGAGTGCCTGATGTAAACGAACTTGCCGTTGCGCTCGATGAAACATGAGGTATCATAATGTCCTTTTAAGTTGGATGCCACCTGTGCACCGACCGCCGTTGCATATTTGGAAATCTCACGTACCAATGCTGTCTGGAAACTGCGATACTCTTTTGAAACATAGCCTCCTGCATCTGCAAGGATAGCGTTCTGCCATTTGGTATAAAAATTCTGTGCCATATTGATATTTATTATTATTCGTTCCACAAATAACTTTTCCACTTCTCGCCGTCAATGGTCAGTTTGCCCATTTCCCAATCGTATTCCACTTCCGGTATATTGGTATAAGGGAAATTAACGGTATAGCCTATCTGTCCGTATGAGCAATGCAGAGGGGTAACACAAATCTCCCACCCGAAGTAAAGTTGTGGCGTGCAGTATTTTTGCCAGTTGAAACGACCTGCGGCAATATTGCCGCAAAGTCGTTTGAGTATGCCGGTTGTTGTCATTCCGCACCTCCTTTGCTTAGGATAGTAAGCTGTCCGGGACGGTCTGGAAACCAATAGGCATCACTGTCGATATATACGCATCTACCGCCATTCCACGGCTTTCTGAAAGCTAATACTTCTTTGGGCCAAACACCACCCCATAGTCGTTTGTAAAACGCCACCATATCGCCTACAGCCAAACCGCTGTCTGTTTCCATGACTTCGGACAACCGGCTGAAAAACTCCATGCCCTCGGCTTCACGCTCTTTCTTCCAGCGCAGAAATTCCTCTTTGTGGCTTCTCGATGAGCCAATGGGTGATAGCTCCGATGCCAAAACTTCAATCTCAGAAGAACCTGTTGCGACTAAAATAATACTGTCGCTATCCACTTTTTCGGGAGTTGAGATAATTCGACATTCTACATCGTTATCGGCAGTGTGCCGATAAAGGAGGTTGCCTTGCTTGATGAAATCGTACTTGTTCATTGTCTTTTGATTTAGTGATTTTTTTTATTTCCCTTTTCTTGAAGTCTTCTGACTTCGCCCAAAGAGGTTGTTTTCATGTGCGTTCCAAACGGGGGATACAAGAACGACGGACAAGGAACCTGCGATGAAATTTTATGAAATACCGTTATCTCCGATTACGGAAAGTTGTCGTCAAATTTTATTTCAGGTAGCGATAGCGGTACTTGAACCATGTTCGTCCACCGTACCTTTGCACACGAAAACAGATCTGCGGCGTATGTCGGGGCTGTGAAGGGATTATACCCTTAAAACAGGAATATACCGGCAGGGAAGCCGATGGCGGAAACTCGGCAGAGTATGTTATAAAAGTAATCGGGGAGCCTGTGCAAAAAAGAGAGCAACCACCCGCTTTTGAGGCGGGTGATTGCCAATGTTTCGGACAATCATCAGAAGTGATAATCAACAACTCCTCCGATGTAGAGTATCGTTCCCGGTTCAAGCCTACAAACAAACTCCATAAACGCAAAGGACTGTTCGGCAAAAGACTGGCAGCCGTCGCCATCCAAATAGAAATGATAGGCGACATCCAACGGATTTTCTACTGCCTGTTTGAGATAATAGGTCGAACCCCATTCCAACATATTATCTACCGTAAGAGCATCCGCTCTCTTTTTGATATTGGCGACATACTCCTCTTTCCATTGCTCTATTCCACCATTATAGCGCATGGTGTCATCGGATATAAGCTCGAACATTCCGTTGGGTAAGGCATGATTGACCAAATTGGCAATATCCTCTTTACGGTTTTCCTCGTCTATTTCTGAACAATAGTCATAGAAGCTCCCGTCTCCTTGCTGGAGTGTGTCCTCATTCAGATAGTTTTCTTTGTCTATCGGCTCCGTTGAAATTTGAAAAATCCTGCTGTGCATAATTGTAAATTTTAGATTGTCAAACATTTTCTTGTTTCCCTTTTCTTGAAGCTCTTCGGCTTCTCGTCGGGGAATGATTTTTATGCAGGACTGACAGCGGAAAAAGGACGGATAAGGCAAGTAAACAGTGTACGGGATGGAACGGAATACCCAACCGCCGAGTGCAAGGGCAAAACCCGGCTCGACCGGCTTTGTTCTGCAACGAGACGGGGGCTAAAAGCCCATCTTCGATTTGCGGAAGGCTGCCGTGAAGAATATCCGGGAACCGTTAGCGAAAGCGGTACTTGACGACCGGACGCACGCTGTACCTTTGCATAGAAAACCTCTCCGAAGAGAATTGCTGACGTGAGATGAGAAAAAGCCATAATTGAGAAATGTTATTATTCATAAAGGGGAAGGACTATTCATAGTTGTTATAAATGTTTAGTTGGCATGAAAATACAATTCGCACTATAAAATAATCTTTTCTTGAAATAAAAATTAGGGAAAAAGAAACGAGATTAAAAAATAACCATTAACTTTGCACCAGTCAAGTTTCCAATCGAAGCGTCGAATGGAATTAAAAGGGAATCCCGGTGAAAATCCGGAGCTGTACTCGCAGCTGTAAGTCCTATTAAAGTTTATCGCACTCTTTGCCACTGGTGAAAGCTGGGAAGGCGCGATAAGCGGGATGAGCCAGAAGACCTGCTTGATGAGATATGATTTAGTGACCACGGGATAATTGGCATTAGATTAAAATGAACAGAGGCTCGTCCAAAGACACCTAATATTCTTTTTGATAACCGATTTCTCATTCGTTGCAAATCTATCGCAAGGAAAACGAATGTGTAATTAAACTTTTTTGTTTAACTTTTAATAATTGAGTTATGAAAAAGAATCTTAAATTCTTGGCAATGGCTGTTGTAGCAATGGCCGCCGCAGTGTTCACAGGATGTTCGTCCGATGATGACTTCCTTGCTCCGTATGAGGAGAGTGCGATTCAAACCCGCGCGATAAGTTCTACCAATGCGCTTATCAATTTTGATAACGTACCTTCCAGCGTAATGGCTTCTGACCAGTATGGAAACAATCTCTATTCTGCCACGGCCAACGGCAAGCAGGTAACGACCGGCTACATCACTCAAATCGGGCAAACCGGTACGTACATTCAGTTCCCGATTAACTATTTGGAACAAGAATGGGTAAGCGGACAGCCTTGGGAATATGAGTTTTGGAATGGTGGTTTTGCCATCTCTAATTTCCATAATCTGACACAGGGTGATTATGAGAATCAATGTAGCGTTTATGATAAGAATGGCGGTCATAGCGGTAAAAATTTTGCCGTTGCTTTCGGTTATAGCGATTCATACAATGATGCGGGAGCAACCTATGACAAGTGCGCCAAGATTTACTTGACCAATGCAACCGGATATAAAGTCGAAATTCCAAAGAAGCCAGTTAAGGGTACACCGAAATATGGCAAATTCAACAGTGTATGGGTCTGCAATACAACTTATACCTACTTGGTCATGAAGGATGGCAACTCGTTTACACAAGGCTCTTTGTCGGCACAAAAAGGATGGTTTAAGGTGGTATTTGTTGCGTTGGATGCGACGGGTAAACCTACAGGTAAGGAAGTAGAATACTATTTGGCAAACTTCGATTCCAGTAAGGATGCAGAATCAGGCTTGGCCAATCAAATCCGTACTGGTTGGAGCCAAGTGGACTTAAGCGGTTTAGGTGACAGCGTATGTACTGTAGCTATCAATTTTAAAGGAAGCGATTCAAGCGCATACGGATTGAACACTCCTGCTTACGTTGCCATAGACGATATTGATGTAACCGTAAACGAATAACATGAATTTGGGGCAAATGCTTTTTAACGACAAATGCTAAGTATTTGCCCCTTTTTATTATATCCCAATGGAGATTGAAATTAAATACTTTCTTCAAGGGAATTTCAGCGTTAAAATTATAAATATAATGAAGAAGTATTTGCTTTTATTCTCCTTGACGATATTTCTATTTGCATGCAACAAAGACGAAGAAATATCGCAGGACGTGACCGTGCCTCCTGTCATTGAATTGGACAGCGAAGACGGAATCTATGTTGTAAAGATAGGAAAAGAGGTCGTTATTGAGCCGACCTATCAGAATGTCGATTACGCCGTTTATTCATGGAAATGCAACGGTCGTATCATTTCCGATGAGCCTCAATTGAAATACATTTTCAACGAATGCGGTTCGTATTACGTTACCCTGCGTGTGGATACGAGGGATGCCAGCACAGAGGAAGAAATTCGTGTGGATGTCAATGAATTGGCTCCGCCCGTCATTTCATTGGTAACCCCCTCTATAGGGCTTAAAGTTGTCGCAGGACGTGAATATATCCTTACTCCCGACATTCAAAATGCAGAAGGAGCTACTTATTTGTGGACTCTTAACGGGAACGAAGTCGGAACTGAAAATACTTATACATTCAAGCAAGATGAGTTGGGAACTTATGAACTGACTTTAACTGTAGCGAATGAAGACGGACAATCAGAGAAGACAGTTTCTATTGAGGTTGTCGATAAACTTCCAATTGAAATCGTAGTTCCGTCATCTTTATATTTCACCGAGGATAATACCAAATACGTAGAATTAGGACGTACTTTGTTTGTCCGCCCCTTTGTATCAATAAGTGCCGAGCCTTCTTATCAATGGATTTTGGACGGGCAACCGATTGAGGGAGCCAATTCCTTGGTTTACGGTTTCAAACCCTCTAAAACCGGAGAACACACGCTTACTTTTACCGTGAAATACGATAATCAAATAACAAAAGCAACCCTCACTCGTAATATTGCTGTTTCCGGTGTCGATGAAGTCAGTGTCAATATTCCGGTGAAATGTTGTGAAGCGGCCGGAAAAAGACCTTTTGCTGCCGGAAATTCCATTTACAGCAATAAAGTATATGAATTTGTTCCGGCTCCGGGACAATTCGTAAACGAAACGAATACAGCAGGTTTCAATGGGGAAAGCACGCACGAAGCAGCCTGTGCTTACGCACAAAAACGTCTTGATAATGAACAATATGTTTCTCTTGGAGGTTGGGGAGGATATATCGTAGTAGGATTCGACCACAGTATCGAAAACAAAGGCGGTTATGATTTTCCATCAAAGGAAATGCCTTTGATTCGTCAAATGAACCGGGCATTGTATGGGTAATGCAAGATGTCAATGGAGACGGCTTGCCCAACGATGAATGGTATGAACTGAAGGGTTCTGAATATGGAAAACCCGAAACCATTCAGGACTATGCCGTAACTTATTTCCGTCCCGGTCCCAACATGGATACTCAATGGCAGGACAACAAGGGAAATAAAGGAGCGATTGACCGTCTCGGCAACTATCACCCGCAAGAGTTTTATTATCCTTTGTGGATTGAAGCGGATTCCTATACGTTATACGGCACATGCCTGAAAGCACGTACCGAACAAAGCCCGTCGACAGGCATGTGGTCCAATAATCCGTTCGGATGGGGATATGCCGATAATATTGGTGATGATATGCCCAATAAAGACAATCCTAACGCGGGAGCACTTGGAAACTATTTTAAGATTTCCGATGCAGTCAATATCGACGGTACACCTGCAAACCTTTCCCATATCGACTTTATCAAGGTGCAGACCGGAGTCAATGTAAAAGCCGGATGGTTAGGGGAAAATTCCACGGAAGTTTTCAAGTTCTGTGATGAAAACAACAATAACGACAAATAAAATTCATTATGAACAAAATATATCATTTCATCCTATTCTGTTTCGCTACGCTCTGCCTTGCTGCATGTAGTGATGACGACCCTGAAGTAAGCGGAATAGACGGCAAGGATCACTTCATCTCCGAGTTTGCTCTAACTGTAGATGGCATTACCTATCAAGCCATGATAGTCGGGGACAAGATTACAGTTGAGATACCTTATAATACCAGTCTGAAAGGGGCTACCGTAGAGTATGCCCTTTGCGAGGGAGCCTCTATTAACCCGAATCCATCAACCATAGAGGATTGGGAAAATGAATGGAAATTCGTAGTCACCTCCAGAATGCAGGAGAGCAAAGTATATTCCTATACTTATCAATATGCAGACATCGAACAGAGCGGCAGCGTGGTACTTGCCACGCAATCCGAGGTGGATAATTTTGCCAAGACAGGAATAAACAAAATCGAAGGCAGCCTGACCATCGGAACGGCAGACGGAGAAGAAATCACCAATCTGGACGGACTTGCCAACCTGAAACAAATCAGTAACTCTCTTGTTATCAATCCGTCTTACAAAGGAGCGGATTTGACGGGGTTGGATAATCTGGAACAACTCGGAAGTTTCAAATTAGGATCGACAACTTCTACCAGTAAAAACATAACGCTCAAAACGGTTAATCTGCCCTCTTTGCTTGGAGTGACCGGCGATTTTGTCGTTAACAGTTCTGTCATTGAAAAAATATCCATACCCAAAGTCGAGTTCATTGGTGAGGATATGTATATAACCTCCGATGCTTTGCTTGATTTGGATGCAAATGCCGTTGAATCTGTCGGAGCTTCCTTAATTGTCAAAGGTTCGGTAGCACAAAAAGAATCAGCGACAACCGAAGCCATTGTTTTCTCAGCGCTCAAACGGGTCGGGAATGAACTTACAGTCCAATATTTTCCCAAACTGCAAGGAATTTATCTACCGGCATTGGAAAGTGTGGCCGGTACTGCCTCATTCTCCGATATGTCCTCCATCGGAAGTCTTGCAATGACCGAATTACATTCGGTTGGAGGACTGACTATAAAAAATTGCAAAGAGATTTCCATTGTTGAACTTCCCGGTCTTATTTCCTGCGGAGAGACCAGTGTGGATGCGAATAAAGTCAATAAGTTTAATATATCTTCTTTGAAAGATGTACTCGGTGATATGACTTTAAGTAATCTGCTCATAGAAGAACTGGATTTGTCCCAGATAAATTTTAACGGGAATACACTTACCCTACAATGTAAGCAACTAAATAAAATCGTAGGTTCGGAAACATTTAACGGTAGCCTTCTTCTGCTTCCTAAAAATTGTCGATTGACCGAATTGACTCTTGAGGGAATCTCAAATATAGAGGGCGACTTCCAATGCAAAGATTATTTTTATGTAAAAGAATTTGTTATGCCATTTATTCGTGTGGCAGGAAATATGACTATTGCATTGAATTCGGGAAGTGTTGATACGGGTGCGGAAATTGAATTTCCTAAATTGCAGGAAATAGGAGGTACTTTAACATTAGAAAATAATACGAATGCAAATAATATTACCTTCCCGTCATTGAAAAAAATTCTCGGTTCATGTTCGGTTACGACTGATTTTCTTAAGAATGATATTGAGTTTACCAGTTTGGAAAGCATTGGGACGGATGGAGCAAATACACAAATTGAGTTTAAGATTGATGTTACTAATATTTTATGTCCCAAATTAAAAACGATAAACGGACTGTTTAATATTGTAACATCTACTGTTGTATGGGGTATGACGGCTGATGAGGTGTCTTATCCTACCGTTGAATCAATATCCGAAAATCTTTCAATAACATGCCCGTATTCTGATTTTGGTTCTAATGGTATTTTGTCCATTGATTTTTCAGGTCTCAAATCAGTAAAAGGGATTAGTATAAGCGGGCAAGGAGATGTTAGCGATTTCAGTTCTTTCAAATACCTGTTTGAAAACAATGTTCTAACAGGAGAATCTCAATGGTCTGTCAGAGAATGTGCTTATAACCCCACATACCAAGATATGAAAGACGGGAAGTACAAGCCTGCCGAATAGATAACCAAACAATAAGTTTTCTGCCAATCCTCGGTATGCTTACCGTAAGGTAAGACTACCGGGGATTAACTATAAAAATAACGGTATGACCTATCACCAATTGAAATATCTGCTATGGAGCGTAGTTGTCGGAGTGACACTATCCTTGACATCCTGCATGAAGTGGGACTACGGCGATGCCGTAGAAGACTTCAATGCCACGGGAGCCGGACTGTTCATCACCAACGAGGGCAACTTCCAGTACGGCAATGCTACCTTGTCCTATTACGACCCTGCGACCAAACAGGTACAGAACGAAATCTTCTTCCGTGCCAACGGCATGAAACTCGGCGACGTGGCGCAGTCGATGACCATCTACGACAACAAGGGCTGGGTCGTGGTGAACAACTCCCACGTGATTTTCGCCATCGACCTGAACACCTTCAAGGAGGTGGGACGCATCGAGAACCTGACCTCGCCGCGCTACATTCATTTCCTAAGCGACGAAAAAGCCTACGTCACCCAACTGTGGGACAACCGCATCTTCATCATCAACCCGAAGAAATATGAAATTACCGGCTACATTCAAGTGCCGGACATGACGATGGAAAGCGGCTCGACGGAGCAGATGGTGCAGTACGGCAAATACGTCTATTGCAACTGCTGGTCGTATCAGAACCGCATCATCAAAATCGACACCGAAACCGACCAAGTGGTCGATGAACTGAAGGTCGGCATACAACCGACATCGCTGGTCATGGACAAGTACAACAAGATGTGGACGGTGACCGACGGCGGTTACGAAGGCAGCCCCTACGGTTACGAAGCCCCGTCGCTCTACCGCATCGACGCCGAGACATTCACGGTGGAGAAGCAGTTCAAGTTCAAGTTGGGCGACTGGCCCTCGGAGGTACAGCTCAATGGCGACAGGGACAAACTCTACTGGATCAACAAGGCCATTTGGAGCATGGACGTGACAGCCAGCCATGTGCCGGTGCGTCCGTTCCTCGAATACAGCGGCACGATTTATTACGGACTGACGGTAAACCCCGCCAACGGGGAAGTATACATCGCCGATGCCATCGACTACCAGCAGCAGGGCATGATTTACCGCTACTCGCCCGAAGGGAAATTGATAGATGAATTTTATGTCGGGATTATCCCCGGTGCATTTTGTTGGAAATAAGAAAGGAGGCAATATGAAAAGACTATATCTGTTCTTCGCTTTGGCAGCATGTCTCCCCACGACACTCTTCGCGCAGCAGACGGAAAGCAAAAAGCGGTCGGACTGGCATCTTACCATACCGGAAGTCACGGTCATCGGACATCGGCCGATGAAAGAAATCGGTGTGCAGAAGACGAAGTTCGATTCACTCGCACTGAAAGAGAACATCGCCCTCTCGATGGCCGACATCCTGACGTTCAACTCGTCCGTATTCGTCAAGAGCTACGGACGCGCCACGCTCTCGACCGTCGCGTTCCGAGGAACGTCGCCTTCACACACGCAAGTGACATGGAACGGCATGCGCATCAACAACCCCATGCTCGGCATGACAGACTTCTCCACCATTCCGTCCTACTTCATAGACAACGCATCGCTGCTGCACGGTACTTCATCGGTGAACGAGACTGGCGGTGGACTGGGCGGTCTGGTTAAGCTTGGTACCACCCCCACCGTTGCCGAAGGGTTCAACGCCCAGTACGTGCAGGGCATCGGATCGTTCCGGACATTCGACGAGTTCGCCCGCTTCACCTACGGAAGCGAGCGGTGGCACATCTCCACCCGTGCGGTCTATTCTTCCTCGCCCAACGATTACAAGTACACCAACCACGACAAGAAGATAAACATCTACGACGAGGACAAGAACATCATCGGGCAGTATCACCCTAAAGAGCGCAACCGCTCCGGGGCGTTCAAGGACCTGCACCTGCTTCAAGAGGTCTATTACAACACCCGCAAAGGCGACAAATTAGGCCTGAACGCATGGTATATCAACTCCAACCGGGAACTTCCGATGTTGACGACCGACTACGGAGATGCAACCGACTTCGAGAACCGCCAGCGGGAACAGACTTTCCGCAGTGTCCTTTCGTGGGATCATATCAAAAGCAACTGGAAACTCGGCGTGAAAGGCGGTTACATACACACATGGATGGCCTACGACTACAAGCGTGAGGTCGCACCTGATAACTGGGCGTCGATGACCCGTTCCCGTAGCAAGGTAAATACGTTCTACGGGCAGGCTGAAGGTGAATACAGTCCGACAAAACGTTGGTTTTTCACCGCTAACGTATCGGCTCACCAGCATTTGGTACGCAGTGAGGACAAGAATATCATCTTGCAGGACGGAGGCAAAGCCATCGTGGGCTATGACAAAGGACGCGTGGAACTTTCCGGCTCCGTATCTGCCAAGTGGCAACCGATAGACCGGCTTGGCATGTCGGTTGTGTTGCGAGAAGAAATGTACGGTTCCGAGTGGGCTCCGCTTATACCGGCTTTTTTTATTGACGGCATCATTTCTCCGAAAGGGAATGTGATGCTCAAAGCTTCTGTTTCACGCAATTACCGTTTCCCGACGCTGAATGACCTCTATTTTCTGCCCGGTGGCAATCCCAATCTGAGAAACGAGCATGGTTTCAGCTACGATGCAGGTGTAAGTTTCGAGGTCGGCAAAGAAAATGTCTATAAGTTGAGCGGCGGCGTGAACTGGTTCGATTCCTACATCGACGATTGGATTATCTGGCTGCCCACCACCAAAGGCTTCTTTTCGCCCCGCAACGTGAAGAAGGTACACGCCTACGGCATCGAGGTCAAGGCGAACCTGGCCGTGCAGCCGGCAAAGGATTGGCTCATTGACCTGAACGGTTCCTATTCGTGGACACCCTCTATCAACGAGGGCGAGAAAATGTCACCTGCTGACCAGTCGGTGGGCAAACAGTTACCCTACGTGCCGGAGCATTCCGCCTCGCTGACAGGACGGTTGTCGTGGCGGTCGTGGGCGTTCCTTTACAAGTGGGCGTTCTACTCGGAGCGTTTCACCATGTCGAGCAACGACTATACGCTGACAGGACACCTGCCCGAATATTTCATGAGCAACGTCTCCTTGGAGAAAAACCTCTTTTTCAAACCGGTGGACGTGCAGTTGAAATTCGCCGTCAACAACCTTTTCAATGAAGATTACCTCTCGGTACTCTCGCGCCCCATGCCCGGCATCAACTTCGAGCTGTTCATCGGTATCACCCCGAAGTTAGGGAAAAACAAGAAAAAGTCCGTAAACACAAATTTGTAACGATATGAAAGCATTGAAAAATCTGAGCCTGATATTGCTGCTTGTACTGACATTCACAGGCTGCCATGATAAGAGTTCCAAACTTGCCGATTTCAACCGAGCGGTCTATACACCCGAATACGCTTCGGGGTTTGACATAAAAGGTGCAGACGGCAAAAAGAGCGTATTGGTTACCGTCACGAACCCTTGGCAGGGAGCTGACAGCATTACCACATACCTGTTCATCGCCCGTGACGGAGAAAGCGTACCCGAAGATTTCACCGGTCAGGTGCTCGGAAAAGATGCCGAGCGCATCATCTGCATGTCCTCTACCCATATCGCCATGCTTGACGCGATCGGCGAAACGGGGCGCGTGGTCGGGGTATCGGGTATCGACTACATTTCCAATCCCGATATTCAGGCACGACGCGACAGCGTCGGCGACGTGGGCTACGAAGGGAATATCAACTACGAATTGCTGCTCTCGCTCGACCCTGACCTCGTGCTGCTCTACGGCGTGAACGGGGCAAGCTCGATGGAGGGCAAGCTCAAAGAACTGGATATTCCGTTCATGTACGTCGGCGATTACCTCGAAGAATCGCCGCTGGGCAAAGCCGAATGGCTGTTGGCACTTTCGGAGATCATCGGAAAACGGGCGGAGGGCGAAAAAGTATTCGCGGAAATCCCCGTCAGATACAATGTCCTGAGAAAGAAAGTAGCGGACAATGTTCTCGATGCCCCGTCGGTGATGCTCAACACCCCTTACGGCGACAGCTGGTTCATGCCCTCGACCGAAAGCTATGTCGCCCGAATGGTCAAAGATGCCGGAGGCGATTACATCTACAAAAAGAACACGGGCAATGCCTCGGTGCCCATAGACCTGGAGGAAGCCTACCTGCTGGCCTCGCAAGCCGATATGTGGCTGCATGTGGGTATGGCGAACACGCTCGACGAGCTGCGAGCCGCCTGCCCGAAGTTCATCGACACCCGCTGTTTCCGTGGTGGACAGGTCTATAACAACAACGCCCGCACCAATGCTGCTGGCGGCAACGACTACTATGAGTCTGCAGTCGTAAATCCCGACCTCGTGCTGCGAGACCTCGTGAAGATATTCCACCCCGAACTGGTCGAGGAAGATTTCGTCTATTACAAGCAACTGAAATAGATGCGCTCCCGTTCCGTCCTATTGTTTACCGCACTGGCTGCCCTCACCCTTTTCCTGTTTTTGCTGGATTTGGCGGTGGGGGCTGTCGCCGTACCGCTCGGTGATGTTTGGGCGGCCCTGACGGGCGGCGATTGTCCGCGAGCGACGGCGAAAATCATACTGAATATCCGACTGATTAAGGCGGTGGTCGCGTTGCTGGCCGGAGCCGCCCTGTCGGTCAGCGGACTCCAGATGCAAACCCTCTTCCGCAATCCGCTTGCCGGCCCCTACGTGCTCGGCATCAGTTCGGGCGCGAGCCTCGGCGTGGCACTCGTCGTACTCGCCGGTGTCGGCTCGTCGATAGGCATCGCTGGGGCGGCATGGCTCGGAGCGGCAATCGTGCTGGTCGTCATCGCCGCCGTCGGACACCGCATCAAGGATATCATGGTAATTCTGATTCTCGGCATGATGTTCTCGTCGGGAATCGGTGCGATTGTCCAAATATTGCAGTATGTTGCCAACGATGAATCCTTGAAAATGTTCGTCGTCTGGACGATGGGGTCGCTCGGCGATGTGACCTTCAACCAGCTTGCAGTGCTTATCCCGTCGATTGCCACCGGACTGTTGTTGGCGGTGGTGACGATCAAGCCGCTCAACCTGTTGCTGTTCGGCGAGGAGTATGCCGTGACGATGGGGCTGAACGTTCGTCGCTCACGCGGACTGCTGTTCCTCTCCACGACGTTGCTGGCCGGCACTGTGACCGCCTTTTGCGGTCCGATAGGTTTCATCGGGCTGGCCATGCCCCACGTCACGCGGATGCTGTTCCGCAACAGTGACCATCGGGTGCTCGTGCCGGGAACCGTTCTTTCGGGTGCTTCCGTGCTGCTGCTTTGCGACCTTGTTTCCAAACTGTTCACCCTGCCGATCAACGCCATCACCGCATTGCTGGGAATCCCCATTGTGGTGTGGGTGGTCTTGCGCAACAAATCCGTTACAGCATGATAGAGTTACACGATTTTTCCATAGGCTACGGCGAGCGAACTTTGCTCTGCGAGGTGGAAGCCACCATAGAAAAAGGCAAACTGACAGCCCTTATCGGGCGCAACGGCACGGGCAAATCGACGCTGCTCCGCGCCATCGCCGGACTGAACCGCCGTTATGCCGGTCGAATCCTGCTCGACGGGCATAACGCCGCCGATATGCGGGTTGCAGAGAGGGCAAGAACACTGGCATTCGTCACGACCGAGCGCACACGCATCGCCAACCTCAAATGCGAGGACGTCGTGGCTATCGGCCGCGCACCCTATACCAATTGGATAGGAAGGATGCAGAAGGCCGACACGGAGATCGTTATGCGGTCGCTCGCCTCGGTAGGCATGGAGGACTATGCGGAACGCACGATGGACAGGATGTCGGACGGCGAGTGCCAGCGCATCATGATTGCACGGGCATTGGCGCAGGATACGCCGATTATCCTACTTGACGAACCCACCTCGTTTCTCGATATGCCCAACCGCTACGAATTGTGTACGCTACTGGCACGGCTGGCGCATGAAGAAAACAAGTGCATCCTTTTTTCCACTCACGAGCTGGATATCGCCCTGTCGCTCACCGATGCGATAGCCCTTATCGACCCGCCCTGCCTGTCGTGCCTGCCGACCGAAGAGATGCGCCGGAGCGGTTGCATCGAACGGCTGTTCCGTAATAATTCCGTGACGTTCGATACCGCGACAGGTATGGTAAAAGCCCGATAAATAATGATCCGCATATGAAAACGCAGCAGGAACTTTGCGATATACTCGGTTTCATCGCCGAATATGCGACCTATCAACTCGGTTCGGGTGTGCACACCTCTCGGGTAATACGCAATGCGCAACGGATCGGCGAGGCGCTGGGTGTGGACGTTCAGTTATCGAGTTTCCAAAAGAGTACGATACTGACGGTGCTCGACACCGTAAGCGGCGAGTCCGCAACCCGTGTTGTGGCAATCCCGTCGCTCCCCATCAGTTTCGAGCGTAACTCCGATCTGAGTGCCCTGAGCTGGGACGCATTGGACGAGGGCCTCTCGCTCGACGAGATCCGCAGCCGTTACCGGACGCTGGTTGACAAACCGCGCATGGACCCAATCTTCACGCTCGTGGTCGTCGGGCTGGCCAACGCCTCATTCTGCAAGCTCTTCGGCGGCGACTGGACGGCCGTGGGCATCGTCTTCACGGCGACACTCGTGGGCTTCGCCGTCAAACAGCGCATGCAGGCCCACGCTGTCAATCACTTCCTCGTCTTCGCCTGCTCGGCTTTCGTCGCCTCGCTCTGCGCCACGGCAGCCTTGCGGTTCGACTGCACGGCCGAGATAGCGCTGGCAACAAGTCCGCTCTTCCTCGTGCCGGGCGTGCCGCTCATCAACGGGGTCATCGACATCATGGAAGGACACGTCCTCATGGGGGGGCAGCCGGCTGGTTAACGCTCTGCTGCAGATTGTCTGCATCGCCGTCGGTTTGTCGGCCACTTTGTTAATGGTTAAAGATTCGCTGCTATGATCGTGACGGATATTCTGCTCGACGGCCTCTTCGCCGCTGTCGCCGCCATCGGATTCGGGGCCATCTCCGACCCGCCGATGCGGGCCTTTCCACGCATCGCCCTGCTTGCCGCCATAGGCCACGCCTTGCGTTTCACGCTGATACACTGTGCCGCACTGGATATCGCCACCGCATCGCTTTTCGCGGCCTTTGCAATCGGCATGGGCAGCCTGTGGCTCGGCCGCGGCGTCCGCTGCCCGATGACCTGCCTCTACATTCCGGCTCTGCTGCCGATGGTGCCGGGCATCTACGCCTACAAGACGGTCTTCTCGCTCATCATGTTCCTCCAGTCGCTCGATCGGGCCGACGAGGGTATGCGCTACATGCAACAGTTCTTTCTCAATGCCACCGTATCGCTGAGTGTCATTGCGCTGCTTGCCGCCAGTGCCACGCTGCCGATATTCATCTTCAAACGCCGGGCTTTCTCGATGACCCGACGCACACGAAAAAATAGTTAGGTTATGGAAATCTTTTGGAACACGATCGCGGCCTACAATGCCGCAACCTGGCCTGCGCAGATCGGTTTCACGCTCGTGGCGGCCATGCTGCTTGTGCTACTCTACCTCCGTCCGACGCCCGCAGTACGGATCGCCATGAAACTCTTCATGGCGTTTCTCAACTTCTGGATCGCCGGAGTCTATTACATGATCTATTGCCGTCCGCGCGAATATCACGGCATGCTGGCGCTTTTCTGGGCCATAATGGGTGGAATATGGATCTATGAGCTGCTGGTGAAGCACGCCTCGCTCGAACGCACCGGCCAGCACAACGCATTCGCTATCCTGCTCCTTGTCATGCCGTTGATATATCCACTCTGCTCGCTGGCGCTGGGCCACGAATTCCCCATAATGACCTCGCCCGTCATGCCCTGTTCGGTGGCGGTCTTCACCATCGGACTGATGCTCGCCTTCTCGGAGCGGGTCAATATCGTGCTGGCGATGTTCCTCTGCCACTGGGCACTCATCGGTCTGTCGAAAGTCTACTTCTTCGGCATCCCCGAAGACTACCTGCTGGCGTGCAGCACCATACCTGCACTCTACATCTTCTTTCGGGAGTATGTCCGAAGCAACGCCGACCGGCCGATGAAACCCTCGGCCCATGTGCTCGATGCGTTGCTCATTACGCTGTGCCTGGTCATCGGCATCTTCTTTACTTTCACGTTATTGCACCAGCTTGACCTATTCACTCGAATCATCTGATTTATATGCGCATGCTCAAACAAATATTTTACCGTTGCAATGGACTCGAGCCGATAAACCGGCACATCACTCGATATAGCCTTTATAGTCCTTTTCCCGGACAACCGGTTCTGTTGACCGAGGAGATGCGTCGGAGCGACTGCATTGAACGGCTCTTCCGAAATAATTGCGTGACGTTCGATATCATAACAGGTTTCATTAAAGTAAAGCAATGAAAAAAGGATATGTAACAGAGAATTTCACGGCAAATATAAGCGTGGACGAATACATTTCACGCTTCCGAGACGAAAAACGTTTTGTCGAATTTTGCAAACAATGCCCCAACTACGGTAATAGTTGGGGATGTCCGCCGTTCGATTTCGATACCGGAGAATTTCTGCGCCAATACAAGTATGCCTATCTTATAGCTACCAAAATTGTTCCTATCGAAAAAGGCATCCCGATAGACAAATCACAAGAGTTAATCAGGCCTGAACGAATCAGGGTAGAAAAAGAACTGTTGAAACTGGAACTCAGATTCGGAGGTCGGGCATTCGCCTATGTCGGCAAGTGTTTATATTGTCACGGTGCGGAATGTGCCCGCAAGTGCAACCGTCCTTGTCTGCATCCGGACAAAGTACGTCCCTCGCTTGAAGCATTCGGGTTCGATATAGCACGTACTCTCTCGGAACTTTTCGGGATAGAACTGCTCTGGGGAAAGAATGGAATTCTACCGGAATATCTTGTACTCGTAAGCGGATTTTTCCATAATTCGACAAAAAATATTATCAGTCATACGAATCGTAATCAGAATTCAGTAAACCTATAATCTTATTACTCTCATTGATAATGTCATGACAGCTATTTACCAGAAAGTCCCTGCAATCCGAATTATGGATTGAGGGACTTGATAACAATGAATGTAAGAACTAAAAGAACAGCTCTACTTTCGTATGCCTGTTGGCTTCGACCGGCACATGGTCGGCTATGCCCCCCCTGCTTACCTTGACGATGCGTTCGATTGGTATGCCACGCTTTTCTAATTCTGCAACGATATGATCCGCTCTCAATGTGCTTAATGAACCATTAAGCACGGGAGTTCCAGTCGAACTGTCGGCCGCACCAGTTACTTTCACGGATAATCCGTATTTCTTGGCCACGCGAGCCAGTTCATCAAGGTTAAGCATTTGGGAAGCATCCGTCAGGTGCGCCGTGTTGAGATTGAAAAAGAAATAGACAGGCGACCCGATGCAATTTCCGGCTTGTATGAGTTCCGTCCTTTCAGAGACGATTATGCCCCGTTTTTCGGAATCATCTCCGTTGTTGCCATATACAATACTTGCAGAATCAAGTGGCGATATTCCATCCCAATGCCGGTTTTTCAATCTTGCCCGAAGTGAGTTCAATCCGCTGTAATTATTTCTGGGATAACCTTGACGGCGGTCGGTCTCATCGTCATTAACCAGATGACCGTACTTGTCAAGCAAGCCTTCTATTTCCAGAATTTTCTGCAATTCTGCGAGCGTCCGTCGGTTGCGGTCGTACCAGTCTTTATAACGCTTGTTTTCTCCGGACAAGACATTGGCATAATCCACGAGCCACTCATTCTGACGAATGTAAGATGTCGCATCAACCGCGCGTTTCCAACCGACCTTTCCGAGATGAAACGTGAAACCGGCGGTCAGCGATACCATGTGGTCGCCGAGGCGGTTCGGGCGTCCGTAACCATCGAAGTCCTGAAAGGTGGTCGTGCCGGAGAGTTCCAATATGGCACTTACTCGTTTGGATATCCGATATTCTCCCTGTACGCCATACGAAACGGCAAAGGGATTATTCCCGTTAGAGGCGTTGTGCAGCAGGCCGACACCGGCAAAGGGAGCAAGATTCCAGCGTACCTGTTCTTGCCGGGCATATCTGCGGCCAAGGACATTCCACAGCAGATCCGCATGGATATGGTGGTAGTCCTGATTGGACAATGTGCCATCTTTGAACTGCACACCGCTGTAATTGATACGTGCGCCGACGGACGGAGTGAACCATTTTCCGACTGCGAAGCTGTACGAGGGTTTCAAGCGTCCGAAGAGGTCTTCGCAGCCGAGAGGTGTGCCGAGAAAGGCGGACGTACCCCCGGCAATGCTGACAAACCAGTTGCCAGTCCGGGATGCCGGAAGTACCACTCCATCAAGATAGACGGGCTGTATCGGTTGCAGTTTCTCCGAGACATCATAGTACGGTGTATGTTGTACAGTATCCACCTGTATGGGTCGTACACTTGCCTGTGCCTGCAACGTGCAAAGCACGGCCAATATAAAAAAGATTTGTTTCGTCATATTCCAATGATATTATTCGTTATACTTTTTGATTTGTAGTAAGGCGTATGCCACTTACCGTTTAGGTTTCTTGCCAATGGCCGGACGCATCATGCGGCTCGCCATCCTCATGCAGCGGAGTGCCCATGCACGGTTGTCCTCGTCCTCGTCGCGCCCCCATTTCAGGTCGCTGCCGCCACCTCCGCCGCCACGAGTTTCGGCAAAAGTGGTGGCATCATCGACCATACCGAGAAACAGCATCGTCGCGCAGTGCATCACGTCCGTACCTTGTTCCGCTATGGACTGGACGAGCGAGCCGTCGAACAGTTGCCGTTCCGCCACGTCCATCTGTGCCGATACGTTCTTATACTCGCCGACCACATTTTCCAGCAGGACATCCTTGAGCAACGTGTCCACTTTGGAATGTACATCATGGGAGTATTTGTAGGCTTCCTCCTTGAGTTCCCCGGTACGTTCCTCAATGGCATACATGTTCTCTTTCAGCTCGGCAAGCTGCCGGTCAGCCGTCTGCAATTTCTCCTGCTTGTCTGCCAGTTGCCAGTTGATTCCAGCCAGTTCTTTTTCCAGACTTTTCACTTGTGCGGCTAATTGTTCCGCATCGCCCTTGTTCGCTTTCAAATCCTGTTCGGCTGCCGATAGCAGGACCTCTTTTTCGGCTTTCGACTTCTCAAGGTTATCGACCATTGTCGTAAGCCCCTTGACCCTGCGCTCTGCCAGACGGATGTCCGATTGGAGGTCAGCCAAAATTTTTTTTGATGACGGCTGATATTTTCCTCGATGGTCGTACATTCTTCCGATAGCATACGGCGGTATTCTTCGGTAGTCCTGTGCCGTGCGCCTGTTTCGGATATGCTTGTTCCTCTCGACATTCCCCACCTTGTATTGACTTCGGTGAAAAAGTCGGTATGAAGCTGTTTCATCCTTGCGCTGTATTCAAACTTGTCCTTACCGGCGAATATTTCCTTGTACGCAAAACGGCCGTCTTTGATTGGCAACAAAGTACAATGCACATGAGGGTTCAATTCGTCAAGGTGTACGATGAATGCGGCGATGTTCTGCTCGCCATATTTGCCACTCACGAATGAATAGACGTCTTTCGCCCAGCGTTCAATATCGCTCATTCTTTTGATACGGGTATTGTCCGCACCTTCATCAAAATCCACGTTCTGCGTGCCGAACGCGAGTTCGTGCATCCGCTTACGGGAACCGCCGAAAATGAAGTTCACCACCGTGCGGTACTTCGGTTCTGCCAGTCCTTCGTTGGGGTCTTTAATCCCGCGCCTGTTCAATATGTCCGCCATCCGTTCGGGAATGTTGCGGCTCGTGTCGATGGGACGTACCTTGCCTCCGGGTGCAATCTCGAAGTTCAGGTGTTTGCGTGTGGGGTCGTAATTCCCCTTATCCATAGCGTACTTTTCCGCCCTTTCACTGCGATCGCGCAAATGTTCGTTGCTCTGGGCTGCGGTGATGCCTTTCGACACCTTCACATCAAGTACCTGTTTTTGATCTGCCATACTCTTTTCGTGTTGTTTCGGACAATCCGCCCTGTCCCAGCTTGCTGCTTGAACGGACAGCCTTCCGACGGTCGATAGACGGTCGGGGTATTAGGCTCCCCCTTCCCTTTGTTTCGTGGCAGACGGGCAAGCCCGTGTGCCTCTTATAACCGGCAGGATAACCGTTAAGGGATGGAGGTGGATTGTTCGCGTTATACAATCTGTTTTCGACTCCCGGTTCAATCCACCATCGCCTGTGCCTTCGCCAGAAGCGATAAAAAGGGTTTGCAAAGCGATTTGAAGCGTTCTTTGTCCTCGTCCATGTCGAAGTCCGTCACTGATGCCTCGGTGTCGAGAATCAGCCCGGCGAGGTCTTTGGCAGACTCGATGAAAGCAGCCCATTCTTCACCGAGGTCAAACCGGAAGAAATCCACAAGCGGCGAACTGTCATCGAATCTCGACTTGTGCAGGATTTTTTGCAGGGCGGCGTGGGCAATGCAGCACAAGGCTGTTTCACGATGTTCCGTGACCAAAGTGCCGGAATGTGCGGAGGTCGTGTTGGAATGGGTGTCCGAACAGAGTCCGGTGTCACGGTCGGCAGTTTCGGACATCGCCTGACTTACGAGTTGTCCACACGCTGTGCCGGTTTCGGCAGCGGTCGTTTTGCCGATTACCCAATCGGACAATACCTCACGGAGCTGTCCGGTAAAGTCCGGCTGCTCCTGTGCATTGCGGGGCTGTGCTGCCTGACCGGATTGTACGGTCATGGTAATGACCACGCTTTTGGGAAGCTGGATGCGGGTCAGCAAGCCGAATGCCTCCATTGCACTCAAAAAAGAACGGACAGTAGCCCTGTGCCAATGCCACTCCGATGCGAGGTCGGAAACGGTCAGGTGGCACTGGTTGGGTTGCAGCACGTAGTCCTTCTTTCTTAAAAACGGGGAGACGAAACCTACCAGTGATTTGTCCAACAGGTCACAGTACGCTTCGGTGCGTGTTTTGCGTTCATCCCCTTTCTCCTTGAGATATTCGAATACCTCCCTGTCTGCCAATATGGAAACAGGTATCTTTTGGTTATTTTTCATTTTCATTCGGTTTTAATGATTCATATTGTGCGGATATATCAGTGTTGCCGCTGTACGCTTCATGCGGCAGATTTGCGTGATGATTGTCGTGATAGGATTCTGACAACATTCCGGGATGCTTTGCCCATCCGGAAAGTGTGCCCGTATCCTTGCATTCGGACATGACCCGAACGGAGGGATAGAACAGGGCTGCCAGAAGAAGATAGGCAATGGTTATTGCCAAGGTGTACAGATGCGGCACAAAGCCGATGACCAGTGCGACCGACGCGAGTGTGACAAATGCACGGGGGCGGTCAAGCAACCTGCGTAACCAGTTGTCCGTCCGTCGGAACGAGAACATCGCGGCACAGACACCGGTAGAGAGTAGGATTCCAAACTCGCCCATGTGTCCACAGGCATATACATAATGGAAAAGAAGCAGGCATATCAGCCATACTTGCACATATAGTTTACGGGCGTTGCCGCTTCGTGCCATTGCCATGTAAAAGGTTGCCATGAACCGCTTGTTGTTCTTGTACAATGACATGGATACCCCGAAAGGTATCACGCAGAAAATGAGTAGCAGGATATTCAGTAACATAAGTAATAGGGCTTTTCGGGTATGGGAGCGGGACACACAATGAGTTCCAATTGGATAATGCCGTATGTTGCCAGCCGGATAAGGGTTTCGGCATCCTTGGGCGAAAAGTACATGGCCGCTTTCTTGATGCGCTGCTTGAATGTACTGTCTTGCTTTCGGTAGATGGCCAAAGCCTTGTCCAGTTCGTGTTCGGGAATAGTCCATGTCATACCCTCGGCGTGTATGCCGTTCGTCTTGAAGGCACGCAGTACCAATGTACGGGAAACGAGGTAGTCGGTGCGGTCGGTTCTTGAGATGATATGCTCCTTGTAGAGATTGTCATCGGCAACCTCTATCCACGTCCGGTAGGTGTTGATGCAATAGACCATCTGTCGGTATAAAGTTTCTCTCATATGAAATTCATCAGCACGTCGGACTTGTCTTTCTTGTATTTCAGGAACCCGCTTTTGGAGTGAAGTTCCAAATCGAGGCATAGGTCCCCGTACATCTGCTCCAAAGAATCATAGATGGTAACAAGGATGCTGTTTACATTGCCCTCGGCATCCGTCTTGGCGTTCATCTTGAACATCTGTCCGAAAGCGGGATTGGAGTATGCACAAGTGCTATGACCGAATTTTTCCGTCCGCATCGGGATATGGTGGTAAAGCGTGATCAACTCCATGTCGTCCTCAAACATATCCATTACTTCGTCCAGTTCGTAAGGGGTGCGCAACGGAAACGTAAGCAGCACATAGTCGCCGTAGAACTGCGGTTCTTCCATCGTCGTCACATCGAGCAACTGCGGAAGTTGCAGGGGGACGAATGCCATGAAGTCATTATAAAAATGTCGTAACATATTCATATATTTTTCTGTTGTTATATTTTACAGCGTGTGTATGAATGCTTCCATCAGCATTCCGGGCAGCTCGTCCAAGCGGTTGTCTCCGGGGTGCAGCATCCTGCCCAACTCCCTGAAAGCGTCGGGTGTCTGCGAGGCAAGCATATCGAGTTGCTCTCTTTCTTCGGCTGAAAGCAACGCCAGGCAGAAACCGTCCAACGACGAATAAGGCTGGAGAAGCATCCAGATGTAAGCTTGTGCCTGTGCCGGTGTCTTGACTTTTTGATTGCAGATGTCGTCGATACAGGTTCGGACATTCTGAATCAGCCTGCGGTTGGTGCGCATGGCCAAATAAATCATGGCATTGCGATAGGTGATGTCGTTCCGTTCGGCGGCAAGGAATACCTGTGCGCAGCATCGTTCCGTGTCATGCGTGATGTCGGAAAGATTCTCGCCGTCGAAATCAGGCAGACGTGAAAGGAATGCCCGGTACACAGCATCCTCCTTTTCGATAAAGGTCGTCAGGTCTGCCATACAATGAATACCGTAATCAATCGTTTCAGCAAGGGTAGTTCGATAAGTGGCAAGAATGTGTTGTCGGTTTCTCTGACTGACGGGCTGGTTATCCAATGAGGCAAAGAACGGCCGGATTGTTTCAGCCGCACGGTGCAACTCTTTGTCTTCAAGATGCGGCGAGATTTGTTCTTTTACCCACAGTATATCCTTATAAGTGCGTGTCTGAGACAGCACCATCCGTGAAAATTCCATGCGGATGGAATCATGTACCTGTTCACACTCTTCTCTTACAGTGGAATGAAGTCGGCCAAGCGTATCACATTCGAGATACAGGAATACGGAATCCCTCAATGTTTGCCATTGCTTGAGGTGTCCGGTCAATTCTTTAATGGAGAGTTTTTTCTGCCTGCGTATGTCGGACAGGTATTCCCTGTATGTTCCGGCAGGATCATTCTTGCTTTCGCCAATCGTTTGCCATTGCCGTTGTCGCATGACGCGCATAGGAATATGGCAATCGAAACGGCAATTATTTTGGCAAAGATTATCGGCTGTTTTAAGTTCGATTTTGATGTTTTCATACTATATTGTTTCGTACTATTTAGTGCAAAACTATATATTATTTTTGATACTTCGTATCCAGAAAACCGTATTTTGTGCATTTTTTAATATCGTACTTAATGATATGATTACCAATGAAAACAAGTGAAGATAAAAACATGAAAAATGTACGATTTTCGTTTTTTAATATAGTATGATTCATATACTCGAATAAAACTTGTATATTTGCACTTGTTATCATGAATATTGTATATTGATATGGCAAAAGTCGGTTATATATTCGAGGCGAATTCCTACGATGCGTTTGATGCGGATAAGGAATGGATGCGCCAGTACGGGTGTGTACAAGTGGTTGAAGAATCGGTCGGACACGAGACGCTCAGACCGAGATGGAAACAACTGATGTCGAATCTTGAAAGAGGCGACGAATTGGTGGTGTCAAAATTCAGCAATGCCGTGCGTGGTTTACGGGAACTATCGGCATTGATCGAGCTATGCCGCATCAAGGTCGTGCGTATTATCTCCATTCACGATAAAATTGACACCGACAACAAATTGTTTCCGGACACGACACCGGCGGAAGTATTGGCCATGTTCGGGGCATTACCGGAGGAAGTGGCTGTTTTGCGGAAGTCGTCAGATAAGATTATACGCCTGCAGCAGAGTATCAGTATTCCGATTACCAAAAAAAGTATGAGTAAAACTGAACGGGACAAAAAAAATCGTGGATATGTATAACAATGGGTATTCAATCCGTGATATTTGGAAAGAGAGCGGTGTCCGGAGTAAAAGCACCGTGTACAGCATTCTCAATAAATACAAGGTTCAGCTTAACCGGACACCGGGACGCGTGCCGGGCATCCGGAAATAGAACTTATAAATCAAATATGGATATTGAAAATCAGTAGATTACTTGCGTAATTCATTATTTTTTCGTATCTTTAAGTTGGATATAACTATAAAAAATAAGACCTATGGGAGATATTATAATTTTATTGTTGGTATTTTTGGTAGTGGGCAGGCTCTTGAGGGGCGTCTTCGGCGGATTCAGTAAAAGCAGTTTTCGGGATGACAAATAAGTTTGGATTGTTATAACAGGCGGATATTTGTTAATTTTGCACCGTATTCATTAAAATCAAGAACAATATGACAAAAGCGGAAATTGTCGCTCAGATCTCACGGCAGAGCGGAATTGAGAAAACGGTTGTGATGACTGTGGTGGAATCATTCATGGAAAATGTAAAAGAGTCGATGGTTGCGGGAAACGAGGTGTTCTTGCGCGGCTTCGGCAGCTTTGTTATAAAACGGAGAGCTGAAAAGACGGCCCGGAACATTTCGAAGAATACGACAATTAAAATTCCCGCTCACAACATCCCTGCATTCAAACCTGCCAAAGCATTTCTGAATGCGGTAAAAGAGAACAAGTAGAGTATAAAAGTACAGATGGTGCAACAACACTGTAATGAGTAAAACAAAAGCGACCCGAAGGCCGCTTTTGTCGTGATAAGGCAAGGATTATTTCTTGCCTTTTTTCGCTGGTTTGGCCGGCTTTTCAGGAGTTTCCTCCTTCTCGACGGGCGGATAGAACTTGACGGCGACCATCACGATACGGTTGTGTTTCACGCCGCTTTGGTCGCTCCATTCTTCGGGCTTGAAATACCCCTCGACGGTCAGCATCGTACCCTTGGTCAGTTGGTCGAACGACCCGGTGTTCTCGTTTTTACGCCACGCCTCAAAATTCATAAAGGCGGAAACGCGTTTGGATTCCTCGCCATTATTCTCCAGTCGGCTTACTGCCAGAGGGAAACGTGCTACACTTGCGTTGGTGAACTGACGGATTTCTGCATCCTTTCCTACGAAACCGGTTACTACGAAATTGTTTTCAATCTTTTTCATAATGAATTGTTTTTAGAAGTTATTAAATCAATTTTACGCTGCCTCAAAAAGTAGGTGCAGTTAAGGGGATGCACCAAGGCCGGACGCATCAATACTCTTTATTTTTGTCCGTAGGCAAAACCAGAAGGCTCGATAAAGGAAGATTGTACGGCTGTGCCATTGGTCAAGACTTCCAAAGTCGTTCCCGTCTGCATACTATCTTTGCATCGGAAAATGATGATGACTTCGGCGGAAAACTATTCTGAAAATGAGCGGAAAGCCGTAGTTGCAGGGGAAGTGAAAGAGCAATCCATCCACCGGCACAATGGTGCGCGTTTCGGCTGTAAGTCCGCAGAATCGGCAGGGATTTTCGTGTAATTCGGTCGGACTGAATAGAGGTGGCTACAAACAGAACACTGAACTGACAACAGGTGGCGATACCGCAGAAGGGAATATCAACGAAGTGGCGACAAAAGGCGGAACGGGGTATCGGGGTGCTGCCATGTTCCCGTCCGGCAGAAAGAATAGGGGACAAAAGGGAAAAAGGAAAGAACCCGGCTTATCGGAAAAAGCGGACGGCAGCTTTTCACGAATGGCTGGTTTTTACAAAAGGATATGGCGCAGCCAAAAGAGAGAGATAAATGTAAAAAAGGGAATGCGGCATGGCAGGAATGGAAGATTATCCCGTTCCTGCCTGTATCATCAAAATTCTGCCATGATTACCCGATGCTCGAAAATCTTTTTTTGATTACTGGGACGTCTTTGGCAAACCCATAGATGATGCTTGCCATAGCCGAAGACGAAATAATCATCAAGGCGTGTTTTTTCTTGTAGGCGTTCCATGCCGGTACGCAGTTCCGCTTCATCGGTGGAGAAAAGAATCGTGTTGATGATACGGAAGTAGAGTTCTGTTACCTCGTCACAATAAGGACAAAAGCTATGCTCAATCGTTGCTTTCATGTTTCTTTGATTTTAATTATACTTCTACTATGTCTTCTATTCGACCATACAGGACAGAGCGCAACGCTGTTTTGTCAATGGCGTAATACTCGGCGATATGTCCGTGCTGTTTTACGAAATATCGTTTGAGAACATCGGAGAAATCAAAGAAGTAGCCCATCAATGCGATACCTCTTTTGAAATGGATGCACTCTTTCACGTTTCGGGTAATCCAGTTCTTGTCTTCACGGCTCAACTTGTCTCCGTTATCAAGTTGTTCCCGTAATTGGTAAACCCTGCTGTCTTTCAGCTTCTCTAATTCGGGTACGTCCCATTGGACGAATTTCATTGCTACCTGTTGCATCGCTCTTGTATTTAATCGTAAATAATCACTTCATCACGGTACTCGACCACCTCCTTGCCACTGTTCAGACGTACCACTATTTTATTGCCGAAGTCGCCGACAACTGTTCCCTCGGTATAGCCTTTATAGGGGGTAAGCAGGGTGCAGTGCGCACCGATAATTTCGCTATCTTCTTCGTATTCGTACATAGTCATGTCATTTTACAGTCATAACCTGATATGCCATTTGCCTTGTGAGTATGTCCGAAAGCTAACATATTCGCATCCCATTTCATATGTCAGAACTCGAATATAGATACTATCTTTAGTCTCTAAAGATGCTACCAATTCGTCTATCAATTCCTCTGGATAAGCCCAACGAGAAGAAAACTCGCCCTCCAAAGCGTCATCAGCACGTTCAAGATAACAGTCACCAAAATTGTCGTTCAAGAAAACCTCTATTTTATCAAGGTCTTGTTCATTCTCTGTAGTTGCGAAGAAAAGGTTTGTTGCGTAATTTGCCATAATCCTAAGTTTTAAGTTTTTTATTTTTCCCTCTTTTAGCATTTCAGCTACTTTCGGGCTTGATTGAAAATTATGTCGCCTCAAAAGGTGTTATGGCTCTTTATGCAGGGTTTCACGACCAAATACGACCTCTGCAAAGCGGAGCGTGGAGATTTTGTCGGGAACCGTCAGGCTGTGACCTTGAATACAAGAAAGCCATGACAAGTACCTTTGCGACACAATTCTCATCAGGCAGCCTGAAAGTCGATATGCAAGAATGTGGGAGTACACCTGCAATGGGTAATCTGTAAATGGGACTATGGAATAAAAGGGGATTGCAGCGAAAAGAGAAAATATCGGTGTGACTATCTTCTCTTTTGACTGCAAATATAAAAGTATGGGGAGGTCGTTTGGGAAAGGTTTAGTTTAGTCTATTAGCCTATATATATGCTAAACTAAAGTAAACTAAATATAGGCAGATATATTGGGCTGCCTGTATATGTGTTTCGAGGGAAATAGCTACCTTTGCAAAAAACAATGTTCCTTGAAAAAAAGATTAGCTCCTTTTTTCTTTTGGCTGCGATTTTTCGCTAATGAATACAGAAACAATAACTCTTCGCGAAAGAATGAAAATCGAGCAAAAAGGTTTGGAAAAATGCTCAAAGTACGAACAAGTGAAGAGAAAGAAAGGTAGTGCAAACAAAAAAACAGGAAAATGCGATAATTTGTGTTTCTGTTCCTAATTTGTTCCTTAATAAAAACATGTCTGAATATAAATCATTGGTTTACAAAATATTACAGTGTGGACTTTTGAGATATAACTAAATCTTCCAGATTTGATACGAATATCCGATAACTGCAATAACGCGACTATATTCTATGCTACAAAATTGGGGAATGTCAGATAAAGATTCATGTCTTCTATTATATTAGCATTCGAATACTAAGAAACCTGCAAATACTCGCTTACACTTCGAACATATACAGGTTCTCTTGTAGTATTCGTCAAAGGTTTTCAGCAACACAATACCTCCGGCTTCCTTGTCGCCAAAAAGGGCGATACTTTCGTTGGTGGCTTGCTCCAAGTTGCGGAAGCACACAATGTTGCCGAATGTCTTAATGGAGTTAAGTATGCGGTTGGTGCGCGAATAGGCTTGCAACAATCCGTGCATCCGCAGGTTCTTGTCCACCCAAAGGGTGTTCAGAGTAGTGGCGTCAAATCCCGTCAGGAACATGTTTACCACAATGAGCAAATCTATCTCACGGTTCTTCATCCTTAGCGACACATCCTTGTAATAGTTTTGGAAACGGTCAGCACTTGTGTCGTAATTGGTTTTGAACATTGCGTTGTAATCTTCGATAGCCGATTCAAGGAAGTCACGAGAACTCTTATCCAGTCCGTCGGTGTTTTTTGAGTTCTCATCATCGGGCAATCCCGTGCCGTCTTCGGCTTCGTTTGCCCCATAGCTGAAGATGGTAGCCACACGCAGTTGTTTGTCGGGTGGTAGTTGCGTCATCTGCCGCTTGAACTCTATATAATAAAGTTTTGCGGTGTCAATGGACGAAACGGCGAAAATGGAATTGAATCCCGTCATTCGCGTTTTTTGCTTCTTCTCTTCCGTCGCCTCTCTATTCTTTGCCGTTGCCATTTCTGCAATGTTCACCAATTTATTGAACGTAAAGGAACGGGCATTGCGCTTAGTCTTTTGGTCGAAATGTTCCAATATGTAGTTTGTAATACGACTGACACGGGCAGGAGCTGCCAACGCACGCTCGCGGTCGATGTTACGCACTTGTTCGTCCTTGATATTCTCCTGTTCACGCATGGTGCTGACATAATCCACGCGGAACGGCAGCACGTTGCCATCGGCAATGGCATCTACGATGGTATAGATATGCAGTTGCTTGCCGAAAGCCTGTTCGGTGGTTTTCAGGTCAAATTTACCGCCGGCTCCGGCATTTACCGGGAAAATAGGTGTTCCCGTGAAGCCGAAAAGATGATAGCGTTTGAATTTCTTGATGATGGCGGTGTGCATATCTCCGAACTGGCTGCGGTGGCATTCATCGAAGATGAACACGAGGTGCTTGCCATAGACCTCATGCGTGCGGTTCTTGCTGATGAATACCGACAACTTTTGTATATTACCTTATTGTCCCTTGATGCCCAAAAACTCGTAAATTCAAAACTGTTGCTGGTCTGCTGCTTCCCTTGCTTATGGCTTCGCTTGCTTGCCTCGGCTATGTGCGAGGCACGGGTAGTGTTGCTGTAATACTTCGTCTGTGTGCCGTTGCTGACAACGAACAACTGTACGTATTCAAACAGTCCGCTGCCTGCCCAAAAACTTTCGCGGTTGTAGCGGTTGATTTGGTTGAACGCTTCCTTGATATCCACACCCCGGCGTTTCAATTCCACATGCACAAGAGGCAAGCCGTTCACCAATATCGTCACATCGTAACGGTTTTCCCTTACACTTCCCTCCGGCGTGTATTAGTTGACTACCTGCAACGAATTATTGTGGATGTTTTCCTTGTCTATCAGGTAAATGTTCTTCACCGAAGCATCATCGCGCATCAGCAACTGAATGTAGTCCTCTTGTATGATGATAGTCTTTTCCACAATGCCGTAATTGCGGTTGGCAATCTTGTCGGCAAAGAACGACTGCCATTCATTGTCGGTAAATTTATAATCGTTTAGGCACTCCAACTGGCGGCGAAGATTGCAAATGAGTTCCTTTTCCGTTTTGATTGGCAAATACTCGTAACCTTGTTTTTCAAGCTGGCTGATAAAGTCATGCTCCATCTCCGCCTCGCTTTGGTATTGTGTGGATTTACGGTAAACAGGTTCAAAGTCTGAAACCACCGTGCTTTGCGGATTCTCCGCCACCATTTTGTATTGCTCTGGCATACGGCTTATTCTCTATTATTCAGATTTAACTAAAGCGTTTATTATAGCTGCGGCTGGAGAATATGCATATCCAGTGATATGCTTTCGAGCCGTTTGCGTATTATAAGTGGTTTCTTCGGTGAAATATTCATATAATTCATTGATGTCTAATTCGACAAAATTTTCTGTACTTTCTCTCTGTACAGTCAATATATCACCTTGCAAAGAACATATTTTATAAGGAATCTTCTTTTCGCTAATACTATAAACAACATCAGGAAGATTCTCCAGTTTCATTTTAAATGTCTTCATTCTACATGCTTTGAACCCTATCTTTATCATATCAGTTTGTTTTAAGGTTATTAAATGCCGGTATTAAGGAACAAATGGACACCATTACAAATCGTTATAACAAATGGTTATACTTGTTCCTTATTTCAAGTTGCTAAGATAGCTAGAAAAACCGAAATAACAAAAAAGGGAAGGTGCGTAAAAAAAAGAAGGGGTGCATTTTGACACACCTTCGTGTTTCGTAGATTTGATTCCCGTCTTGACCGGTGGGGTAAAATCATTTCTACTATGACAACAAAGATAGCAAATATTCTCCAATGCTATGCATTGGGGATGGAGATAAAGCAAATAAGCAGGAGTTTTGAGCTATCCTGCAACACAGTGCACAAATATGTGCGTCTGTTCCAAAAGTGTGGCATTCCGATAAAGGAGTTGGCATCAATGCCTTCTTCCCGCATCCAAGAAATGTTCTCCGAAGGGATTAGCCGTAGTCAGATTCCATCACAACGCCAACTTGAGCTGGAGGCACTTCTACCCGAGTACTCCGCCCGTCTTAGCCGCCGAGGGGTAACGGTCAAATCCCTGTACAAAGAGTATCACAAAACACGCCCTAATGGATACAAACATGCCAGTTTCGGTAATTATCTCATGCGTTACCGGATGGTGACTCATGTCGTGGGGCATATTGAGCATTATGCCGATGACCAAATATACATTGACTTTGCCAGTGACAAGCTTGAGGTCATTGACAATGAAAACGGTGAATGCCGTAGCGTTGAAATGTTTGTGTCCATACTCCCCTGTAGCCACTATACCTATTGTGAGGCGGTCTGGTCCCAGTCAAAACAAGATCTGATCAAGGCATGTGAAAACGCACTTCATTTTTACGGCGGTATTCCGATGGCAATCGTACCTGACAACCTCAAAGCAGCAGTAGCCCGCAGCAACCACAACGGTCCGGTAATCAACGAGGAGTTTGCGGCATTTTCCGAGCATTATGGATGTACCGTATACCCCGCACGGGTACGCCATCCCAAGGACAAGGCATTGGTTGAAAATGCCGTGAAACTGCTTTACCGGCAGTATATGCAGATGTCGAAGAGCTTGTGTTCAACTCTCTGGAATCTTTGAATGTGGCCATTTTCGAATCGCTCTCAGCCTTTAACGGGCGCAGGATGAACGGACGTTCCCTGTCCAGACGCGAACAGATTGAAGCCGAGTACCTCCGCCCACTTCCCGCCATACGCCACCAGATGAAGGAGCGGCGCTCTGCAACGGTAATGCGGAACTGCTATGTAACTTTCAAGCTTCACCATTACAGCATGCCGAAAGAGTATATAGGCAAACGTGTCGAAATTGTCTATGATGCTGACACGCTGAAGATATACCATGGTCTGCGCCTAGTGACCACACATCAGCGTGATGATACGCTTTATGCCTATACAACTAAGGACGCCCACAGACTGCCCGGACGCCATGGGAGCTATGAAAATAAAATAAACTTAATCATATATTAATCTTTTCAAAGGTCTGTAATCCGGAGTTGCCAAAAGGCAACAGCAGCTGCTGCAGCCACATTGAGCGAATCCACTCCATGCGCCATAGGGATACGGACTACATAATCAGCTTCAGCAATTGTCTTGTAAGGAAGCCCATCCCCTTCTGTTCCCATCACAATAGCCAACCGAGGTTCAGCCGCCAATATGGGATGATCTATAGAGATAGAATCATCAGTCAACGCCATGGCAGCAGTACGGAAACCAAACTTGTTCAAATCGCCAATCGTACCATTCAACCATGTCCATGGAACCAAGAACACCGAACCCATAGACACCCTTACCGCACGGCGATTCAACGGATCGCAAGAATTGCGTGTCAACAAAACAGCATCTATCCCAAGAGCAGCTGCCGAACGGAATATCGCCCCGATATTGGTAGTGTCCACCACACCGTCAATGACTACAATCCGCCGGGTATCCCGGCAGATCTCTTCCATAGAGGGCAACACCGGACGACGCATAGCACATAATACACCACGTGTCAGAACATAGCCAGTCAACGTAGCTAACAACTCTCTATCACCCGTATAAACGGGCACATCACCACAACGCTTGATAATGTGAGCAGCACTGCCAGAGATATGCTTACGCTCACACATAAGAGCAAGAGGTTCATATCCTGCATCCAAAGCCCTACTAATGACATTGGGGCTTTCGACTATAAACACCCCTTTCCCTGGTTCCATACGCTGACGTAACTGAGCTTCCGTCAACATGCAGAAAACATCCACTCCAGGATGTGTCAATGATGATATTTCAATAATAGGCATACACTCTTATATTATACTATTTCATTGCTTTTAATTTACATTCCAGCCTCCATTTTCACAGCTACTTTTATCACTCCATCTTGTCGGTTCTCAAAAATCTGGTAAGCCGTTTCTATCTGATCTAGCGGGAAACGATGTGTAATTAGTGGAGTGGTATCTATTTTTCCCATCTCTATCAAGCGAAGTATCTCAGCACAATCGCAACCATCTACGCCACCAGTTTTGAAAGTTAGATTCTTTCCATACATATCCGGCAAAGGAAGAATCTGAGGACGGTCATAAAGAGCCACCAAAATAACGACAGCATTAGGGCGCGCACATTCCCATGCCAAGCGAAATGTATCCTCCCCTCCTGCCACTTCAAAAACTACATCCGCACCACCGTGTGGACTACTTTGCAATACAAATTCCTTACATTCTTCTGGAGTGACAACTTCTACCTGCGGATAATGTTCCCTAACAAACCGAATTCTTTCAGAGGATTGTTCACAAACAACAATGCGCTGCGGCTTTCTCAGCATCACACAAAGCAAAGTACAGATTCCCGTAGGTCCCGCACCAATGACAAGCACCGTGTCTTCTTCGGTAATCTCCGAAATGCGAGCAGCCCAAAATCCTGTAGCAGGATATCTCCTACAAACAAAGCTTGCTCATCACTCACGGAATCGGGAATGAGATTCAAGCCTTGATCAGCATAAGGTACGCGAACATACTCCGTCTGCCCCCCATCAATCCGACATCCCAAGGCCCATCCCCCATTAGGATCAGCACAATTATTCACATATCTATGCCGGCAAAAAAAACATTCTCCACAAAAGGTTTCCACATTGACGGTAACTCGATCGCCTGGTTTGACTAATTTAACATCACGTCCTGTCTGCTCCACAATACCCACCATTTCATGCCCCACTGTTATTCCGGGAACAGCACGTGGCACACCACCATGTTTAATATGCAAGTCACTGGTACAAATACTCCCGAGAGTAACGCGCACAATAGCATCACGCGAGTCTCTCAACTCAGGCTTCGGTTTCTCTATCAATTCAAATTTTCCCTGTTTAATATAAGTATATGCCAACATGATATTTCCTTTTCTTCTTTAATGGTTATCTTTATAAAACGACGCAAAGATAATATACAAACATAAATAACAGCCACCATTTGCTGACAAAATGGCTTTCTTTATCACTTTACCTTGCTTCTCAACTGCAAACAAATTTTACAAAGGTTTAAACACATCTCGATATTCATTAAAATTATCTTCACAGATTTAAATTCATTTCATTTCCGGCTGACATTTTGCCATCAGGCATATACTTTGCAAGAACATCAGTGTAATTGCCAAAAACGACAAGATAAAAAAATCAAAAAGCAGTCTAGTAACAATTTAAAATATAGGAGATTATAATTATGATGCCGACTAGAAAGTATAACAATCAGAATTGGTTACCAAGTATTTTCAACGATTTCTTTGATAATGAATGGTTGACAAGAGCCAACGCTACCGCCCCTGCAATTAATGTCATTGAAAGTGACAAAGATTATAAAGTAGAGGTTGCTGCTCCGGGTATGACTAAAGAAGATTTCAATATCCACATCAGCGAAAACAACGAACTAGTGATCTCAATGGAGAAAAAGAATGAAATAAAAGAGGACGACCATCACAACAGAAGATATTTACGTCGTGAATTTTCTTACTCTAAGTTCGAACAAGCTTTGATTCTTCCTGAAGATGTGGTTAAGGAAAAAATCAGCGCCAATGCCAGCAATGGTGTTCTGACCATTGATTTGCCTAAACGCACTCCTGAAGAAAAAGCCAAAGTGAACAGAATCATCGAAATTCATTAATCACAGATTTTGAATATTTACAATCAGACAGTTTATAAGGTACATCTATAACATGCTATTATTTTGCATGATATAAAAGTGTGCCTTATATATTGTCCGATTGTCATAAAATCAACATATTTGCATCAACACTTTCTGCGGATTTCCACCATGCTTTTCAGCGTTTCTTCCCATCTTTCCCCTAAAAAAGTCCACCTCTATTACAATTGAACTTCAAATTCAGGACAAAACTGAAAAAAGCCAGTTTAAATTTTCTTTCAAAAAATGCTGAACAACATTAAAACAGAAACTAAGATGAGTAGGCTTCTTTTTTATTATACAAGCATTAAAATCACATATTTTTAGTATTTTTGTACCCAAATTCACCATATAAAACAAACCAATAAAAAGAGGATGAAAGCATCAGTACGTTTAGTTCGTTTTGCTACAATAGGAACCTTAAATTACCTTATTACCATGTTAGTGATATGGATTGTGATGAGTTACTTCTCATTCAAAGGAAAATATATAGTAGCAAATATTATGGCATATCTCATCGCTCAAACCCATAATTTTATATGGAGCAAATATTGGATTTTTCCTTCCAGCAATCCCCAAAACAGTCTTTGGCAACAAATAATGCTCTTTTGTACCGCTTTTGGTATTGCCTATGGCATACAACTTCTTTTTGTGATACTGATGATAGAAGCAATAGGAATCAAAGAATTTACAGCACAATTTATTGGAATAATAATATATGGAGCTGTTAATTTTATGGTAAACAATAGAATAACATTCCGATAAATATATTTCAAAACTTATGGCAGACAATTATATAGAAAGGCAATACGAACAATATGAAGCCCGAAAGGCTGCATGGGAAAAAAAATGTAAACAAGGAAAGAAGAAAACGATTTCCGTCAAGCTTCAACCAAAGGACCTGACAGACAATACAATCAAACTTCCTAGAAAAGCATTCATCACAGGAGGTGCCGATGGCATAGGGAGAAACATTGTGAAAGCTTTCTGCAACTCACAATACCAAGTCGCCTTTTGTGACAAAAATGAGGATTTAGGAATACAGACAGCCAAAGAGACCGGAGCAATTTTTTATCATGCCGATGTAAGTAATAAAGAATCCCTTGAGAACTGTATGCACGAGCTTTTTGAAAAGTGGGGGGATATGGACATCATTATTAACAATGCCGGAATAAGCGAATTTTCTCCCATCACGGAAACCAGCGTGGAAGATTTTGATAAAATTTTGTCCATCAATCTGCGACCTGTATTTATCACCTCACGCACATTAGCTTTGCATCGCAAATCCCAAGCAGAAAATCACCCGTATGGCAGAATTATCAATATCTGTTCCACCCGTTATTTAATGAGCGAACCGGGAAGCGAAAGCTATGCGGCTTCCAAAGGAGGAATCTATTCACTGACCCATGCACTTGCTTTATCCCTTGCCGACTTTCATATCACCGTAAACTGTATTTCGCCGGGATGGATTCAGACCAATGATTACGAACGGCTACGCCCAGAAGATCATGCCCAACATCCATCAAGACGAGTAGGCAAACCAGAAGACATAGCACGTATGTGTTTATTTTTATGTCAAGAAGAGAACGACTTCATCAATGGACAAAATATCATCATCGATGGTGGAATGACCAAAAAGATGATTTATTTAGAATAAAACGAACTAAAGAAAATATCTATAATGAATAAATAATCGCTCATGAAAATACATCATATCGCCATTTGGACATTTCATCTGGAAAAGCTAAGGGAATTTTATACTCGTTACTTTAACGGAACAAGTAATGAAAAATACATTAATTCCCAAAAAGGTTTTGAATCTTACTTCATTTCATTTGAAAGTGGTGCTACATTAGAGTTGATGAGTAGGATTGACGTGCAAAATATCCCGATAGAAGAAAACAGACCGGGATTGACCCATCTAGCTTTTTCTTTTGAAAGCCAAGAAGCTGTCTTATCACTAACGGAACAGCTACGTACCAAAGGATACCATATCGTAGGTGAACCTCGCATTTCAGGAGATGGCTATTTTGAAAGTGTGATACTAGATCCAGACGGAAACCGGATAGAGTGTGTTTACAAAAAAGAGCAGGAATGCCCTCCTGAGGGAAATCATGTAATAGAAACTGAGCGACTTATTTTACGTCCTTTTACAGAGAATGATACGGAAGCTGTTTTTAACTGTTGCCAGAATCCCAACCTAGGAAATAATGCTGGTTGGAAACCTCATGACACACTGGAAGAATCTCTGAAAATTCTTCAAACAATATTTATACCACAAAAAGACACATGGGCCATCACTAGAAAGGAAGACCGGCTTCTGATAGGAGCTATAGGAATTCTACCAGACCCAAAGAGAGAGAATTCAAATGCCGGAATGATAGGTTATTGGTTAGATGAAGCCCAATGGGGAAAAGGATATATGTCTGAAGCCGTCTGTGCTGTCTTGGACTATGGCTTCAACAAACTAGGATTAACCTTGATCAGTGCAAATTGTTATCCTCAAAACAAACGTTCACAACGTGTTTTGGAGAAAATGGGGTTTACATACGAAGGCATTCTCCATCAAGCCGAAGTTAGCTATGATGACAAAATATATGATCATTTGTGTTATTACTTAGAGAAAAACAACCTAAAATAAGTTTTCATTTTTACACAATCTCAAATGCCTATTCTATTTCATCATTAATTTTGTTAATCCCTAACTTCCCCCAAAGGATATATACGTGTCTAAAAAAATCAAAACAAAACAATCGTTCTTGGGTAAAACATTTATCCAAGAACGATAAAAATACACCTTATTCTTCTTCGGAGATTATTTCTCATAAAATCAATTGAAATAATACAAGAAGATAGCGATGCCTTCAAGTGCCTTCTTCGGTTGGTCTTTTATCTCAATTGTAAATTTAATTTCAGCCTTGGCTACGCCACGCAAGTTCTGTAAAGAATGAAGACTTGCTACCATACGGATACTCTGACCTGCTAGGACAGCCTGTCCAAATTTCATCTTGTCCATACCATAGTTGATCATCATTTTCAGATTATTCACTTCTATAATCTGGTTCCACATATGTGGAAGCAACGAAAGGGTCAGGTAACCATGTACAATAGTACTATGATAAGGACTTTCCACTTTAGCACGTTCTGTATCTACATGAATCCACTGATGATCCAAGGTAGCATCTGCAAAAAGATTAATTCGGTCTTGCGACACTTCCACATAGTCGGAAATTCCAATCTGCCGTCCTAGCAGCTTCTCAAAATCCTCGTACGAATTAACAACAACTTTATCCATTATCTCTTTGTTTTAAAGGTTATACACTAATTGAATACAAAAATAAGAAAAAATAGTCCTATATTTGCACTTTATTCACACGAAAACTTCATTACAGATGAGAATTATTGAAAGAGAACAGCGTACCGCAGAACAAATGATCCGAATTTATTGTCGGTACAAGGAAGGCAATAAAGAGCTTTGCCCAACCTGTCGGCAGTTATTGCAATATGCACATAACAGGTTAAAGCATTGTACATTCGGTGAACAAAAAAAGACTTGCCGCAACTGTCCCATACATTGTTATAAACCAGAAATGAAGAAACGAATACAAGAAGTAATGCGGTATGCTGGTCCACGAATGTTTTTTTTCATCCCATAACAACTATCAAGCATTTCATTCATCAATAAACAGAATGGACAGAGCACAGTTTTATAAAGAAGTATATAGCATTACAAAAGAAATCCCCTACGGCAATGTTTTTACTTACGGAAAAATAGCACAACTTATAGGTAATCCCCAATATTCACGAATGGTAGGACAGGCTTTATCTTATGCACCAAAAGAAGAAGACCTTCCTTGCCACCGGGTAGTAAACAGCCAAGGAAGACTAGTTCCCAGCTGGCAGAAACAAAAAGAATTATTGGAAAAAGAAGGAATCACCTTCAAGCGCAATGGATGCGTCAATATGTCCAAACACTTATGGGACATTACTGGTTCACTCACATCGACAATAGGTATTAGCCCCACAAGTGCAACGTGGCAATAATTGCTCACTCAGTTCGTCCCGATAAAACTCATATAATTCACGATACATCGTTTCATAAAGTTCGGAAATACGATGTTCCAATTCTGTTTCATCCTCATAAATATGCTGAAACGGGTCATCAAAAGAAAAATGCTTCCAGTTTTTCACTTCCTTATTAAAATCACCCTCCACTTCCTTTGCTTCTTCACAAAGAGTAATCACATAGTCCCATGGTTGATGGCAATATATATCCACATCACTAGCTTTCTTACGAGAGCAATCGTATCCATTCTGTTCCATCACCCCTACCACTGAAGATGGTACCACTCTTCCCGGCAGAACTCCAGAAGTAAATATCTTTGTCCCATGTCCAAAAGAAGATAATATCTTCTGTGCCATACGACTACGACATATGTCACTATTACTCACCAATAAAATATTCATCGCTATTCCTATATTTAAATTCAACAATTATTTTCATTCATCCCTACTAACATAAAACACTCTCAAAATATAAACTAATATCCGATATCCAGCCCCATTCAAGTGCAAATCATCAATGGGCAAATTAGGGTTCAATTTATCATTCAACAACAATTTATCGAACACGTCTATCACCAATAAATGAGATTTTAAGTTTTCCTTTCATACCTACCTCTTCACCAGTTTTTTTGGAGAGCCACTCCATGAACACCCCAAACAATAAACAATAGTTAAATCAAACCCTTCCATATTCTCTTCCAAATTTCTCGGTACCACTTCCCCTTCATCCGATACATAAACTAACAACCTTTCTTTCTTCTCATTTTTAACGTATAACCCTGCAATTTTGCATTGCGGACACAACAATTTTCTCATATCTATTTTCTCTTTTTATCCAAAACAACAAATTAACATCCAATTTTTCTTATAAATTTGCGGCAAAAATACGAAAAAAAACAGTTGAATAGCATCTGTAGTGAATTTGCACAACATAAAAAGATTATTGGAAAGAAAATGCCTATCTTTGCCCAAGAATATAAAATCGCAAAATAAAAGTGTAGCTATGGAAATAAAATTAGACAGAAAAAAAAATCATATTGCGGCATCTGATTACAAAGAACAAATAACCGTCATAAAAACAACTAGCGATTTCAAAATAGGAAACAATGTAGACACGAACAAAATAGAAGTGAATTATATGGTAAAAAGAGAGAAAGAAACGCTTATAAAAATAATAGAACTTCGCAAATCTCAACGCGATATTATCCTAACTTTAAATCGTATCTCTATATTCCCCTTACAGACTGAAAAGCAGTCAACTGAAGTATTACAGGAATTAAACAAAAACTTTATCATTCATTCCGAGTTGTCCGCATAGTGACCTCACAAAGAAAAACAAATCATTAGCAACTATATTAAACGAACTATGATACATTTTTTTAAGAATTCCATTGCCACTATAAAGTTACCCGATAAGTTCACTTATCCTTTTCACTATACCCCTCATCCACTTTGCATAATAGCGACTAAAGAAGTACAAGCCTATCTGACAAGTCAATCCCAATGGCAAAAAGAATTGCAACAAGGAAAAATGTTTGGTGTCCTAATTGTACAAACACCCGAGAATAAAATAGGTTATTTGGCTGCATTTTCAGGAACATTGGCTGGTAAAAACTGTCATCCTTTCTTCGTCCCGCCAATTTATGATTTGTTACAACCACAGGGATTCTTCAAAATAGAGGAAAAACGTATATCCGCCATCAATGTATGCATTAAAAAGACACAGAACGACCCTCGTTACATAGATCTACTCCGACAAATTGAAAAAGAAAAAATACAATCCCAGCAGGAATTGACTGAAGCTAAAGAGTTTTTCAAATCCGCTAAAAAAAACAGAGAAATCCGGCGCAAGACAGGAATTCCCGACGCAAAGGAGTTAGCTGCAATGATACGTGAAAGCCAGTTTCAAAAAGCTGAATTAAAACGCATGGAAAAAATATGGAAAGAAAAAATCGCTTCACTACAAGCAGAAGCCGATACTTTCATCACAAAAATAGAAACGATGAAGATAGAAAGGAAAAAACGTTCTGCCACTTTACAAAGAAAGCTGTTTGAGCAGTTTCAGATACTAAACGCCCATGGAGAAACAAAAGATTTATGTCGTATTTTTGCACAAACTATACAAAAAATTTCCTCCTGCCGGAGCCGGTGAATGTGCAGCTCCCAAATTACTCCAATATGCCTATAAGCATCAATTAAAACCTATTGCTATGGCAGAATTCTGGTGGGGAGATTCTCCAAAAGCAGAAATAAGACATCATGGATACTACTATCCTGCATGTAAAGGAAAATGCGGACCTATCCTGGGACATATGTTACAGGGACTGGAAGTGGAAGAAAATCCCTTGTTAAAAAAACATTATCATGAAATGCCATTAGAGATAGTATATGAAGATAATTACCTAGTCGTAATCAACAAACCAGCAGGAATGCTCTCGGTTCCAGGAAAAGGAGAAATAGACTCTGTCTATCAACATATAAAAATACTTTATCCAGATGCCACAGGTCCTCTGATAGTCCACCGATTGGATATGGCTACTTCCGGTGTGTTATTAATAGCCAAAAACAAAGAAGTACATCAGCACCTGCAAGCACAATTCAAGAATAGAATGATAAAGAAACGATATATTGCCTTATTGGATGGCAAGATTTCTTCTAAAGAAGGAACCATAATACTCCCCCTCCGTATGGATCCTCTTGACAGACCCAGACAAGTAGTAGACCATGAACATGGAAAAACCGCTATCACACAATATCAGGTTTTAAACGAACAAGAAGGAAACACACTTATTGCCTTTTATCCATTGACAGGACGGACACACCAATAAGAGTACATGCCGCCCATCCGGAAGGATTACATTGTCCTATACGAGGAGATGAACTCTACGGACAAAAAGCAGACAGACTTTATTTACATGCTGAAAGTCTAGAGTTTGTTCACCCTGTAACAAAAGAAATAATTTTTGTAGAAAAGAAAAGTAATTTCTAATAGTTTTTGCTCAGAAAATTTATCTGTGAGGTGCTGAAAGTTTTTTTCAGCACCTCACACACCAAATTAGTATTTTACCATTCCTGAAGTAGACATCCGTTTTATTCTTCCATACACATATATAAATGCGGGAATCAGAAAAATAACTGCAAATATCCATGCCGTAGGGTCACCAAAACAAACAGCTAAATAGCCCAATATTGGTACTGCATAAAGACTGACCATTATACGGGCAATCATTTCGGATACCCCCGACAACATAGCCAAATTGGTAAAGCCCACCCCCTGAATGGAATAACGCAAGATACAAAGTAAGCCCAAAACCGGAAAGAAAGAAACGGAAATATGCAAAAACAATTCCGTATCTTTCAATATCTCCCATTCTGCTGGGTCAACAAATAACAAGGCAAAAGTACGTGCTCCCAACATCAAGACTACAAACATAAAACCACAATAAATAACCATCATTAACACACTCGCCTTGATTCCCAGCCAGATACGCTTCGGTTTTCCCGCACCGTAATTCTGTCCACTATAAGTAGCCATAGCTATACCCAGACTCTCAAGCGGACACATACAAAACATCTTAATACGCATAGCAGCCGTAAAAGCAGCCACACAAGCAGTACCCAATGCATTATTCGCACTTTGCAACATAATACTACCAATAGCAGTAATAGAGAACTGCAATCCCATCGGCACACCGATATACAGTAAAGTCTTTGCCAACGCTCCTCGAAATTTATGCTCTGTCGGAGTCCCCTTCAGAATCTCAAAATGACGCATCATATACAAATAACACAATACAGCCGAAACCCCTTGTGAGAATACCGTAGCCACAGCTGCTCCCGCCACTCCCCAATCAAGTATCAAAATACAAAAGAGATCAAGCAAAATATTCAATATCGTAGAAAAAAGCAAAAACCAAAACGGAGTTTTGCTATCACCCAATGCACGAATAATACTTGAAAGCAAATTATAGAAAAAGGTACAGGGCACCCCGATAAAAGTAATCAGCAAATAAAGATAAGCATCCTCAAGAATATTCTCCGGAGTCTGCATCATCTGAAGAATATCCGAACAAAACATACTAGTTACAATAGCAATTACTACAGACATCACCGCTGCCAATTGTAAACTAACTGCCACAAAACGCCGCATCATACCATAATCCCTTGCTCCAAACTTCTGTGCGACAGGAATACCGAAGCCACCACAACAGCCATTGCAAAAGCCTAATATCAAAAACACCACCGAAGTGCTAGCTCCTACAGAAGCCAAAGCATTAATTCCAAGAAACTTACCCACAATAGCAGCATCCATCAAGGAATAAGTCTGCTGAAGTAAATTACCCAGCAATAAAGGAAAAGCAAAATTCAATATCAAAGGGAACGGACGTCCCGAAGTCATCTCTCTCGAAGTTGCCATAACATGAATGTATTGTAAATCCGAGCACAAATATATATCATCCTTTGTAAAAATACATATTTCTAGAACTTCATTTCAATGAATACCCATTAATTAAATGATACATATCAATTTTTTCCCGGAGAACTATCGTCTTTCCCAAAATCCTGAATAAAAAAGCAACAACACAGCAAACAATTCCAAACGTCCTATCAACATCAGGAACGACAATATCCATTTAGCAGCATCAGGCAACGCCGCCCATGAAAAAGCAGGACCGAATGCTCCTAGCCCCGGTCCCACATTGCCTAAGCTAGAAATTACTGTACTCATTGCTTCAATTATCCCACCCCGAAAAACATCAGCAGTATCCATCCGGCCAAAATACAGAACAAATAAAATACAAAGAATGTATTCACTGAAGCAATGATGGAAGGCGATATAACCTGACGGTTCACACGAACAGGCAATACAGCCCTAGGATGCAGCATCCGTTTGAATTCATTTTTGATATTACGCGCCAGAATCATAAGGCGCATATTTTTGATTCCCCCACTAGTAGACCCCGTACATCCACCTGACAACATAGCAAAAATAAGAAGCATCCATGTAAAAGATGGCCACAAGTTATAATCATCCGTTGCAAAGCCGCATGACGTATGCACCGTAGCCACTTGAAACAGAGCCCTGCGGAATGCCTTTTCCCAATCATAATGATTCTGAAAAACTAAGGCAAACGTAATAACAAGTGTCAGAATACTCACTGATTTCATAAACCAACGGAATTCATCATCCTGAAATAAACGCTTGCCTTTCCCTTTCAGACACATAAAATAGAGAGAGAAATTAATACCCGAAAGGATCATAAATATCGCTATTACATATTCTATAAACGGAGAGTTCCAATAAGCTACACTAGCTTGTTTGGTAGAATAACCACCTGTAGCCGTTGTAGAGAATGAATGACATACCGCATCAAAAAACTCATTCCTCCTATCATCAGCAGCACAGTTTCTGCAATTGTAAGAATAGCATATATCATCCACAGCCACTTAGCCATCACATCAATCCGGGGATGTGTTTTGTCGTGCGTCACTCCGATAGCCTCAGCTGAAAAAAGTTGTATAGTTCCTCCCCCGAAAATAGGAAGCACAGCAATAGTAAAAAAGACAATACCCAAGCCACCTATCCATTGTGTCAAGCTACGCCAAAATAACAGACCATGTGAAAGAGATTCTATATTATCCAATATAGTAGCTCCTGTAGTAGTAAAACCCGACATGGTTTCAAAAAAGGCATCCGTCACCGAAGGGATTCCTCCACTAAAATAAAAAGGCAACATTCCAAACAACGTAAACAAAAACCAAGTAAAAGTTACAATACAGTACCCATCTCGTCGTGTCAGCCGATTCTCAGCACCTCTACTACAAATTAGCAAAACTCCACCGACCAATGTATTCAAAAGAATGGTATATAGAAAATATTGATAATCTTGCTCACCGTAACATAAGGAAACAGCCGCACAAAGCAGGAACATAGCAGATTCAATAAAAAGTAATACCCCCAATACACGGAATATCATTTTTTTATTTATCAAGCTATTATTCCGGCTTCCACCTTTATATAATTTATCTGGATTATAAAATTCTCCCATCTTTTTATACTTTTTATATTTGACAAGTATATAGCGAATACTATGCCAAAATGAAAAACAACATTATAAACTATTGATAAACAAACAGATATTATATGAAGTCATAAAAAAGGGAAACACTACCCTTTTCAAAATGAAAGGGAGCGTATTTCAAAACAACAAGGTTGCAGATATGACGATCTCAAGCAAAATTTAAATTACATACATATCTGCTAACACTACAACATCGTCCTCATCATAATGAATAATGAATAAATATTTTAAAATTACCCACTATTTTACTATTTTTGCATCCAAATCGATAATCCTCTACTAAATTTAATTCGCCTACTGTGGAATTATTCTACAGCTGTTGCCTGTTTTCCACACTTTCCCTATCAACAAAAGGCAGTAATAAAACACTGATTATGAAAAGGAAAGGCTATTTACAGTAGTTTGGCACGCTGCTTGTATTCCTACTGACGGCATCTTAAACAATAACAAAACTAAAGTATGAAACTATTTTTTACACACAAAGAAATTGCGCTAAAAAAGAAAAGAACAGCGCTTGTAGTAATAGGTATTGGACTTAGTTATCGGGATTTACCTGATTGTTTCCCATCGACCGGCAAAGATGCCGGAACTTCCAGTAGTTGCCATAGCACCGGCAACGCAAGACGATGTGGAAATATATGGTGAATATGTAGGACGCGTACGTGCACAGCAATTCGTTGAAGTACGTGCCCGAGTAGAGGGATATTTAGAACAAATGCTTTTCGCAGAAGGTACATATGTCACTAAGAATCAAGTGCTGTTTGTTATCAATCAAGATCAATATCGAGCCAAAGCTGACAAAGCGCGTGCCCAATTGAAAAAAGATGAAGCACAGGCACAAAAAGCAAAACGCGATTTAGAACGTATCCGTCCGCTATATGAACAAAATGCTGCCAGCCAGTTGGACTTGGACAATGCTACTGCTGCATATGAAACAGCAGAAGCCTCGGTAGCTATGAGTAGTGCCGACCTTGATCAAGCAGAATTGGAACTAGGTTATACGATAGTTCGTTCTCCGTTAGCAGGACATATCAGTGAACGTCACGTGGATTTAGGGACATTGGTAGGTCCAAGTGGCAAATCACTGCTTGCCACCGTAGTAAAAAGTGATACTGTATTAGTGGATTTCAGCATGACAGCTCTAGACTATCTGAAAAGCAAAGAACGTAATGTAAACTTAGGTCAAAAAGACTCTACCCGCTCTTGGCAACCCAATGTTTCCATTACTCTAGCAGACAATACTATTTATCCATACAAAGGACTGGTAGACTTTGCCGAACCGCAAGTTGATCCACGCACAGGTACATTCTCCGTACGTGCCGAAATGCCGAATCCAGAACGGATATTACTTCCTGGACAGTTCACCAAAGTAAAACTATTATTGGATGTCAGAGAAAAAGCTACGGTAGTTCCGTTAAAGTCCGTTATCATAGAAAAAGGCGGTGCCTATATTTATGTAATGCGCAAAGATTCTACAGTAGAGAGACGTTTCATTGAATTAGGACCTGAATTCCAGAATCAAGTAGTGGTGGAAAGAGGCTTGGCTCCCGGAGAAGACATTGTTATAGAAGGATACCACAAGCTGAATCCAGGCATGAAAGTAAAAGTAAGTCCTGCCGTAGAAGACAAAAAAACGGAAGAAAAAGATACGATCGGATAATTTCACTCCCGAATACGAATTCCCCTATGGAGGAAAATTTACGCATTCAAAAAACAATAGACATTATGAAAGTTAGTTTCTTTATAGACAGACCGGTATTTTCAGCTGTCATCTCCATATTAATAGTCATTGTCGGTATCATCGGTCTCACGATGCTACCCATTGACCAATATCCGCAGATTACCCCGCCGGTAGTGAAAATCAGCGCATCCTATCCGGGTGCCAGTGCCCTGACAGTATCACAAGCGGTAGCCACTCCTATAGAACAGGAATTGAACGGTACTCCAGGAATGCTTTACATGGAATCAAACAGTTCCAATTCGGGAGGTTTTTCAGCCACCGTCACTTTTGATATCTCGGCAGATCCCGATCTGGCGGCAGTAGAAATACAGAACCGTATCAAGTTAGCAGAATCACGTCTTCCAGCAGAAGTTATACAAAATGGTATTTCGGTAGAGAAACAGGCTGCCAGTCAATTGCTGACCCTATGCCTTACCTCTACCGACCCGAAGTTCGATGAAATATACCTTAGCAACTTTGCTACTCTGAATGTACTGGACCTAATCCGCCGTATCCCTGGCGTAGGACGTGTTTCAAACATCGGAAGCCGATATTACGCCATGCAAATTTGGGTACAGCCCGACAAACTGGCCAATTTCGGTCTGACCGTAGCCGATCTGCAGAATGCACTGAAAGACCAAAATCGGGAATCAGCAGCCGGTGTACTGGGACAACAACCCGTACAAGGATTAGACGTAACCATTCCCATCACTACTCAGGGACGTCTATCTACTGTAAGCCAGTTTGAGGAAATCGTAGTCCGTGCCAATGCCGATGGTTCCATCATCCGTTTACGTGATGTGGCCCGCATCTCACTCGAAGCACAATCATACAATACCGAGAGTGCCATTAACAAAGAAAATGCAGCGGTATTGGCCATCTATATGTTACCGGGAGCCAACGCTATGGAAGTAGCAAAAAGCGTGAAAGAAGCTATGGAGGAAATCAGCAAGAATTTCCCCGAAGGAATGAGTTACGAGATACCTTTCGATATGACCACATATATTTCGGAATCTATTCATGAAGTGTACAAAACACTGTTTGAAGCCCTGATACTGGTTATTATCGTAGTATACCTTTCACTCCAAAGCTGGCGTGCAACAGTTATCCCACTAGTTGCCGTACCTATCTCACTGATTGGAACTTTCGGATTCATGTTGATTTTCGGATTCTCGCTTAATATCCTGACCCTGTTGGGGTTGGTACTTGCCATCGGTATTGTGGTGGACGATGCTATCGTGGTAGTAGAGAATGTGGAGCGTATCATGGAAGAGGAGAAACTATCTCCCTACCAAGCTACCAAGAAAGCTATGGAAGGACTTACAGGAGCCATTATCGCCACTTCTTTGGTACTGGCAGCAGTATTTGTTCCCGTAAGTTTTCTAGGTGGAATTACCGGACAACTTTATCGCCAGTTTACGGTAACCATCGTAGTATCCGTATTGCTGTCTACGGTAGTAGCTTTGACATTGAGTCCAGTCATGTGTTCGCTTATCCTGAAACCGGAAGATCCGAACAAGAAAAAGAATATCGTATTCCGCCGTATCAATGAGTGGCTGGCTATCGGCAATCATAAATATGTAGGGCTTATCAAACACATTGTGAAACACCCGCGTCGGGTACTGAGCACATTCGGCATGGTATTGATCGCCATCCTGTTAATCCATCGCATTATTCCCACCAGCTTCCTCCCCATCGAAGACCAAGGGTATTTTAAAATAGAGTTGGAGCTACCCGAAGGTGCAACGTTGGAACGTACACGTATCGTAACAGAACGTGCTGTGGAATACCTGATGAAAAATCCGGCAGTGGAATATGTGCAAAGCGTGGCGGGAAGCAGTCCGCGTGTAGGAACCAGTCAGGCACGAAGTGAACTGACTGTCATCTTAAAACCTTGGGAGGAACGTGACTCGCAAACTATTGACAATATTATGGCACAGGTAAAAAAAGACATGTCACAATACCCCGAATGCAAGGTATATCTTTCCACCCCTCCCGTTATTCCGGGATTGGGCAGTTCGGGCGGGTTCGAAATGCAATTGGAAGCACGTGGAGATGCCACTTTCGAAAATTTGGTACAAGCTACGGATACATTGATGTATTATGCATCAAAACGTAAGGAATTATCAGGTTTATCTTCGGCTTTACAAGCGGATATCCCCCAACTTTATTTTGATGTAGACCGTGACAAAGTAAAATTCTCAGGAGTACCTTTAGCCGATGTATTCTCGACTATGAAAGCTTATACAGGTTCGGTATATGTAAACGATTTCAATATGTTTAACCGCATCTACCGTGTATATATTCAAGCAGAAGCACCCTACCGGGAACATAAGGAGAATATCAACCTGTTTTTTGTACGGGGTACAGACAATGCCATGATACCGCTCACCTCGCTGGGTACCACTTCGTATACCACTGGTCCGGGCAGCATCAAACGTTTTAATATGTTCAACAGTTCTGTGATTCTCGGTGAGGCCGCAGACGGTTACAGTTCAGGACAGGCTATGGAAATTATCGAACAAATAGCCCGCGAACACCTACCGGAAAATATCGGTGTAGAATGGAGCGGACTATCCTTCCAGGAAAAACAGGCAGGTGGACAGACCGGCATGGTGCTGGCATTAGTGTTCATGTTCGTATTTTTGTTCCTCGCTGCCTTATACGAAAGCTGGATGGTACCGGTTGCAGTATTACTCTCTTTGCCTGTAGCCGCATTAGGTGCTTATCTAGGTGTATGGGGCTGTGGACTGGAGAATGATGTCTATTTCCAGATCGGATTGGTGATGCTGGTAGGACTAGCCGCCAAAAATGCAATTCTTATTGTAGAGTTTGCCAAAGAACAAGTAGACAAAGGAGTAGATGTAGTACAAGCTGCACTTCATGCTTCACAGCTCCGTTTCCGACCTATTTTGATGACTTCATTGGCATTCATCTTAGGTATGTTACCTATGGTCATTGCCAGCGGGCCAGGTTCAGCCAGCCGTCAGGCTATTGGTACAGGTGTATTCTTCGGAATGATCTTTGCTGTAACTGTGGGAATTTTGTTAGTACCTTTCTTCTTTGTACTGATATACAAGATGAAAGCGAAGATGAAACAAAAATAAGGATATAAAAAGATGAAAGAAATGATGAAACATACATTATTATATATAGCCGTATCAGGAATGACTTTGCTGACTTCTTGCCAATTAGGTAAGCACTACACACGTCCCGACTTACATCTTCCCCAACAATTAGATACATTACGCCAACAGGATACATTATCTATAGCCGATATGCAATGGTGGGAAATCTATACGGACACAACCTTGCAAAGCCTGATAGAAAAGACGTTGGATAACAACAAAGACATGAAAATAGCTGCGGCACGTGTAAAAGAACTTGCCGCAATGAAGCGCATAGACTTTGCCAACCTTTTCCCCCAACTGAACGGAAGCGCTTATGCCCAAAAAGAAGGAAGTAATTATGGTGGTGACAACTATAAAAATGACCCCGAACTGGGTGGTAAACTTACCGTGACTTGGGAATTAGACTTATGGGGTAACCTGCGTTGGGCAAAAGACAAAAGCATAGCACAATTTCTGGGAAGCATCGAGGCGCAACGTGCCTTGAAAATGAGTATTGTGTCCGAAGTGGCACAAGCCTATTTTGAATTGGTCGCATTAGACAATGAGCTGAACATCGTTCGTCAAACACTCTATGCCCGTAAAGAAGGAGTACGCCTGGCAAAGCTTCGTTTTGAAGGAGGACTGACTTCAGAAACTTCTTATCAACAGGCACAAGTGGAGTATGCACGTACCGCAACCTTAGTTCCTGAACTGGAAAGGAAAATTTCATTGAAAGAAAATGATATCGCATTCCTGGCAGGCGAATACCCGCACCGCATACAGCGTTCCATTCTGCCCGAAGAGGTAAAACTACCTGAAACATTACCAGTAGGTCTACCCTCCACTCTGTTGGAACGTCGTCCCGATGTACGCGAAGCAGAACAGAAATTAATAGCAGCCAATGCCAGTGTAGGTATTGCCTATACCAATATGTTCCCACGACTCAGCCTCACAGCACAATATGGCGTAGAAAGTGAAGAATTCTCTGATTTCTTTAAATCACCCATTCATTATATCAGTGGCAATCTTCTCACTCCTCTCTTCGCCATGGGAAAATACAGAGCAACCCTAAAGGCCAAGAAAGCCGCATACGAACAGGAATGCTACAGCTATGAAAAATCAGTGCTGACTGCATTCAAAGAGGCCCGCAATGCCATTGTGGACTTCAATAAGATAAAAGATATCTACGAATCGCGTCTGCAACTGGAACGTTCCTCTAAAGCAACAATGGAACTGGCCCAATTGCAATACATCAATGGAGTAATAGGCTATTTGGATGTATTGGATGCACAACGTAGCTATTTTGATGCACAAATAGGATTAAGTAATGCAATAAGAGACAAACAAATTACATTAGTAAAATTGTATAAAGCATTAGGGGGTGGATGGTAACCATCCCCTCTTTTCTGTATCTTCCTTTATCCGGAAAATCAAATTAAGATATATGCCTGATAAGACGTATTGTTCTCTACCGGTGTAAGTGACAAATAACCCGACTTCACTTTTCCATTTTCCAGATATAAAGGATGCTTTTCTTGAAGCGCAAGATGAGAATGCCATGCCTCACCGGGCTTTGCATAATATTCTATAACATACCGTCCCTGCCCGCCATCACACACATAGTTATCATATATCAAACGTGCTACCACTCCCATATTCATACGAAGATTTATTTCCACACACGGATGAATGGCATACCCGCCGTTTTGGGTACGGCATATCATCATATCCACCCCCAGATAGCCTTCGTAACTCCCTTTTATCACTTCCGCCAATTCCACCTGTAACGCCCTCCCAACCTGATGTAAGATTTCCGCAGAAACATATGTGGATATCCTCGCTTCAATAACCCGATCCGCAGCCAACAAGTTTTCTTTATAAACACCTCTCTTGTCTGTTTCGAATAAAGAATACCCTATAAAATGTACCTGTCCCCACTCGTCTGCAAAAAACTCCATGGCAAAATCCAAAAGCTTATCATAAAAAGGCTCTCCTATCACCTCATGCTGAGTGGTAAGTATGTGTCGAATCCACCCTTCCAGAGGGATGGTAAAACTACCTGAAACATATTGTATCCCTCTCCCACTACCAGACCATGGAGCTTTTAACAAAGCACGAGGATGAGACAATACAAAAGCCTTCACTTCCTCTGTTGATGACAATACAAAAGCCTCCCCCAATGTGGGAATATTCCCACCTATATGCCTACAAAGGCGTCGTAACACTTTTACAGCGTCTGACGTCCGGATATTTGACGGATACGCTTCATACGCTCTACTGAAGGATATGCTGTATCAGGAAATCCAGCTTCCTGCAAACGACGCACCAAAGACGGATTCCATCCCCAAGGAATCACCTTATTATAAATGGGGAGGAATTCTGAAGTCCAATTGACCGAAGGCGGCAAAAAAGATTGTCTTTCCATTGTTTTCATACGCAGAGCAGAATCCAGCCACACAGTTCCTCCCTGTTCTGCATACCATGCAGGCAACACGGACAGCTCGGCCGCCATTCGCCGGGCACTGGCAGGTGCCATATAATAAGGATCACCACAAGCCAATGCCATATCATTTTCCGGATTGAATAAATAAAGCGCTTCCATTTCCGGACACAAAGATAAATGTTTTAGAGTACAAACCATTTCTCTTGTTCGTCTTTTAGTTGAAAAAAATAATATTTTGCTATCTCCAGTTTGCAATTTGAATTAGTATTGCTATATTTGCAACCGATAAAAAAGCAACCATGGAAACCTTTTACAGAACACACAGTTATCTGGTGGAACATACAAATGCTCCTGTTCGCCGGGACTTGATGGACGAAATAGACTGGAACGACAGACTGATCGGCATCAAGGGTACTCGTGGCGTAGGGAAAACGACTTTCCTCCTGCAATATGCAAAAGAAAAGTTCGGAACGGATCACTCATGTCTGTTCATCAACATGAATAACTTCTACTTCTCTAAATATACGTTAGTGGAGTTTGCCGCAGAATTCGTAAAACGAGGAGGAAAAGTTTTGTTGATAGACCAAGTGTTCAAGTATCCCGAATGGAGCCACGACCTGCGTGCTTGCTATGAAATGTTTCCTACTCTGAAGATTATATTCACCGGATCATCCGTGATGCGACTGAAAGAAGAAAATCCAGAACTGAGCGGCATTGTCAAGGTATACTACCTGAGAGGTTTCTCATTCCGCGAATACCTGAATCTGCAAAGCGGTAATTGTTTCCGTGCCTATACCTTACAAGAAATTTTGGAGAATCACGAACAGATAGCGAAAACCATCCTGCGCAACGTGAAGCCGTTGGATTATTTTCAAGACTATCTGCATCACGGTTTCTACCCATTCTTTCTGGAAAAACGTAACTTTTCGGAGAATCTGCTAAAAACCATGAATATGATGATAGAAGTAGATATACTTCTTATCAAACAAATTGAGCTGAAATATCTTTCAAAGATAAAAAAATTACTATATTTGCTAGCTGTGGACGGACCCGTTGCTCCGAACGTCAGCCAGCTGGCCACGGAGATTCAAACTTCACGTGCCACGGTGATGAATTACATTAAGTATCTGGCAGATGCGCGTCTTATCAATATGGTTTATCCCAAGGGAGAGGAATTTCCCAAGAAACCTTCCAAACTGATGATGCACAACACCAACCTGATGTACTCCATTTATCCGGTAAAGGTCGAAGAACAGGATGTTCTGGATACATTTTTCATGAATACCCTGTATAAGGACCATAAACTATATAAAGGCGATAAAGGCACTTCATTTATGGTAGACAACGGACTGCATTTCCGTATTTGCGCAGAAGGGTGCAAGTTCAAAAATAATCCAAACGTGTATTATGCCCTACACAAATTGGAATTAGGACACGGAAATATGATCCCATTATGGCTTTTCGGCTTTTTATATTAAGAGATAGAGAATAAATTTTATTACCTAATAATTAGTAATTGTATGACTAAACAAAAAAAATTCATCACTTGTGATGGTAACCAGGCAGCAGCACATATCTCGTATATGTTCTCTGAAGTAGCTGCTATCTATCCCATCACTCCGTCTCTACTATGGCTGAATACGTAGACGAATGGGCTGCCGCAGGTCGTAAAAACATCTTCGGCGAAACAGTTTTGGTACAAGAAATGCAGTCAGAAGGCGGTGCAGCAGGTGCTGTTCATGGTTCTCTTCAGGCAGGTGCGTTGACTACCACTTACACTGCATCTCAGGGTTTGTTGCTGATGATCCCTAACATGTACAAAATTGCCGGTGAATTCCTGCCTTGCGTATTCCACGTATCGGCTCGTACATTGGCTTCACACGCATTGTGTATCTTTGGTGACCATCAGGACGTCATGTCTTGCCGCCAAACAGGTTTCGCCATGTTGTGCGAAGGTTCTGTACAAGAAGTTATGGATATGGCTGCTGTAGCCCATCTTGCTACTATCAAATCTCGCGTGCCATTCGTCAACTTCTTCGATGGTTTCCGTACTTCTCACGAAATCCAAAAAATTGAAATGCTGGAGAATGAAGATCTGGCAGGTCTGATTGATCAACAGGCTTTGGCAGAATTCCGTCAACGCGCGTTGAATCCTAACAACCCTGTTGCACGCGGTATGGCTGAAAACCCCGATCACTTCTTCCAGCACAGAGAATCTTGCAATAACTTCTATGAAGCTGTTCCGGCTATCGTAGAAGAATACATGAACGAAATCAGCAAAATCACAGGCCGTCCTCATGGTTTGTTCGATTACTATGGTGCTGAAGACGCTGAACGCGTAATTATCGCAATGGGTTCTGTTACAGAAGCTGCCCGCGAAGCTATCGACTACTTGATGAGCAAAGGTGAAAAAGTAGGTTTGGTTTCTGTACACTTATACCGTCCGTTCTCTGCTAAACATTTCTTGGCTGCTGTACCTAAGACTGCCAAGACTATCGCTGTTCTTGACCGTACTAAAGAACCGGGAGCAAACGGTGAACCTTTGTATCTGGATGTTAAAGACTGCTTCTATGGAACAGAAAACGCCCCGGTTATCGTAGGTGGACGTTACGGTTTAGGTTCTAAAGACACTACTCCGGCTCAAATCATCGCTGTATTCAAGAATTTGGCTCTGCCAATGCCGAAAAACCACTTCACTGTGGGTATCGTAGACGATGTAACTTTCACTTCTCTTCCCCAGGAAGAAGAAATCGCATTGGGCGGTGAAGGCATGTTCGAAGCTAAATTCTACGGATTAGGTGCTGACGGTACTGTAGGTGCCAACAAGAACTCTGTGAAGATTATTGGTGACAACACCGACAAGCACTGCCAGGCTTATTTCTCATACGACTCTAAGAAATCAGGTGGTTTCACTTGCTCTCACCTCCGTTTCGGTGATACTCCTATCCGTTCTACTTACTTGGTAAATACTCCGAACTTCGTAGCTTGCCACGTACAGGCTTATCTGCACATGTACGATGTAACCCGTGGTTTGCGTAAGAACGGTTCTTTCTTGCTGAACACTATCTGGGAAGGTGAAGAACTGGCAAAGAACCTGCCTAACAAAGTGAAGAAATACTTCGCTCAGAACAATATCACTGTTTACTACATCAATGCAACTCAGATTGCTCAGGAAATCGGTTTGGGCAACCGTACCAATACCATCCTGCAATCAGCATTCTTCCGTATCACAGGCGTTATTCCTGTTGACTTGGCTGTAGAACAGATGAAGAAATTCATCGTTAAGTCTTATGGCAAGAAGGGTGAAGACGTGGTGAACAAGAACTATGCTGCCGTAGACCGTGGTGGTGAATACAAACAATTGACAGTTGATCCGGCTTGGGCTAATCTGGAAGTTGAAGCTCCTGCTGCTAACAATGACCCTGCATTCATCAACGAAGTAGTTCGTCCTATCAACGCTCAGGATGGTGACTTGTTGCCGGTATCTGCATTCAAAGGCATCGAAGACGGTACTTGGGAACAAGGTACTGCTCAATACGAAAAACGTGGTGTAGCTGCATTCGTACCTGAATGGAATGCTGAAAACTGTATCCAGTGTAACAAGTGTGCATATGTTTGTCCTCATGCTTCCATCCGTCCGTTCGTACTTGACGCTGAAGAACAGAAGGGTGCAGACTTCGAAACATTGAAAGCTGTAGGTAAACAATTTGACGGAATGACATTCCGCATCCAGGTTGACGTGCTTGACTGTCTGGGTTGTGGTAACTGTGCCGATGTTTGTCCGGGCAATCCGAAGAAGGGAGGCAAGGCTCTTACAATGAAACATTTGGAAAGCCAGTTGTCTCAAGCAGCCAATTGGGAATACTGCGCTAAGAACGTGAAGAGCAAACAACATTTGGTAGATATCAAAGCCAATGTGAAGAACTCTCAGTTCGCTACTCCGTTGTTTGAATTCTCTGGAGCTTGTTCAGGTTGTGGTGAAACTCCGTATGTAAAACTGATTTCCCAGTTATTCGGTGACCGTGAAATGGTTGCTAACGCTACCGGATGTTCTTCTATCTACTCCGGTTCTGTTCCTTCAACTCCTTATACTAAGAACGAAAAGGGTCAAGGTCCTGCTTGGGCTAACTCATTGTTCGAAGATTTCTGCGAATTCGGTTTAGGTATGACTTTGGCTGACAAGAAACTTCGTGCACGTATCGAAGCTGCTATGAAGGATGCTATCGCCAGTGATACTTGTCCGGCAGAATACAAAGAAGCATTCCAGGAATGGATTGACGGTAAGGACGATGCAGACAAGAGCAAAGCTGCTGCCGAAAAGATCATTCCAATGGTGGAAGCTGCTAAAGATAAATGTAAGAACTGCGCTACCATTGCAGAATTCAAGAACTATTTGGTTAAGAAGAGCCAATGGATTATCGGTGGTGACGGTGCTTCTTACGATATCGGTTACGGTGGTTTGGACCACGTGATTGCTTCCGGTGAAGATGTAAATATTTTGGTATTGGATACTGAAGTTTACTCTAATACCGGTGGTCAGTCATCTAAGGCTACTCCGCTGGGTGCTATCGCTAAGTTTGCCGCTTCAGGTAAGCGTGTACGTAAGAAAGACCTTGGTATGATCGCTACTACTTACGGTTATGTATATGTTGCCCAGATTGCTATGGGTGCTGACCAAGCTCAGACTTTGAAAGCTATTCGTGAAGCAGAAGCTTACCCCGGTCCGTCATTGGTTATCGCTTACGCTCCGTGTATCAACCACGGTTTGAAGGCAGGTATGGGTAAGAGCCAGGCTGAAGAGGCTAAGGCTGTAGAATGCGGTTACTGGCACTTGTGGCGTTTCAACCCCGCTTTGGAAGAAGAAGGCAAGAATCCATTCATGCTTGACTCTAAAGAACCGAAATGGGAAGGTTTCCAGGATTTCTTGAAGAACGAAGTTCGTTTTGCTTCTGTAATGAAACAGTATCCTGCTGAAGCAGCAGATCTATTTGCTGCTTGCGAAGAAATGGCCAAGAAACGTTATGCTTCTTACAAACGTATGGAAGCAATGAATTGGGGTGAATAATCTCTGATACATGCATATAAAAAAAGCTTGTTCTGTATGGAACAAGCCTTTTTTTATAGCCTTTTCTACCATTAGTATATATGAGGTCACCCATACGTATGTACAAAACAAGACTTCAATTTCAAGTATTTCTACTGTAACCATCACCATTTATGGCTTAAGGTTACCAAAAAATTTCCTACCTTTGCACATAACATTATGAAAAACCTATAAACATGAATATTCTAATCAACCTGAAATACACATTGGCTGTCACAGCCGGAGTGTGCTCCTCTTTTGCATACGCACAAAAACATCCTCATATCATACTGATAATGACCGACCAACAGCGAGCTGATGCCATAGGCTGTATGGGAAACGATGCGGTTATCTCCCCTAACCTGGACGCACTAGCTGCCGAGGGAACATTATTTATGAATGGTTATTCTTCTTGTCCAAGCAGCACTCCGGCACGTGCAGGTCTGCTGACCGGACTTTCTCCTTGGCATCATGGCTTGTTGGGATATGGAAAAGTATCTCCCGAATATAAATACGAAATGCCACAGATGCTAAAAGACGCTGGTTATTATACTTTTGGAATCGGGAAAATGCACTGGCATCCCCAACGGATAAAACATGGTTTCGAAGGCACTCTGCTAGATGAAAGCGGACGCGTGGAGGACGAGAATTTCACCAGTGATTACCGCCAATGGTTCCAAACAAAAGCCCCCGGAAAGAATCCTGACGCCACCGGCATAGGCTGGAACGACCATACGGCAAGTATCTATAAATTGCCCGAAAACCTCCATCCTACCTATTGGACAGGAGAAATGGCCTGTGAACTTATCAGCAACTACGATCCGACCAACAAACCGTTATTTCTGAAAGTTTCTTTTGCCCGTCCGCACAGTCCGTATGATCCACCACAAAGATATCTGGACATGTATAAGGATGCCCTAATACCCGATCCTGCCATCGGAGACTGGTGTGGCAAATACGCCAAGAAACTAAATCCTGAAGAAACGGCACAAGACGCTCCATACGGTAATTTTGGCAATGAATATGCACGCAATTCCAGACGTCATTATTATGCCAACATCACTTTCATTGACGAACAGATAGGCAGAATTATCCAAACATTGAAAGAAAAGGATATGTATAATGACGCATTAATCGTTTTCGTTTCCGATCATGGCGATATGATGGGCGACCATTATCACTGGAGAAAGACCTATCCATACGAGGGCTCCACTCATGTGCCATACATCGTGAAATGGCCTTCTGCCAACCACGTTACACCGGGAAAAACAGACGCTCCCGTAGAGTTGCGTGATATTCTTCCCACTTTCCTCGATGCAGCCGATGTGACCATCCCCACTGACATGGACGGCCGTTCCTTGTTTCCGCTTGCCAAAGGCATGGAAACAAACTGGCGCAAGTATCTGGATCTGGAGCATGCCACCTGTTACAGTGATGATAACTATTGGTGTGCACTGACTGACGGCAAAATAAAATATATATGGCGTATCCATACCGGTACCGAAGAATTATTCGACTTGACCCAAGACCCTCAGGAATTGCACAATGCCGTCAATGACAAAAAATACAGGAAGCAGCTGACGGAAATGCGTAATGAAATGATTCGCCACTTAAGTGAACGCGGCGAAGAGTTTGTGAAGGACGGCCGATTGGTGGTCAAGGAGAAGACCATGCTTTATGGACCTCATTATCCGGAAAAAGAAAATAAAAGATAACGTGTGTTGTACAGAGGAGTCGTTTCCAATTGCCCCACTTTCCTACAACAGAGTTTTATAATTCTGTTGCCACTGCTGTCACCTTTCTAACTCCCTATGAATAGGGAGTTAGAAAGGTGATGGCAATACATTATTTTATGCAAGAAAAATGCCTGCAGCCACCACTTTATCCACCTTGTTCCATGGTACAAGCCTGCCCTGTCCGGTGGACAAAGCAGGCTTGTGCAATAAACACGGTAAGCTTGTACAGCCTCGAAACTGCGACTTTCCTTGCCAAAGTATTTAGAATCTTGATACAAGTTCTGTCGGATCTTGCAGCAAGTTCCACGAAATCCTGTACCAAGTTTTGCCGTCACATCCAGCATCCTTCCCTTTCGGAGGAGAAGGATAAACCGGTAGAGCCGGAAAGACTTAAACTAAAGATTGAAAGATATAGATCTTTGGAATGAAACGTCTTGTTCTTTTTATCAGACGTCTTCATCTTTTTTATAAACGTCCTTGTCTTTTCCGAAAAGAATAAAGACTTTCGGAACGATACGGAACAGTGACCGGAAACGGGTTTCTACACATACGTTTCCAAATGAACCTCTATTTACACCCGACAGATTCTTCATTTCGGCAAGAAAGGGTGCACAAGTTTCATCAAATTTCTGATGCCTCTCTATTCTTCTATTTTCCAGCAGTTCCTCAGCCTGTTCACAACTTAAAATAAACACATAGCTAAAAAGTAAATTTGGGCAAAGCGTGGCGAATTAGCTGATAGAGCGTTCGTTACGCTTTGTTTTTCTATGGGGCAGAGCCAACGAAATACCACCTCGAAGCCAAACGGTACAGAAGTTCAGTTACCACCTCGTTACTCCCGTAACGGGTGCAGATTTACTGCGTTTTGCATCAATTTACATAGCAGTCGGTAACTCACTAATAACTAATTTTGTAACCAAAAAAAGGAGTGAGTTATGCGTAGTACATTCAAGGTATTATTTTACGTGAAGAAAGGCAGCGAGAAGCCGAACGGCAACCTGCCTCTGATGTGCCGCATCACGGTGGACGGCGAGATTAAACAGTTCAGTTGCAAGATGGACATTCCCCCACGGCTATGGGACGTGAAGAACAGCCGTGCTTCGGGCAAGAGCGTCGAAGCGCAGAGAATCAACCTTGCGGTAGATAAAATCCGTGTGGAGGTAAACCGCCGCTACCAAGAACTGATGCAGACGGACGGTTATGTTACCGCCGCCAAACTCAAAGACGCCTATCCCGGTATCGGCGTCAAGCAGGAAACCTTGTTAAAGCAGTTTAAGCAACACAACGCCGAGTTTGAGAAGAAAGTCGGGCACAGCAGGGCGCAGGGGACATTTACCCGTTATCGGACGGTCTGTAACCATATTCGGGAGTTTTTGCCCCATACCTACAAGCGTGAGGATATTCCGTTAAAGGAACTCAACCTCACGTTCATCAACGACTTCGAGTATTTTCTGCGCACGGAGAAAAAATGCCGCACCAATACTGTGTGGGGCTATATGATTGTGTTGAAACACATCGTTTCGATAGCGAGAAACGACGGGCGTTTGCCCTTTAATCCCTTTGCCGGATATATCAACTCTCCCGAAAATGTGGACAGGGGCTACCTCACCCAAACGGAGATACAGACGCTCATGAACGCACCCATGAAGAACACCACCCATGAACTTGTACGGGACTTGTTCGTCTTTTCTGTGTTCACGGGTTTGGCGTATTCGGACGTGAAGAACCTCACCGCCGACCTCCTGCAAACATTCTTCGACGGCAACCTGTGGATAATCACCCGAAGAAAGAAGACCAACACCGAATCGAACATCCGCATTTTGGACGTTCCCAAGCGTATCATAGAGAAGTACAAGGGACTGGCTCGGGACGGTCATGTTTTCCCCGTTCCGAGTAACGGAAGCTGCAACAAGATACTCAAAGAGATAGGCAGACAATGCGGCTTCAAGGTGCGTTTGACCTACTATGTAGCACGCCACACAAACGCCACGACCGTGCTTTTGTCGCACGGCGTACCCATCGAAACGGTAAGCCGCCTTTTGGGACACACGAACATAAAAACCACCCAAATTTACGCCAAAATCACCGCCCAGAAGATAAGCCAAGACATGGAAACCCTGTCGCACAAGTTGGGGGATATGGAGAAGAATATCTGCCGAGCCATCTAATTAAAAGCAGAATACCGATGAAAGAAGAAAGGAACATTATCACGATGGACGGGCAGGGCAATATCTCCCTGCCGAGCGATATAGGTGCAACCGCCATGACCGAGTGGGAAATCTGCGAACTGTTCGGGGTTATCGCCCCGACGGTTCGAGCAGGGATAAAGGCTCTCTGCAAAAGCGGAGTTTTGAGCGTATATGACATAAAGCACATTATCCGCATATCGGACAGATACAGCGCGGAGGTTTACAACCTCGAAACGATAGCCGCCCTCGCTTTCCGTGTCGAATCGTTCGGGGCAGCGAAAGTCCGCAGGGCATTATTAGAGAGGATTATACACGGGCGAAAAGAGAAAACGACGGTATTCGTGTCGGTTGTTTCGGACGGCAAGCCCAACAGCCGTTGGAAAGCATGATGATATACCAACATGCAAACATATCACTATGGTGATATATATTGCAGGTTCTATTCCTCTTTTCAGAGGAAAGCGGAGCAATCATTTCCGTTTACAAAGGCAAAGCAAGCACGGGGCTTTATGCCGGCTAAAAGGTCAGGCGCTACGCCGTTTCCCGATAAATCTTCCTCTCGCTTCGCTGCGAGCGTATTTATCGGGAAAACCTTGTATCCGACCGCCCCGCCACCCACCGACCGAAAGGGAAAAAATAAGGTGGGGTTACGGGCAAGCAGGCGGCAGGGACAGCCATAGCCGAAAAGCAGACGGACGGCACACCGCAGGGTATTTACGGAGAAAATACCTTGCCTTATTAGGGAATTTTCCGAGCCGCAATACTACGTATCGCTGAAAATTCCCCAATAAGGCAAGAGGCAAGCCCCCTCTGCACACCCCATCGGGGACGGCTTTTCGCCGCCCTCAAAGATAGTCAAGTTTATTGTATCACAAGCCAAAAAAGAAAGGAAGAATATATGGGTTTCGTAGTTTTACATATGGAAAAGGTGCACGGCAGCGACAGCGGAACGACCGCACATATCGAGCGTTTCATCATACCGAAGAACGCCGACCCCACACGCACGCACCTAAACTGCAGGCCATCGAATACCCCGACGGAGTGAAAGACCGTTCGGCGGCTGTTCAGAGAAGACTGGAAGAAGCGGGGCTGACACGCAAAATCGAAAGCAACCAAGTACGGGCAATCCGAATCAACGTGTCGGGAACGCATGAAGACATGAAGCGGATAGAGGAAGAGGGGCGTTTGGACGAGTGGTGCGCCGACAATCTGAAATACTTCGCCGACACATTCGGAAAGGAGAACATCGTGGCGGCTCACCTGCACAGGGACGAGGAAACGCCGCACATACACGTTACGCTCGTTCCCATCGTCAAGGGAGAGCGAAAGCGCAGAAAAAGGGAGGAACAGACGAAAGAAGCCGAACACAAGAAAGAGGTATCAAGGCTTACTCGTCTTGTGGAGAAGCTCTGCGCATGGTTTCCGTTGGCGAAAGAAGTCCTGCGGGTTGAGAAGTTATGCGCCATCGTGGGCTTTTCCATGGAACAGACCCGGACACTGATAGCCGACAGGGAAGTGACGCACGATAGCACGCTCTATTCCGAAGAACACGGGCGGAGTTTCACGGCAAGAAACGTCACCGCAAAAATAAGGCAGGAATCCGTATCGAAACGACTTGTGCTGTATATCAATCAAACGCCCGTTAGCGAATGGTTCAAGGAGCAGTTCGAGAGGCTAAAACAAAGCATGCGACAGCCCATACAACCATAACGGAAAAGCAGGGGGAATGAAGATGTAAGGCGAATCATTACAGGCTTTTCACGAAACAAGTGAAGAAATCCGTTACAAGATAAGTGATTATCGGAGTTTTTTTCTTCTTTTGCGTTTTGGATTACGATAGTAATGGTAATGTTAAACAATAACACAACAGATTATGAAGAAAATTATTATTACATTATTATTTAGTTTAGGTTTATTTTCATTTGGATATAGTCAAAGTTCAGATGAAAAATAGCTGACGCAATGAATAATTCAGACTGGTTTGCATTGGATTCTTTATATCAAACAGAACCCAGAGATTCAATCAGCGATTTTTTTGAAATATATTCTCGTTGCCTTATAGGTAATAGGCTAAATCGTCCAGATGTTTCTATTCCTGCGTTTACGGAATTATTCAACACTCAGTCAGAAAATCTTGATTTTGGCAATATGCTCAATTCGTCTATGATGTTTGCAATGGACTTAAGTAGGATTGGAGATAATAAGGCTGCTGCAAAAATGTTATCTTCAACTCTTGGTTCAATACGCACTCATCTTGATAGTACAATCATTGTAGGTGTTCAGCAATTTATCAATCAATACGAAGCACTATCCAAATACGACCCATATAAAATCTCATTTGAAAATTCTGTAGGAACTATTCCATTTGAGATAGTTCCTGTTGGTCCAGAAAAGAACAATTCGGTATTAATGCATCTAAGAGACAGTTATATAAATGGAGTTGAAGCTGATATTACTTTTGACACAGGAGCAGGAGTAAATATTATTTCAGAATCATTAGTCCACAAGTATAATTTAACACCACTTGAGGCATCAAGTACTGTTGGTGGAGTAGGTATACAAAATGGGAACTACGCAATAGCAAAGGAATTAAAAATTGGAGATATGATTGTTACAGACGTTCCTTTTTATGTCATAAAACTAACAACCAATAACAAAGAGGCAGACAACTATATTGACTGTTTCAATATAGTTGTCGGTAGCGAACTGATGTTACAACTCAAAGACCTAACCATCGATTTTATCAATCATAAAATTACAGTTCCATCTGTCGCTCCCAAACGAAGTCAAATGTCTCCAAATATGTGCTTTTCATCCGGTATGAATTTATTGAGCAAGGGTAATGTACAAGGTGATAAAATGTTAATGAATATTGATACAGGTGATGCTTCATATGGTTCGTTAGACAACAGATTCTTTGAGAATAACAAAGAATACATCACTACTCATTGTAAATTAGATACTATTAGAGGTGCAGGGGTTGGAGGTGTACATATATCGGAATGTTATCGAATACAAAACACAGAACTTGAATTAGGTAATAGACAATTATCTGTACCTGAAATGGTCGTTTTATTGGATAAGAATACAGATGGTGTATTATATTCTTATCAATGTAATTTAGGGTTAAAATCGTTGATACTTTTTAGCAAAGTACGATTCAATTTGGTTGATTTTGTATTAACGACATTTGAATAAGAGTAAATTTTGCGAACAAGAAAGGATTTCAAAATATAAAAACGGTTCTACGGGATTTAGTGTAAGTTAACGCTCTTACAATGTTAAAACGTTAACTTTTTAAGGCTTCCCTATAAGAAAAACACCCTCAATAAGCCGTGCACGGCAGCATATAGAATATACCAGTGCAGGGAGAAAGTTAAACAATTTTGGTTAACTTACACTAATTACGGTAGAACCATAAAACAATAATAGTAATTGCCAGAAGAAAATAAAAGGATTGATATTTACGTAGTACTTCATTATATATAAAAAACAGTGACGTTAAATCATCTATTAGTGTCACTGTTTTTTACTTGAAATAAGGAATAGAATTTCCTAAATATTATCTCAATATTCATCTTTTTTTTATTTGACATAAAACAAGGTAAACCTATTGTTTATTCAAAGTTTTTGTTTACCTTTGCAAATAAGAAAGTTATTTGACATTATAGTAATGTAAAACGCTGAAAATTGCACGGTTGCTAACTCGTTACTGCCACTTTTCAAATAATTCGCTAAAAGTTTATTTCTCAATCGGTTAAGTCAAACCGAGAAAAATCTAAAATATAAAGCCTAACCCTAACGACAAATTGGAAAGGGCCAATTTATCTTTCCCTTCATTCTTCTCGTCAGTAATATTAGCCGATTTCAAACCTTTTTGATAAGCGACATTCAAAAACAAGCGTTTCCAATAAATGCTGCCCTGTACGGCAATTCCCCAATCAAAACGGTTAATATTACCTTTAGGATCGTCCGCATCATCATTCTTGCCAAAGGAGGGACAATCATCTTTGGTTATGGTATGTTTATTTTCTCCATATTTATCGGGGGATACTGTCAAATATTTATCCGACTCATATTTAAACTTACCAAACAACCCATAAGAGAAGTAAGGCCCTACTCCCAACTGAACCCTAAACGATTCTGACAAAGGTAAAGCATAAGCAAATAAAATAGGAACGTCCAAATATCCCAGATTATGTTTCTGAGTGACACTAGTGCCGCGAGATTCCGTCACATCATATTTCTTATAAGAATCCAAATCGAGCCGATGCGACTTTTTAGTGGTAAATTTATCGTACTCATAAGTGATACCTTTCATAGAAAGTCCAACAGCAGGCTGAATACTGAAGTTTCCAATCACAGGAACATCTATAAAATAATGGATACTGTAACCCATATAGCTTTTATTATTATAATCTTGATCTGCCATAAGATCATTATACTTCCCTGTAGCACTGGTCATATTCAACCCCACACGAATACCGGAAGTAGTTTGTGCTTGTGCCGTGAATGCACATACGGACATAGCCATGATAAAAAACAGTTTCTTCATAATGCAGTATTTTTATTAAAATTTGTAATCTTGTTTCACTCCTTTCATAGTGAACAATAAAGAAGGACGGACAGACCAAGTTTCATCAATAACATACCCAGCTCCTATTCCTGCATAGAAACCTGGATGCATTTTAGATTCCTCTACGTTAGACATGCTGCTCATATTGAGTTCAGCCTTCGCAGTCCACATTAAACCCTGTGCATACGATGTTAACGAAATCAGCATTAAAAGTGCTGCAATAATTGTCTTTTCCATACTTCGTAACAATTGACTCTATAAGTTTACATTTGCAAATGTATTGCAACTTTTATATTCAAAAAACCATCATTTGTCAAGATTTACACTAAACACACTAAAGCAGATACCAAGCAGCTAAAATTAACGACTATATATACAATAAATAAATTATGCCAATAAGACAAGCTTGAAAATTTGTAAATTAAGCTTCACATTCCAGCTCTATATGATATGAAATTGGAAGAGCCATCAAAAAAACAGTTCTACTTTTCACACCTCTCCAAGCTGGCAGTATAGAACCATTTAAAACATAAACAAACAAGCGTTCATTTCCAAAGAATAAACGCCTGTTTGTTTTATGTTTCACTATTCAGCCATATCAACAAATCTTTTTGGCAAGTAACCAATTTTCACTTCTGTTGACGAAGCCGGCTAACTTAAACACTTATTTTATTTCACGAATCAACATTCCCGGATAAAAATCGCCACCCGATACTTTTCGGAAAGTGGTAAAACCAAAGTCCGAACCATAAGCCTGTTCCTCGGAAGCCATATAGCGATTATCCCAAATCAGATTTTCCTTAGGCTGAATCACTCCTACACGCTTATAAGTCATTTTGCCTTCTTTGCTCAATTCAGCTTCCAGCACTTCAAATTTAGACTTTTCAGTGACTCCCTCTTTCAAGCCAATATAAGCTTTCAGGGGAGAAACACTGATTAAAGGAGTATTCACTTTGAACTGGTCAAAATTCTTTTGCAGACTCGCTATATTTTCATCAATGGCACGTTGGCATGCCTTTCGCACCATTTGCTGGGGCTCATCCAAGTTAATCCCCAAAAAGGAAGTGTTACTTCCATCACTATGCTGGCTGCCCACATACTTCAACTTGAACATCTTACGGTTATTATTGAAAGCATTCACCTTCTCCTTATTATCCTTATCAGTATAATATTGAGTATAGAATTTTGTTGCGGTCTCTTCATCCCAAACCAGTTGATAGAGATAAGTATCAATATTTACTTTAAACCCCTTATAGGATGCAACCATATCTCCCGTAGAATTACCTAAATCCATATAGGATGTCTCACCGGTGTAAATAGCCGCTGCCGCACCCAGTCCTTTGACAATTCCTCCCCACACACTTGAACCTTTTGAACGGTCAATATAGCGAATGTCATTCACAATAAGAAAAGTATTTCCAATCAAGTCCTCACCGGCATCTTCCAGCAGAGCGTTTCCGCGTTGAGTCTTGGATGCCAGAGCCTTGTCCAGTTCGGAAGCGTTATACAGCCCTCGTTCTTTCACCAGTTCCACATCACAGATCCCTGTCATGTAATCACGGTTAAACCAGCGTCCTACCATACGGCTGGCAATACCATTGTTTCTGATAAATTCATCTATCTCCTCATGGTTTTTATCCAATTTCTTTTCAGAAGTATAGATTACTTTTACACTTAAATCATGGTTATTGTATTTATCAGGAACAGGAATTTTGAGAAAAACATCCTTTATTTCATCACCAAATTCTCTTCCTTCGTGATTGATCATCATGCTATAAAGAGAACTGCGGCGATATTTTATTTCGCCGTCTCCCTGGGCTTGAATTTGAGCGGCGAATACCACCGCCAACAGCTGTATTATAATGAATCTTTTCATTTTTCAAACATTCAATAATTAATAATCCCAATGTTTATCCGGAATGACAGAGGTTATCTTAAACATATTTGTATCCGGGTCAAAACGTGCAATCACTCGAAGAGCCTCTACTTCGGTCAAGTTCTTCTTGTCTTCCGCTAACATATATTGTTTGGCCAAGACCATATCCTCTTCTTTCTCGAACAAGCAAGGCACCAGTACCTTGCCATCCGGATCAATAATCCCCCACTTTCCATCAGACATCACATAAGCCATCTCATTATCAAAGTTGGACGCATTGGCAAATCCCTGCTTCAGACGAACAGACTTTTGCACCCCATCATAAAGATAATACAGGTTATCCTTTTTCACCCATATCAATTTCGGATCGACTATAGGAGCTACACCTTGCCACTCTAAAGGAACGACAACCCGGTTCTGCAAATCAATAGCCCCCCATAATTTGTTCAGGCATACGGATGCATACCCCTGATGAAAATTGCCTATACGGTCATACTTATCGGATACGATTTGTCCTTTCATATCCACATAAAACCAAGAAGCATTTTTTTGTACTCCCAAACGTCCATTGTTCACGCTGGTAAGCGAATTGGTATATTCAATAGGAATAACAACCGCCCCTGTAGAATCAATAGCGCCAAAAGCCGATCCCTTTTGTACCACCCGGTATCCTTCATTACTCAGGAAAGCCTTTGACAGGCCACCAATCACCTTGTTCCCCTTTTTATCTATGAAATACAATTCATCATCCAATGAAACCGGAGCTAAATTATGGCTGAAAGCTCCAAACTTTCCCTTTTCTGAAGAAGATATTCTGACCATCACTTCAGCATCCAAATCATAATAAGCTTTAGCTATTTGCTTCTTTTCCACTTTAGCAAGCCTAAGCATATTGTCTGAAGGAGGAAGAATAGCCTGATTGGCAGTTAAAGGAATAATAGTATTTCCATGGACATCTACCAACCCTTGGGATTTCTTATTAATGAAATAAAAATAATCGACCCTTGATGAAGGCAACTGGGACTCAGCAGCATGAGGTTTGGGAAGCAGCAAGCTCTGTATTTCCTGCTTGGTAGCCGGAAATGCAGACTGGTCTGCCTTGGTATAAAAGGCAGCCTCATCAAGCAAAGCTCCGGTTTTCTTATCTCGCAAAACAGGGAAGTTGCCCACATCTTCATACTTGGCAGGAATTATTTCCCGCCCATTTTCATTGATTAACCCGAATTTACCTTTAGACACCATGTTGTTCTTTTTATCGTATTTGCCACCGATATTAACCCAACAGATTCCTTGGTTATTGAAACTGCCAATAAAATTATAAGTAGGCTTCACTATGATATTGCCAGCTGAATCAATGAACCCGAACTTCTTGCCTTTCAAGACATATATCAGTTTCTTATTCAAATCTCCCATTGCTTCATAATCGGTTTTCAGGATTTCCTTACCTGTCTTATCAATCAACCCCCATTTTTCACCTGTATTGCTACTAGCTTTATTGCCTATGAGCCCACCCGTGGTTAGCATTACTCCTTTTTTAGTATTTCCACCTTCAGCGACGGGGCAAACCCCGTTATAAAATTCACCGATATATGTATATTTCCGTTTTGTAATGATTTCACCATCTTCATTAATCAGACTGTATTTTCCATCTTTTCCTATTTTAGCGATACCGTCTTTAAAGGGAGTAGCTTCATCATATTTATATTTTATCACTACCGTCCCGTCTTCCGTCATAAAGCCATAACGCCCCTTTTCATTCTGCACGGTCTTCAACCTCTGAGCTTGCACAGAGCCACTGACCAGCACCAGCAGACATAGAATTAGGATAACTTTTTTATTTCTCATATTCTCTTTATTTAAAATCATTTGAACTTGAATTAATGGAGCCAAGTAATATTAGTAGTAACCGGTTGCTGCCCATTACCAAATGCTACACCTATAGCTCTGGCAGCTTCTATCCTCTGCTTTTTCAGCCCCACTTCATCCTTATATTTCTCACGATTCTCAAAATTCCAATCACTGGTCACCTTTTGCTTTATTTCATTATACAAAGCTTTAGCTTCACCTTCACAACTGCTTCCCGGTTCAATGAAAACCAACCAGTCAAAAGCCTTTGAAGCACCTTCCGCATCGGGTGACTTCGCCCATTCGGATCTGGCGTATTGCATAATCAATTGACAATTATAATTCACATATTGAGTATAATAAGTGTCTATCAGTTTACTAGCTTCCTCATAGCCGACACAACATTCAGGAATAGAGGTAACATAATACAATGCAGCATCATACTCATGCATAGAAGCACTTTTTTGCGCTTTTACCAATATTTGCCTGTAATTACTATTATACCAAGAGATAATTTTTTCTTTCCCTTCGCGTATAAATTCTTGTATTTTCACGTTATTGCCATTTATTGCACGGAAAGCATTGATATATGCCCGGTTAATATTAGTACCTACTCCTTTTGCATCCACAGTGAGAGTAGAAAATACTTTCTGCCCTACTGCATCGCCTATATACAAAGTCAATTGAACAGTAAGCGCTGTACTGACAGGAGGACCGGACAATGTTTCCTTATATAAAGTATTGGTCTTAGCTGTGATAAAGAATGGTGTAAAATTGGAATTGGCAACACTCCCCTGACCGGCCACTGCCGCAGCTAAACGATTTCCTAAAATCTCTTGTACCTGGGATGGAAGTTCCTCTTTCTGGGCAGCTTTAGCTATGGTAAGGCTTATCTCACAATCCTGTGCTGCCACAGACATGACACAACATGCGCACCAAGCGGCAAATATCATATTCCTTATTTTCATATCTTTTCTATTTTTCTCCGATAACCAATTCAGCTTTACCTAACCCTTTCGTCATTACTTTGCAGGTAAGATTGGCTTTCTGATTGAGATATTTGCGCAAATCATTTGCAAAGCTTCTTGTATCTCTAGCCATTCCATTTTCACGATAAAGCGGAATGCGTACCTGCTCAAAAAGCATCATATTCTCAGTTGCATCAGTTAAACTAAAACGATGAGCCACCGTATTCTGCGCCACCCAATCTTCTATGATTTCCTGTAGTTCAGCCCCCCCAAATTCACTTTCCAAATTAACGCCGCTCCCATTATCAAACACACGGACTTCTAATGCCACTTCACGGCCATTAGCCATCAAATCATCAAAATGTTTCTGTAATTGACTTACGAAAGCATCCATCTTGTCTACTACCGCTTCTTCCAACAATACTGCCACTTCAGCAGCCATAGAAGGTTCTCCCGTACCTTGCGTCGCTGCGACCTGCTTATTAGTGTAGGCATCCAAGCCTCGCAAAGTATAAGTAACAGAACGTTTGGGACCCATTGTATTAATATTCCAAACTACTTCAATCAGAATATCAGCTTTAGCTCTATTCATTAACCGATCCAAAGGAGACTCTGCCAGTGAAGCTCCCGAAGTAGAACTGGTAGTCATCTCATGTTCCGCCGAACTCTGCTCTATGGAACGAATAGAAGATGCCATATCCTTCAACGGAAAATCTTTTTCAGCCATCAATTCACCTATTTTCGTTATGACATTCACCAAGTTCAAATCATTATCCAATGCCTTTTTATAATCCGGAATTTCAGTAATAGTGCCTTGATTGTTATATTTTTGTGTATAACCATTATGGGTACACCACACATTAGCGGGAACAACCATAATGGTGGGTTTTTTAGCCTGCCCATACACTCCGGTGTGTATAAGTGCTACAAGAAATAAAATAGCATATAATTTTTTCATGTTTTTCTGTCTTTATGGTTTTAAAATTTTATCTTCTATCAGTTTCTGCTGTAATTGAGAACGAAGCACACGCACCGTAGTGGAATAAGAAATTTGGGTTTTATTAGAAGCCTTCGTGTTAGAATTTGTTTTCTTATCTTCCATACTTACATACTTCAGATATTCCCCTCCGTCTCTAAAAAAGTCGTTAAAATAAGATGCATACCGTTCCTGTGCATTCACTTCTGTTATCAAAGGGCGCACACTACATTCACGACTACCGGCAACAACACCTTTGAACAAGACATCTCTTACTGCATTTTTCTTTGCCTGCTCTATAGCATCTGTACGATTTTTCCCTCTGCCCCAGGCGCGAAGTGTTTCCGACCCATCCAGTTCTACTCCCAAACATTCACTCTCAAAGGAATGATAGGAAGAAACACTTTTTTTGCTGCTGCATCCGGCAAGGATAAGTAAAAGCAGACATCCCAATTTCCACGTATAAAACAGATGTTTCATAATTTTTTCTTCTTTAAAATTCATAGTCTAATTTCAATGATACAAGTTACCATTATTCAGATTAATCACATCACGAGCCTGCCGGGCAAAAGCAGACAATAATCCGTCAGCCAGTATCAGAAAAGTAACAATCAACCTCTTATACATAAGCTAAAATCCATTATTTAGTCCTTTAATAACTCCGGCTGATACCAGCTCTTGATAGAGGGCGTCTTTCGCAACGGAAACCACTGCTGAAATTCGATACTGCTTTCCCATCTTCACCACTGAAAGATTCTCTCCTACCATATTGGCAAAATTCATGTAAGAACCTCCTTTTTGGAAAAAGACATCAAAATAATCCTGATGTTGCTGTTCTACCACCATACTTCCTGCCAAAGGTTTCTGCCGGGTGCGTGAAGTCTGGCTGGAAAATCCTTTAAAAAGCACCCCATGAACTGCACACTTCTTGATCACATCGGCATCCAATTTACTTTTCTTCTGGATTACTGTCACTTTTACCAAATAAGTACCTTGTGCACCTACTCCTTCTCCCTCTATCTCATATTTTAAAGGGGCATCATCTGCGTGCGCTCCAATACAGATGAATACAAAAAGAACCGTCATAATGATTCTACCGACAAATTTCACATTCATTACTCTCATAATTCTATTCTTTAATTATATATTATTGTTCACACCCTTCTTTACCGGCAAACTGCAAATATTCATCCTTCACTTTCCGATAATACTCTCCCATCAATTCGCCCGTATTCTTCTGAATCTTTTCTTCAAGATCTTCTAACACATATTTCAAAAAACCACAATGATTACTACCTCCTGCTATAGCAGTAGCTGTAGACCCACCAAGGGCATCTACCTCATCCATAGAAACTCCCAGATTAATTCCGGATGAAGGCTTATTTTGATTTCTGCTTTCATCTTTAAAAGAATTAGAGTTTGTAGATTCCAAATCATTATGCACACTTGCAATGTAACCAATCGTATTCAACGTTCTTTTCTTCTTGTCCTTTTTGGCTTGCTTCAGCGCTAACGCTACTTCTCCATTATCCGGATCCAATTCTGCCGCTATCTTCAGATGCTCCATTCCTTTAGAATAAATGCCATCAGTCACTTGCCCTTTTCCCATATAATAGTGGGCCATGGCATAGTCCGGAATCAAATCTGTCAATAAATTAAACATACCCCAAGCACCTGCCACTCCCTTTTTTTCTTCTTTCAAAAAGGATTCTGTCACATCCTCTGCAAAGCCATCAGAGAGTTGTCCCTTCGTATCTATCCAACCGAGTACGGAATTCAGCCAAACAGGTGCTTTGCCATCCACAAAACTACCTATATAATCAATCCTTCCCGGTAGTAATAAAGCACCTTGACTATTATATAGCCCCATTGCAAGACTTTTGGCAATCCAGACCTTTGCCGATACATCATAATATACCCATTGATAAACACAAGGCAATATAGTACGCCCATATATATCCAAAGCCCCCCATTTATCCTGCTTGCAAGCAAGAACAAATCCATCTTCTGCTATTATAAGCTCCTCATATTCTGTAGGAATTACAGTTTGTCCTCCCACTACAAGGCCCATTTTACCATTATCTTCCCTTATTCTGAGAGAATCGGTTATAACTTCTGCTCCAGGATTATTAATTTTTTCATTGACCTCTCTGCTACATTCAGCGATTTTATCAAGCAAATCATCAAAATCACCGTTCCCTTTCGCATTTTTCACTTCTTCTTGTTTCTGGCGATATACCTTATTGGATATAGGAACGCTTATCATTGCTTCTTCTAGAATATATTTACATGGGACAACGATTTCTCCCCTTAAATTAATAGCCCCGAACTTACCATCTTGCTTGATTGTAGCCAACATGTTATCTCTAAAATTATCAGCGTAATCAAATTGAGGTTCAATGACAAATTCTCCTTTTTTATTTATAAAGCCAAACTTGCCATTCTTCTTTACCGCAGACAGTCCTAAATTAAATCCATGAATATCATCTGCATTTTCAAACTGCGGTTTAATTATAAAACGGTTGTGTATGTCTATAAAACCTACTTTTCCTCCTAAAACTACTCCTGCCAACTTTTCTGTAAATCTCTTGGTCACCCCTTCATATTGTGGAGAAATCAACCAATTTATCTCATAATCCTGATTTACTAAAGCCGCATCCCATCCACCAAACATAGAATTACCCCTATATTTTGAATTTTCCCACCATCCTTTATTTTCGGTCTGCTCATATCCCCATTTCTTTGTTACAGCATTTTGGCGCGCCTTCTGTGCATAAAAACTAAAAGGTATAGCACAGCATAATAAAAACAATATTACTTTTTTTACTTCATTCATATACATGTCTTTTTTTAACCTTATGCGGCTTCAAAGAAAAACAATTAACGTCATTTTACAAATTCACAAAACCAAGAGAAAGTATCAAACAGCCTAACAAGCATACTATTCTATCTAAATTAACGACTATATAGCCTCATTTCCATATACCGCAAAGGGAAAATTAAGCACTAAAAACAAAAAAGCAGCAATCTCACGACTCCTGCTTTTCCACTGTGACTTAAAATCACTTTCTATAAACTTGTATTTTCAACGTCATCAATAGATTCACTACAACAAATAAAACCTATCCTGCAATTCTTTTCTGAACTTCTTGGAAACCTGAAGTTCCGTAATATTCTCAAACGGGGGAAACATGACGCAGCGGTTCTCCTTAATCATCATCAGATAATTGATATTAATGATATACGACTGATGGATCTGGACGAAGCAGGAGTCATATCCCTTGATATGATCGGCCGTAGTATTTTTCTTCAGCAGCAAAGGCAGCTGGTTGTTCAGCACCACTTCCCACAGTTTCCGGTCGGAGTTATAACGGAAAAAACCGATGTCAATGGAGCGCAGAATGCGCAAGTCATTGATGGGTGTGGATATCATAAAAGTATGCTCACCGACCGAATACACACGCGGAGGGATAACCAAAGATGCGGCTGCCGACTCTTCCGCCTTTTTCATGAAGCGGTCAATGATCCCTTCCAGCTCCTTCTTGTCTATAGGCTTCAGCAAGTAGTCGAAAGCTGCCCCACGGATAGCATAAATCATGTACTTATCATAAGCTGTATAGAACACAATCTGCATATTCCAAGTGATTGCCCCCCTTAGCTGTTCCAGCAGTTCCATGCCCTTCATGTCCGGCAATTCCACGTCCAGAAACAGCAAGTCCGGATGAACCTTTTCCAGCAGTTTCCGGCCATTCGCACCGTTACGTGCCATCCCGTCTATAGACAGCCTGTTATATTTCTTCAGCTCCAGACAAAGATTGTCCGCAGAGAACTCATCATCATCAATTATTACGACCCTGTATAGTTTATCCATAGTAAACAATCCTGCTTTAGTTATTAACGGAACAAAAGTATTAAAACATGTTTTAACGCACAAACCCGACACTCCGGTTATGGAACTATAGCGACCGTTTCGGACACTATCCTAGCAAAAATAATAACTAAACCATCTTTTTCAAATTATAATCATAGCCTTGGGGCAGGAAGACAGCAAACTCGCAACCGGTTTCTCCGTCTTCCAGCTGCACATTGGTTATGGATATGTCGATATGCTTTTTATTGTTGGCGTTCAACAACTGTATGGTTTGAAGAATCACTTTTATACCGGTGCCTGTACCATGGTTGGCACTGTTTATCCGGTAACCTCCCCCATTGTCACGCACCTTGACGCAGATTCCCTCCCCGGTCTTCTTGATATCAATCCACAGTCTTTTCATCCCCTCTTTGTCCTTCAGGGCATGCTTGATAGCATTTTCTATCGGAATCTGTATCATCATGGAAGGAAGTATTTCTTGGTCAAGATGGATGGCAGCATCTATGGATGTGGACAGTATAAAGCTATCTCCCAATGCTTCACGTTCCAGGTTGATAAACGTATTGACAAAGTCCAGTTCCTCGGCCATGGTAACGCACAGCTGTTCGGTCAGTTCCAAGTTGCGCCGCATCAGCTTTACCAACCCACGCATATTTCCGGCCTGCTCATCGGTGTAGTTTCCCATCTCACGGTTCAGAATGTTAAAAATGAAATGGGGGGAAACCCGGTTACGGATATTCTCCATACGCAAAGTGGCAATCATATTCTGACTTTTCATTTGCAGCAGGAAACGCTGTCTCTTGTTGTACATGTAAACAAAAACAACGAGCCCCAAAATACAGATGCAGGCAAACATCCACAGGTAAAGCGTCTGATTCAGCGCCAGTACTTCATTCTCTTTTTGCTGGATAAAAATTTTCTGCTTCATCAGCGTGGTGTCCTGACTGTATTTCAGATCAATTTCAGCTGTACGCATTTTAATACGCTCATTACGTGTAGAATCATCAATACGCTGATTTTCCATTTGATAATAATAGGCTTGTTTGAAATCCCCCACCTCTTCAAAATAATGTTGCAGGTAACGGTTACGGATATGCTGCATATTCGGTTCCACAAAATCAGGCTGTATAGCCTCAGACATACGTTTACGTGCTAAAGACAAATTATTCTGCTTCAAGGCAAGTTCAATCAATTGGGTATCCAAATAATAGAGAGCCGTCTGATTTTCGATAGAACGAAAAAAATCACTGCAAAGGTTTAAATAGTATGCGGCAGAATCAACCTGATTCATCAATAGAAAAGTTTCTCCCAAATTCATTTCAGTCAGATGTTCCTCAAAAATCATATCCGGATAAGAACGAGCTAACAATAATGATTTTCTGAAAAATTCCAAAGCATTAGGATAATCAGCACGAAAATAATAAGAATTACCACGATTATTCAAATAAATATGTTTCTCAAATGGAAGCATCTTATCATATTGCCGGGCAGCCAGTTCATAGTAATGATCACAAGACGTAAAATCACGAAGTTCCATATAAACCTGTGCCAATCCGTAATAAACAGGAAAACGTTTTTCTTCAGGAATCTTCAATGAATCACAGTAAGACAAAGCTTTACGATACCACATCGCGCCTTTATCATAATGACCGGTACGGACAAAAGCATCAGCCAAATTAATAGAAATATCATGAAGCATATCTCTGTTACTACCCTTCAAACGATAATCAAATGCTTTTTGAAAACATACCACTGAAGAATCTGTCAACCCTTGACGAACACATACATTACCCCGCATATTGTAAATCTCAGCATACAAATCATTAATTAACGATGACGGTTCAGCTCCATCGCAAAATACTTCCGCTCTATCCATGCTAAGTTTAGCCGAATCCATCTCGGATTTAAACATATATGCTTTTGCCAAAAGAACAAGATAATGGTAATACGCCACACTATCTGTGGCAACCGACATTTGCCTGGCAGTCCGGGTACATACATAACTAGGATTTTTGACAATGAATCAATTATAAAATCATAATACTGCATATAGATATCCATTTGGGTCTTTTTATAAGTTCCGGAACTTGTACAAGATACTCCCCATATACAAAATAATACACTATACCATAAAAATTTAAATATCAAATGTATGTTCTCCATCTTATCCTCCTTCATAGCTTATTGACAAACATAAGCAAAAATAAACACAACCATATACTTTTATTAAAATTTATTTGACCAAAACAGCCTTTTAGATAAAATTTACACAAAGATGAAGATTCACTTTGTCATGTCATGAAACATCCCTACCTTTGAAAAAAGAATTTATAAACGAAGAAACATGGAAACACTATCTAATTCTATCCTGACTGTACAAATAGCCGAGCATGGCGCCGAGCTTCAAAGTATCAAAAAGGATGGCAAAGAATATCTTTGGCAGGGCGACGCTAAATTTTGGGGACGGCGTTCACCTGTCCTTTTCCCTATAGTAGGACGTGTGTGGAACAATAAATACCGTCATGCCGGAAACACTTATGAAATAGGACAACACGGTTTTGCACGTGATATGGACTTCAAACTAACCTATAAAGAAGACAAAGGAGCTGTATATTGGTTGGAAAGCACTCCTGATACATTGGGCAAGTTTCCTTTTCCCTTCCGCCTGCTGGTGGGATATTTATTGGAGGAAAATAAAATCACCGTAAAATGGCGTGTAGAAAATCTGGGAGCTATGGATATGTATTTCCAGATTGGAGCACACCCAGCTTTCTATTTCCCCGAGTTCGATGCTGCTACAAAGGATCGTGGCTTCTTTGTTTTTGACCGAAAGTCTGACTTAGAATATATCATGCCAACCGAAAAGGGGTGCGTATCACCAGAACGTCATGTACTAAAATTAAACAAAGAAGGGCTGATGCCAATTGATATTCATACTTTTGATTGTGACACTTATATTTTTGACAATAAACAACTGAAAAAAATAACCTTACTGGATAAAAAGAAAAAGCCCCATATCAGTTTGGAATTTAATTCTCCATTGGTAGCTTTGTGGTCTCCTACCAAGACACATCCCGATTGCCCATTTGTTTGCATTGAACCATGGTATGGACGTTGCGATTCTGTAGGGTATTCGGGCGAATTAAAGGACCGTGAATGGATACAGAAATTGGAACCAAAAGAAACGTTTGATGTAGAATATAAAATCATTATAGAGTAATCAAGAATAACGGGGTATGCACGATGAGTCACACCCCGTCTTTTTTGCTTACCGACTTCCCAAATACAAAAATATCATACCAATAAGTACCAGTGCCAAATCCACAGCCTTGCTTTTAAGATTCTTCTCACGGAATACCATTGCACCAAATAGAAAAGAAACAAGCACACTGCCACGCCTTACCATAGATACTATGGAAATCATTGCACCATCCAAGCTTAAGGCATAGAAATAAACAAAATCAGCTGCCGACAGAAAAATAGATATCAGAATAATACACCAATGCCAATGAAACGGAGTGGTAGATTTGCGCTTCGGCCACCATAACAACATCAAAACACCTCCCATCATAAACAATTGATAGATATTATACCATGACTGTACAATCATTCTATCCAGTCCGATACCTCCTTGATCGACAGGCGCCATGAGATACTTGTCATAAAGCCCGCTGACCGCTCCCAACACAGCTGCCATTACCACATAATAAATCCATTTATTATGTTTGAAATCTATTCCCTCTTTCTTTCCGCTGCGACTCAGCATAAAAAAAGAGAAGACAGCCATCAGCACACCAATCCATTGGTAAAAATTCAATCGCTCACCAAAGACCACTAAAGCTCCCACCAACACCATCACCGGACGAGTAGCGTTTATAGGTCCCACAATTGTGATAGGCAGATTCTTCATCCCAAAATATCCCAATATCCACGACGAAAGGACAATAACAGATTTCAACACCACATAGCGATGCACCTCCCACCCTGCAACAGGCACATAAAATAGAATCCTCCAATATTCCCGGCCTCCACACTGACAATACAATAAAAGGAAGAAATATCAAACTAGAGAACAACGTATTCAGAAATAATACCGGAATAACCGCATTGTCCTTCAACGACTGTTTCTTAAATACATCATAGAATCCCAGCAATGCAGCCGAGAGAAATGCCAGAAGTAACCACATCATATCTTTTACCTTATTTAAAACAGAAGGCAAAGTTACAACAAAAAATAAACAAAGAAGTGTAGATTTTGATATAAATGGCACGGAAATAAAAGAAAAGGGGGATAGAGAAATACATCTCCACCACCCCTTCTTTTATTTATGAATATTCTCTCAGACTTTCGCCCGATGCTTATACTCGATTAAATTCCCAGTGATTTTCTTACGGCTTCCACCTTTTCCTCAGCAGCTGCATTAGCGGCATCGAAACATTTGTGGCAACCCATTTCACCTTTTACTTCCACATAGAATTTGATTTTAGGTTCTGTTCCTGACGGGCGAACTGAAATCTTAGTTCCATCTTCCGTAAAATATTGCAATACGTTACTAGCCTCCGGCATATCTATTTCTGTTATATTCCCGTTACCATCTGTCACCTTCAAAGTTTTAAAGTCCTTGACAAGAACAACCTTAGAACCGCCTATTTCTCTCGGAGGATTAGAACGGAAGTTTTCCATCATTGCCTTAATCTCTTCTGCCCCGCTCTTTCCTGGTTTCACAACATTCACAGTAGTTTCTTTTGAGAAACCATACTCCACATAAATATCAAGCAAAACTTCGAACAAGGTCTTGCCCTGGTCTTTTGCCCAAGCACAAATCTCCGCCAACAATGTACAAGCAGAAACAGCATCTTTATCACGGACGAAGTCTTCGGCCAGGAATCCGTAGCTTTCTTCACCACCTCCGATGTATTGCTGTTTGCCTTCACGCAAACGGATCTCACGTGCAATCCACTTGAATCCGGTATAGCAATCCAACATTTCGATGTGATTCTTGTCTGCGACAGATTTAATCAGTTCCGTAGTAACGATAGTCTTCACAATGAAATCATCATCCTTCATCTTACCCATCGCAATACGGTTCTTTATTATATAATACAAGAACAGCAAACAGGTTTGGTTACCATTGATCAGCACCCATTCTCCTTTGTCATTTTTACAAGCCATACCTACGCGGTCAGCATCCGGATCGCTAGCCATTACAATGTCAGCGTCTATTTTCTTAGCCAAATCAATAGCCATAGACAAAGCCTCGGCATTTTCCGGATTCGGAGAGACAACAGTCGGAAAATCGCCACTCTTCACCATTTGTTCAGGCACGGTATGTACATTTTCAAATCCCCATTGCTTCAATGCACGCGGAATCAACATCATACCTGTACCATGAATCGGAGTATACACAATTTTCAAATCCTTCTGACGCTTGATCACTTCAGGATCAATAGAAATTGTTTTCACTTTATTCAAATAGACGCTGTCTACCTCTTCGCCCACAATCTGAATCAGATCCTTGTTACCTTCAAACTTGATGTCGGTAGCCGATGAAATCTTGTTCACCTCATCAATGATACCCTTATCGTGCGGAGCCAATACTTGTGCACCATCATCCCAATAAGCCTTGTAACCATTGTATTCTCTCGGATTATGAGAGGCAGTAATATTGATACCGCTCTGGCAACCGAAATGACGGATAGCAAATGACATTTCAGGAGTAGGACGCATATCTTCAAACAAATATACTTTAATACCGTTCGCAGAAAAGATATTGGCAGAAATTTCCGCAAACAAACGGCTGTTGTTACGGCAATCATGACCTACCACAACAGATATCTGATCGAGATCTTTAAAATTTTTATTTAGATAATTGGACAAACCTTGAGTAGCAGCACCTACCGTATAAATATTCATACGGTTACTGCCCACGCCCATAATACCACGCAAACCACCTGTCCCAAACTCCAAATCTTTATAAAATGCTTCAATCAAATCAGTCTTATCGGGATTCGCCAACATTTTCTTAATTTCAGCCTGTGTTTCGGCATCATAAGCAGGTGTTAACCATTTCTCTGCTTTCTCTGTCACTTGCTTTATCAATTCTTCATTTTCCATAATTTTTTGTTATTTATAAGGTTTATAATTACATCCGATTTTTACGTCTTGACAAATGTAAAAGAATTAAATTAAAAATCCTAGAAATTTGAAAGAAGAAAATTAGAGATATAAAGGATTATCCCCCTAAAATAATCTGTCATAAAAAAGCAGAAGACCATACAAGGTAAAAAAACACTACTATATAACAGTCGGGAAAGCTCCCAGGCATCCTGAATACAATCTAAAAAACTATCTTATTATGCACAGGAGCAGGATCATAACCTGCCCCTCCACTAATTAATCAGACTTTCAGAACATACAAAAATATATCCTATTTCATCTTATAGCGTTCACCGGTGGCCTTTACCAGTTCTTCCAAAAATTCTTTGGGATACCCCGGACGTACCAAAGGAGCGCAATGACCGGTTTCAGGACGAAGTATGGTTCCATCTTTTGCCATCTTTTTCACAGCACCGTCATTATACTTCACAATCAAAAATTCGCCCAATTTCTTCCAGCTGTCTATTGCCGATTCGGCTGTCATGCAACTATAGTTAGTCAAGAACTTTTTTGCCTTTACAGGATCTTTCTCATATAAGCTCATGGCAGAAGATTCAATGCCAGCCTGTGCATTCGCATAAGTATCTTCCAAATTATTTTGAACGGCACGCATATCATCAATCATCAGGCTATAACGTGGACGAATCATATCGGCCACCCAATTATAAATCCAAAATGCAGAGTCCCATGAAAAAGTTACACAGTCGGCTTCTTTACTGCTATAACAGTCAGGAATACGATCCGAACAACAATATACAGGAGCAAACACTGTCATATTAGCATCATCTGTTCCAAACCATAATACTCCCCCTATTGCATCGGGCAGGTTAGCACGCATCTGTGCCACAAAAGTGAAAGCCGTTTGCTGAGTCGAAATGGGACGTTCATTGAAATATTCCTGATCTCCTACTTTAAAACTCAAGGGAGACAGACGATAAGGAGTTTTAAACGGACCGGCACCGGGATCATTAGTTATATCCAGTGGAGTACCCTCATAGTGATCGCGCATAGCCGCTTGTACATCACGTACTGAAAGTTTACGGGAAGGCTTGATATAAAGAGGCATCGGTTCTTTGCTGTCCCCCTGAATATAAGGAAGATAGGTATCTCCCACCGACTTGTTGAACATATTATAGAAACTCCATACACGCGCTTCACAGAACCGTACACCACCAAAATCTAAAGGATTATATGCCGCCGAGAAACTGAAATCTTTATTCATACCGTCAAAATAACCTTTTTCACGAGCGAAAGAAATCACATCCGGAGAGTAAAGACAATTATCCTTGTCATTCATATTGAACTGATGAATCCGGCTCTGATTAGCATGTGCGGCAATACAATCATCCGGTATACGGACTGCTACCCATACAGCACCTTTCACACCGGGACCCTTACCGATCATCTCCAAAATCCAGACTTCATTGGGATCAGCGATACTGAATGATTCGCCACTGCTATAATAACCATATTCTTTTACCAAATCCGTCATTACCTGTATGGCTTCTTTAGCTGTACGAGAACGCTGGAGAGCTACATAAATCAAACTTCCATAATCCATAATACCGGTAGAATCAACCAATTCCTCCCGTCCACCAAAAGTAGTTTCACCTATGGTTACCTGAAATTCATTCATATTACCTACCACATTATAGGTTTGACGCGCTTCTTTTATTTGCCCTAAATATTTGCCCGAATCCCAATCATAGATATCACGCATGGTTCCTTTTTCATGCATACCGGCAGGATAGTGATACAACTCGCCAAACATTCCGTATGAATCAGCGGAATAAGAAACGATAACAGAACCATCAACCGAGGCTCCCTTACCTACAATCAGGTTAGTGCATGCCAAACTCTCTGTTATTGCCGCCAATAGAAAGGCAGCACCTAAAATCAGTTTATTCTTCATTAATATATAACTTTTTAATTGTGTATAATACTTATTTTACCATCAAAATTCATATTCCTCTTTTGTTTCGTTTCCACAATAATCTGTCACCACCAATTCCAATTTATGGGCGACTCCTTTTTTTAACCGTTCAGGATGCTTCATCCACAATTTCGCATTTTTGGAACTGAAACCGAATAAGGCAAATTCGCCGTCTATCTTCACCTTATAATCCTTAATACCCGTTTCCGCATCTCCTATTTTGAACTGAACCTTACCTGTCTTCCATTGTGCCTTATTTAATGGGGTCACTCGTGGAGACAAAGTATCTATAGCTACGGTATAGGTTCCCAGTTCACGGATGGAAGTCTTCATCCAACCATTTTCATAAATTCCTCCTGCTGAACCTTTCCTTTTTCCCCACTTACGGGCCACATAATATTTCGACGTATCCTCTACAGGAAGATGGCGTACCCCGATCATCAGCGTGCACCCAGCCTGCAAAGCTACTGGCTCATCGTGCAACTGGTACTCGTAAGATATTGCGGCTGTATCTTTAACCACATGACAGTTCAGTGCCACATCCTCATACAACATTCCTCGGGGGATAACCAGTTCCATACCCGGTTCCTGAACCACATTACCTTTATTCCATGCCAAATAATGTTTTACCTGCGGATGATATTCCTCTATCGGCTGCCTACGGCCACGCACAATGAAACGATAAGTCGAGTTATTCCCGTATAAATCAGCTAATTCATAACGAAAATGATAATCGCGTTCTTCATCAATCGTAACCACCCCTCCTTCATCATTGGCTTGTAACATGCGCAAACTATTTCCGGGAAGAATCTGTGAGCGCATCACCCAATTATGCCTCTTTACATTCTCCTCATAGTCTGTCCAGGCATTAATCATCCGGTTCTCTTCGGGCAAAACGCCATCCACCGTACTGCGAAAAACCTCTGTCGTATCCACATAGAGTACCACGGAACGCACACCATAATTATTATGTGTGCCATCCATATAGTCGTATGCCTTAATGCCAGCGGCTATTTTCCCCCAAGCAGAAACCGGTTGTCCCAAAGAAGCAACAGATATGGATTTTTTTCTTTGTGAGCCTTCCACAACTCCAGCGCCCCGCTGCGGATAAAGCATAATCATTGACGCACGTGGCGGAGTAGTGTCTTTAATTTTATCGGTATAGAACTGTAAGGGATCTATCAATTCACCAGTATCCGTACGGCGTATCTCCATATGCAGATGCGGTCCGAAAGAATACCCTTCATTACCGCTTAAAGCAATGATTTCTCCAGCTTTGAAACTGACCTGATGAGGCTCGAATTTCAAATCCACAGCAAAAGTTTCATGCCGATATTGATATTCCTCCACCACTTTTGCCACTGCAGAAGCAAATTTCAACACATGTCCATATACTGAAGTATATCCATTGGGATGCGTAATAAAAATAGCCTGCCCATATCCTCCGGGAGTAACCAGTACACGGCTCACATATCCGTCGGCAATGCAATGAATAGGTTTTCCCACCTCTCCCTGGGTTTAAATCCACTCCTCCATGAAAGTGGTTAGAACGCAGTTCACCGAAATTACCGCTCAGAATAAGCGGAAAATCAAAAGGAGGACGGAATACAGGAGCAGTCGGTTCTTCCTGTGCCCGTACAGCAAGAACACTGCCCAAAGCTGCTATGATTATATAATTTCGTAAAGTCATTTTCTTTATTTTATGGAGAACTCATCACAAAAATTTTGAATCTCTCCGCAAACTTACAAATAAAAAACAGAATATCCCTTAAAACAATGTTGCTAAACATACATTTATTACGAAAAAAACATATCCAGACAAAACCTACTTTTCTGACATTTTGTTATCTTTGAGGCAGTCAAACCCCTTAAATGTGACAATTATGATAGTAGGAATTCCTAAAGAAATCAAAAACAACGAGAATCGTGTATCATTAACCCCTGCAGGAGCACACGAGTTGGTACAGAGAGGTCACACGGTGTATATACAACACACCGCAGGTATAAACAGCGGATTTTCCGATGAAGAGTATGAGAAAGTCGGAGCGCGTATCCTTCCTACTATAGAAGATGTGTACGCCATTGCCGAGATGATTATAAAAGTCAAGGAACCCATCGAATGTGAATATAACTTGGTACGTAAGGGCCAACTGGTATTTACATACTTCCATTTTGCCTGTGACAAAGAATTAACGGAAGCAATGATGCGTAGTGGTTCAGTATGCCTAGCTTATGAAACTGTAACAGACAAACAAGGAGGACTGCCTCTGCTGATTCCCATGAGTGAAGTGGCGGGACGAATGTCCACTCAGGAAGGAGCACGTTTTTTGGAGAAGCCTCAAGGAGGACGTGGCATCTTGCTAGGTGGAGTTCCCGGTGTCAAGCCAGCCAAAGTGCTGGTATTAGGCGGCGGCATCGTAGGAACCAATGCAGCTTTAATGGCTGCAGGATTAGGGGCTGATGTCACAATCTGTGATATTTCATTACCCCGCCTGCGTCAGTTGAGTGAGTTCATGCCTAAAAATGTAAAAACATTATTCTCGTCCAGCCACAATATAGAAAAAGAACTGCCAACAACTGATTTGATAATCGGTGCAGTTCTTATCCCCGGTGCAAAGGCTCCCCACCTCATAACACGCCCTATGCTGAAACTGATGAAAAAGGGTACTGTACTGGTAGATGTGGCCATTGACCAAGGAGGATGTTTTGAGACCTCCCATCCCACAACTCATGCCGAACCTATTTACGAAGTAGACGGTATCATCCATTACTGTGTGGCAAATATTCCGGGAGCCGTGCCGTGTACTTCAACCTTGGCATTAACCAATGCTACACTGCCATACGCTATCAGATTGGCAGATCTTGGTTGGGAAAAAGCTTGCGAAAACGATCCGGGACTAAAAAACGGCTTGAATATTGTAAACGGAAAGATTGTGTTTCCGGCCGTAGCAGAAGCCTTTGGCTGGAAAATTTAATAAAGTATGGATCCTAATGGAAAAAGGAAGGCCTATCATGAAAGGTCTTCCTTTTTTACGGAATAACATTTATAAGGATTATCATCTCATGATTTTTCAAGCACTTCCTCTACGGATTCTTCCCGCTGTTTCTTCCCAATCCGACTTACAATCCAAATGCTGACTTCGTAAAGCAAATACATAGGCACAGACACCATCATCAATGTAAAGACATCTGACGTAGGAGTGATAACAGCTCCAACTATCAGAATAATAACAATAGCATGACGACGATACCGCTTCATAAAATCAGCCGTAAGAAATCCCAGTTTGGCAAAAAGCCAACAAAGGACAGGAATCTCGAAAACAATCCCCATCATCAGGCTCATCATCATCAATGTATCCATATACGAAGACAAAGTAATCGTGTTCTCCACTTCCATACTGACCTGATAGGTAGCAAGAAAACGGAAAGTAAGAGGGAAAATCAAAAAATAATTCAAAAGAACTCCCATCATAAAAAGAAAATAGCCCCACCCTACAATCCGGGTAGAATATTTCTTTTCATTCTCGTATAAAGCCGGCGAAACAAAACGGAACAACTGATAAATAACATAAGGAGATGCCAGCAAAAAACCCGTATAAAAAGACACGCTCATATGAGTAATGAATTGAGCCGCCAATTGGGTATTGATCATTTTCACATAAAACACTTCCGGACATAATGAAGGCATAGCCATGAAATCAGCTATCCGGCAAAAAAAACGATAAATAATGAAATCAGCATTCTTAGGCGCTAGAACAATAGCAAAAAGCTCATCCTTAAACAAGAATGCTACCAACATTAGAAATACCACAGCCACTGCAATACGGAACAAGACATGGCGCAGTTCTTCCAGATGATCCCAAAAAGTCAGTATCTTCTGCTGTTGTTCCATCATTTGTCACTCTTTCGTTTCCCCTTTCTTATCTTTTCCATCTATATCATCCTCCACCCCGTTCATCCCTTCCTTAAAACTCTTAACCCCTTTGCCCAACCCCTTCATCAGTTCGGGTATCTTCTTCCCACCAAAGAATAAAAGAACAATCAATGCAATGAATAATATTTCCTGCATTCCTAATCCTAAAAATAATAATGTGCCTGTCATTTTATCTATTAACTATTAAATGATTTATCAAAAACCAAAGTCATCCATTTACCGGGATCTCCATCCATGACAGCTACCAGAACATAGCCAGCGCCACCATTTTCAGGCTGCTTCACAATTTGCAGCATAACATCAAATGTTTACAACTTATCTTTTTGCAATAGCTTTCAACAAAGCATAGCCACCAAAAATCTGGAGCAACATGCCCGGAATTCCAATCCGGAAATCCTGTGCCGCCAAATAGAAATCACCGACAAGAGCCCATTCTATCAAGGTACCCACCACCTGATATGCCATAACAGTCCCCAGCAATGCAGGAATCGTAATCTTACGGAAACGATCTGCCATATATCCCGCCACCAACGCCAACAATACCGACTTTACCAATATAGCCGGAAGTATGGTCACAGAAGGCATTCCAAACAAGAAGCTATTGACAAGCGGAGAAAGAACAGCCGTCAACATCCCCACTTTGAATCCATATTTATAAGCACCTATTAATGTGAAGAAATAAATGGGTAACATAGCAGGTCCACCCAAATGCACCAAATGACAAAGTTGCGGCAATACCACATTACCTACAATAAACACGAATGCAAATAAATAAGTATTTGCGTTTGTGTAATTTAACGAATAGAGTTTTGTTGTTGATTCCATGAATACTAACCTTTCATTTAATTTCTGCAAATATAATCATTTCATAAAGCAAGCTCAATCTTTTTTTCCCTTTTCTTGTTTATATTATCAAATATTCTTCTATCTTCGCAATAGATTGATAAAATTACAACTATGAAATATTATAAATTCATCTATTTTTTAGCCTTCGTCCTTGGAATGTCAACATGGGCACAGGCACAAAGTACTCCTTGTACCGGAAATGCATATAGCACAAACGCAGACTTCTTCCGTGCCTCAGCATCAGCTCAGAGCGGTGATGCCACTGCCTCCAAAAAGAAGGCGGTCATTGCAGCCCGTACCGCAATAACCAGCCAGATCAAAGCAAAGGCGGAAATGGCTGCCAAGTCTCAAAAAAAATTCGGTAATGCAGAGTGGGAACAGTTCTCAGATCTGATCCATATGGCTACCCAGCAAGAGGCTGCTAACTTAAAAGTAATCTGTGAAAACAGCCGGCAGAGCGGTGGTAAATATAAAACAGACGTTGTGGTAGAATTGCCTAAAGCAGGAGTTCTGTCCACAATCATCAACCAAATAAAAAGTGATGATAAATTAAAAGGACTTTTTGAAGAAAGTCAGTTTAAGCAAGCGTTTTAAATCCACTTGAATCCATCAGAGGAGTCAATGCAGTTTAAAAGGAAAACCTATTACATCAACCTAATCTTGACAGATTTATGGAAAAGTTGTACGATTACCTTCCCCAGCAATTGGTTACTTTCATTCTGGTGACCTTGTTCTCTTTACTCATCGGTTTATCCCAACGGAGAATCAGCCTGAAACGAGAGGGGGAAACTACGCTTTTCGGCACAGACCGGACTTTTACTTTTATCGGCATTTTGGGATATCTCCTCTATATACTTGATCCTAAGGAAATGCATTTATTTATGGGAGGCGGAATAATTTTAGGTATGTTACTGGGCATCAATTATTATGTCAAGCAATCCCAGTTCCACGTGTTTGGAGTGACAACAATCATCATCGCCCTTATCACCTATTGTATGGCTCCTATCATAAGTACACAACCTTCCTGGTTTTACGTGATGATGGTAGTCACCGTGCTTCTTTTCACAGAAATGAAACACACCTTCACAGAACTTGTACAACGGATGCAGAATGATGAAATGATCACACTGGCAAAATTTCTGGCTATCAGCGGTATCATTTTGCCCATGCTACCCAAGGAACCTCTCATACCGGGTATCAATCTCACTCCATACACCATTTGGCTGGCTACTGTAGTCGTATCGGGTATCTCCTATTTGTCCTACCTGCTGAAGCAATATGTTTTCCGCGAATCAGGCACTTTGGTTTCGGGCATTATCGGTGGTCTGTATAGCAGCACCGCTACCATTTCCATCCTTGCCCGCAAATGCAAACGGGTACAAGCGCATGAAATACCGGAATATGTATCTGCCATGATGCTTGCTGTCAGCATGATGTTCTTACGTTTCATGATTTTGATCCTTATATTCAGCACTTCCATCTTTCTGAATATTTACCCCTATCTGCTCATCATGTCTGCAACCGCCGCCGGCATCGGCATATTCATCCATAAAAAGCATACTATAAAAGGCGAGCGCGAAGTTATTGAAGAAACGGAAACGGAAAGTAATCCACTGGAATTCAAAGTCGCTCTGATCTTTGCTTTATTATTTGTAGTATTTACATTTCTGACTCACTATACATTGGTTTATGCAGGAACAGGAGGTTTGAGTATTCTCTCCATTGCAACAGGATTAAGTGATATCACTCCTTTCATACTAAACCTGTTACAAGGCGGAAACATTCCGGCAACCATTGTAGGGGCCTGTATCATGCAAGCTATCATCAGCAACATCGTAGTGAATATGTTCTATGCCATATTTTTTCCTCCCGCAGAAAAGAAATGCTACCTTATGTATGGAAAGGATTCCTCACTGTCATTGGAGTAAACGCTGTACTATTATTCATCTATTACTTCTAAATTATATTCTCATAAAAAAACATGCGGATAACAGGATTTTTCAGACAATCCATATCATCCGCATACTTTTTAATATTCTAATAAATCCCTATCAGAAAAGTAGAATATAAGCCAATGAACTAAGACTGATCACCGCCCAAAGAGCAACACCTTGAATCAGAGGTTTCATACCTACTTGCTTCAATACATCCATAGACAAGGAAGCTCCAATAAAGAACATGGTAATAATCAACCCTTTACGTGCCAGTCCGGAAACAGCCTGCCCGAATTGAGGCACACCATCCAGCACATAAGTATTCAGAACGATAGCCACAACAAAATAAAGGATAAACCAAGGAATGCTTACTTTCTTACCGCTTCCCTTGAAAATAAAAGAAGTAGCGAATGCCAAAGGAATAATCCAAAGTGCACGGGTCAGTTTGATTGTTGTCGCCACTTTCAACGCCTCTTCACCGTATGCCGCACCTGCTCCCACCACAGAACTCGTATCATGAATAGCAATAGCTGCCCAAGTACCAAACTGTTGTTGATCTAACCCAAACATATGGCCTAACACCGGAAAAATAAACAAAGCGATGGCATTCAATACAAAGATAGTAGCCAAAGCCACAGACATCTCACTATCTTTAGCTTTCAATACAGGACCCACAGCAGCAATAGCGCTTCCCCCACAAATTGCAGTACCCGAACTGATAAGATAAGCCGTATCACGATCTACCTTCAAAAGTTTATGCCCTATAAACATACCTATAATCATTGTACCGATTACAGAAATGATCGTGAATTCCATTCCTTCCTTACCGGAAGCCAGAGAAGCCTGAAGATTCATACCGAACCCCAATCCCACTACAGAATATTGCAACAAATATTTAGAAACCTTTTTATTGAACTTAGGATAGGCCTGTCCGCAAACTAATGCAAATATCAACCCCAGAAATAAAGATACGGGGGGAGTGACCCACTGGGAAAATGAAGCCAATACCGGAATATAGTCCATCAACAAAAAGACCGTTAACGTGGAAAGCAAACCTACATAAATAGTTTTGCTGTTTTGCTGTAAAGCTGTTACTGAAATCATATATTTTACTTTTTAACATTATTTCTCCATTTCGGGATGCAAAGGTAATATATGTTTCAAAAACAATCTAATCGTTTTTAATTATAAGTTATAACTTTTCCTTATAATGATTGGCAAATTGCATGAACAGAGCCGGGAGCCCTGTATCCTGCCCTTGCAATTGGACAAAATCAAATTCACGAAACATCACCAGGTCTTTTATATCCAATACTTTAAACTTCCCTGAATACAGTTCTTTATTAATAGACCGGATAGACAAAATCCCCATGCACTCACTATTTTCCAGAAATAATTTAATGCTCTCTGTACTTCCCAGGTGCATACGGATAGTAAGGTCCGATAACTTTATGTTGTGTTTATGCAAAGCGGTAATCAATACATCCAATGTTCCCGAACCTCTTTCACGAAGCACAAGAGGAACTTCTTTCAATTCATCCAAAGTTATCTCATCATAATCCATCCACTTACTATGAGTATGGACGATAGCCACCAGCTCATCTTGCAGAAAAGGAGTATATTTCAAATTAGGTTGCCGGGTATTTCCCTCTACCAGTGCCAAATCTATACGATGTTCCTGCAATGCCTTTTCCACCTCAGAGGAGTTCCCGCTGAAAAGTGATAAAGACACTTGCGGAAACTTCTCGATAAAGCGGGCCAGCAAAGGGGGAAGCACATATTGGGCAATTGTAGTACTGGCTCCCAAGCGCAACTCACCGGTATGCTCATTACGTAATAAGTTCATCTCGTACTCCAAGCGTCCGTAATCTTCCAAAATTTTCTCACAATGCTCCAACAACAACCTGCCTGCATCAGTCAGCAAGATCTTGTTCCCCATTCGCTCAAAAAGGCGTGTCTGGTACATCGTTTCCAATTCCTGAATATGCTTGGTTATAGCCGGCTGACTGATAAACAGCTCTTGCGAAGCCTTTGTAAAGCTGAGGTTTTTCGCAACACTACTGAATACTCTTAACCTGAAATCAGACATGTTTTTTAATGATTATAGTTCGTCTGCTTTAATACCTAACGACTGTAAAACAGCGAATCCAAACATCTCCCACTGATAAGCGACTTCACTGGTTGGAGGATTCATACCGAATACCGTCATTTTTTCTTTTCCGTCCACCTTATTTAATATAGCAGGAACTTTATCTCCATATTCTTCTTCGGCAGGGACAATAATCACCCGTTTCACCTCTTTTGCATCAACCACCACTCTCAAAGACTCCAGAAACAACTCTTCGCGACTAGCCATATCCGATGGTTCGAAAGAATAAAGTGCAAACTCTCCCAACTGGCTTTTGAAAGCCACGTTATTTAATTCCTTCTCCAAATCCGACGGCTGAAAAGCATCCATTTTCTTACTTTCCTCGTCATAAATAAATAATACCTGAACTGCATTCTCCCCCAAGGGTATTCCACTATCCAGTGACAGACATTCCAACAACACCGGTAAATCCGCTTTCGGCAACTTACGGCCCACCACGTCACCAAAATGTTTGGATAAATCACCCGCCACCCTGTCTACATAGGCTACATCCACCAGAATTACAGTATCTGCAAACTTTATTTCATTTGTCATCTCGTTTTCATTTTATGATTTCGATGCTAAGATAGCAATTATCATCTGCTTGCAAAAAGAGTTATCTGCCTTTTTGTGTACAATTCGGACTTTTTTTCATTTAAAAGCCGGAGAGCCTGCCATTTTGTCTTCTTATTTTACTTCATTAGCTTTCTTTTTCTTTTTGGCAAACTATTTGACGATTATCAAATGAAATCGCAAAAGCCACTGAACAAAGCAGTGACAGTTACGTTTTCAATAGGTATTTGAATAATATTTAGAAAGGAGATACAATATGAATTTTAACAACTTCACAATTAAATCACAGGAGGCAGTGCAACAAGCGGTGAACGTAACTCAAGCCCGCGGACAGCAAGCTATCGAGCCTGTGCATCTGTTGGCCGGAGTACTGAAAGTAGGTGAAAACGTCACCAACTTCATTTTCCAGAAATTGGGAATGAACGCCCAGCAGATCGCATTGGTCATCGACAAGCAAATTGACTCACTGCCTAAGGTTTCGGGAGGAGAACCTTACCTTAGCCGTGAAAGCAACGAGATATTACAAAGAGCCGTACAGTATTCCAAAGAGATGGGTGACGAATTCGTTTCACTGGAAGCTATTATCCTGGCCTTGTTGAATGTAAAGAGTACTGTCGCTACCATATTGAAAGACGCGGGAATGACAGACAAAGAGCTGCGCTCCGCCATAGCAGAACTACGTAAAGGTGAAAAAGTAACTTCACAATCCAGTGAAGACACTTATCAATCCTTAAGCAAATATGCCATTAATTTGAATGAGGCTGCCCGCAGCGGAAAACTTGATCCGGTTATCGGGCGTGATGAAGAAATACGTAGGGTATTACAAATATTAAGCCGCCGTACCAAGAATAATCCGATTTTAATCGGTGAGCCGGGTACCGGTAAGACCGCCATTGTTGAAGGCTTGGCACACCGTATCATCCGAGGTGATGTACCCGACAACTTGAAAAACAAACAAATCTTCTCATTGGATATGGGCGCACTGGTTGCCGGAGCCAAATACAAAGGTGAATTTGAAGAACGTCTGAAATCTGTTGTCAATGAAGTAATCAAAGCCGAAGGCAGCATCATCCTGTTTATCGATGAAATCCATACCTTGGTCGGAGCCGGTAAAGGTGAAGGTGCCATGGATGCCGCCAATATATTAAAACCCGCCTTGGCCCGTGGTGAGCTTCGCAGCATCGGAGCCACTACTTTGGACGAATATCAGAAGTACTTCGAAAAGGACAAGGCATTGGAACGCCGGTTCCAAACCGTTATGGTAGCCGAACCGGACACGCTGAGCACCATCTCCATTCTCCGTGGGTTAAAAGAACGTTACGAAAACCATCACAAGGTACGTATCAAAGATGAAGCCATCATTGCCGCTGTAGAATTGAGTAACCGTTACATTACCGAACGTTTCCTTCCGGACAAGGCTATTGACCTGATGGATGAAGCTGCTGCCAAATTGCGTATGGAACGTGATTCCGTGCCTGAAGAACTGGATGAAATCTCACGTCACCTGAAACAACTGGAAATTGAACGTGAGGCCATCAAACGTGAAAAAGACGAGCCGAAATTACAACAACTGAATAAAGAGATTGCCGAACTGAAAGAACAGGAAACCTCTTACAAAGCCAAATGGCAGAGTGAAAAGGAACTGGTCAACAAGATTCAGCAAAACAAGCAGGAAATAGAACAATTGAAATTCGAAGCCGAGAAAGCGGAACGTGAGGGAGATTACGGTAAAGTAGCCGAAATCCGTTATGGGAAATTACAGGCTTTAGAGAACGAGATCAAGGATATTCAAGAAGACCTGAAACACAAGCAGGGTGACAGTGCCATGATAAAGGAAGAAGTTACCGCTGAGGACATTGCCGATGTTGTTTCACGGTGGACAGGGATACCGGTCAACAAGATGCTGCAAAGCGAACGTGACAAATTGCTTCATCTGGAGCAAGAATTACATTTGCGTGTGGTAGGTCAGGATGAAGCCATAGCAGCCGTATCCGATGCCGTACGCCGTAGCCGTGCCGGATTACAGGACCCGAAACGTCCGATAGGTTCATTCATCTTCCTGGGTACTACCGGTGTAGGTAAGACAGAACTTGCCAAAGCATTGGCCGACTACCTGTTTGATGACGAGAGCCTGATGACGCGTATCGACATGAGCGAATATCAGGAGAAACACTCTGTATCCCGTCTGATCGGAGCGCCTCCCGGATACGTAGGTTACGATGAAGGCGGTCAGTTGACAGAAGCCGTCCGACGCAAACCATACTCTGTGGTATTGTTTGATGAAATAGAAAAAGCACATCCCGATGTGTTCAATATTCTGCTGCAAGTTTTGGATGACGGACGTCTGACTGACAACAAGGGACGTACGGTAAACTTCAAGAATACAATTATCATCATGACTTCCAATCTGGGCAGCGCATACATTCAAAGCCAGTTCGAAAAGATTAATGACGAGAATCGCGAAGTGGTGATTGAAGAGACGAAGAAAGAGGTTATGTCCATGTTGAAAAAAACGATACGGCCGGAGTTTCTGAACCGTATAGATGAAACAATCATGTTCTTGCCTTTGAACAGAGAAGAGATAGAACAGATTGTGATGTTACAAATCAACGGTATCAAGAATATGCTGGCCGGCAACGGCATTACTTTGGAAATGACCGATGAGGCCGTCCGTTTCATTGCCAGCACAGGCTATGATCCCGAATTCGGCGCCCGTCCCGTGAAACGTGCCATCCAACGCTATTTGCTGAATGATTTGTCCAAAAAGCTATTGTCACAGGAAGTGGACCGAAGCAAACCGATTATCGTAGAAACAGCGGGTGACGGATTAAAATTCCGCAACTAGAATGTTACAAACAACCAGTAAAGATAAGGCCTTATCTTTACTGAGCAAAAGGGGTGTTCATCATGCACCCCTTTTTTCGTTAACTATAGCCCTCTATCTGCAATATTTTGAATATTTCCTTAACCAATATGTTTCCAATAGCTAAAAAACGGCAATAAGCTCATAAAACAGTTTAATCAGCCATCTCTACTTCCTTTTTTCATTTTTGTATAAGAAAAAGAAAACTGAAATACGGCAAGATTCAGAACAGTCTGTGTAGACTGGTATATTTTTTATTAACTCCATTTTTAATCATAAGAATTTCTCCAATCTATTCTTATTCGGCGGAAAAGGAGACAACGGGCATCATTATTTTTTCTTATTCTTTGAAAACCAATTATTTGGCACGCAATACAAAAAAGACTACTTTTGTAACCCTAACGATTTGAACACATGGATGAAACGACATATAAAATTTTGATGGGAACTTCAGCTTTCATAGTAGCGATGCTGGGAAGCATGCTAGCAACTACAACGATACCGCCGGAATGCGGATTAGAAAAGTTACGGAAGGCCCGTAATATCCTTGTGCCCTCTTATTTCGTACTCGCCCTTCTCAGTCTGGTATGCTGCTTTACGGGTTATGACCATCGTATTGAACCTGCCAGTACACTTTTCGTTGCATCGTTTCAGGCTTTTCTTTTTACCATGTCCATGTTGGTTTTCATACGTCCGGGTGAAGTCAGATGGAGCATAGTGTTCCGACAGGCCGGAGGCATTGCAGCGGCAGGCATTATCCTGTTTGTCGCCTTGTTTTGTTTTATAGACTATTATTTGTGGTTCTTTTATACGGGCATCGCCGCTTATATTATCCAGTTAACTATCTATACCCGAAAATTCACGCAAGCTTACCGCAAGACGGTACAAGAGGTAGAGGACTATTATGATGAGGACGAAGAGAATCGTCTGGCATGGGTAAAGACCGGCTTTTATAGTGCACTGGCTATTGGGATCATGGCTATACCCATTTTATTTTTTATCCGACTGGTACAAATTCTTTGTTCCACTGTATGTGCTTTATTACAGCTTCATGGTGATGTGGTTCGTCAACTACTATCGCAGGATGAAATTTGCGATTCCGGTCATTGCGGCTGTTCCACCCGAAACAAAGATTTATGCACATCCGATGGAAACAGACATGGGCGAAACAGACAAGTCCGTAAAAGAGAACAAGGAAAAGTCAAAAACTGTTTTTCAAGAAAAAGAGCGGCTATTAAAAGAAAGATTACAAAAATATGTAGATGAGAAAGCATACTGTGAGAAGGATATCCCTTCCGGTATCGTGGTAGATTCTTTCGGAGTGTCCCAATCATTCTTCCGGCAATATATGAAAGACCATTACGGAATGGATTTCCGTCCGTGGCGCAAGGAGCTTCGTTTGCGCGAGGCAGCCCGTCTGTTTGCCGAAAATCCCGGATATACGATAGAAGAAGTATGTGAAATGGTAGGATACAACAATAGCGGTAATTTCAACAGAGATTTCAAAAAAATGATGGAAATGACTCCCAAAAGTTACTGTAAACAAATCTACTTAAAGAACACTGATGCGGAAATCGAAACATCCTCCTGACATCTTTGCCTTCCAAATCATCTTTCCCACATCCAGCGCATCAGATTACCGGTGAATGATGTGCCTGTTTTTTCTGAATGTCCTCAACTGCCACACTGTTTTTCGTACTTGGATAAAATTGTCTTTCGCTAATTAAACATTGTCTTTCGTTAGTTTTCCTGCTTTTCAGCATATAAAGAATTGTCTTTCATTGACTTGAACGAAAGACAATTGATTTTATTTGCAATCATTTACTTACATGTTATATTTTTGTGCAACACAAAAGGTTCTTCAGCAACCCGTTTTTTCCTCTTTCTGCACGAAAAACAGCCGCAAGGCATCCTATATAAAAAACACTAATATACCATACTGATATGAATGCATGGAAAACTATGCTTGTATACACACTACTGGCTATGGTTGCCGCACCGATGTTTGCGCCGGCAACAAACAAAGCTCCGCAAATGGTATTCCGTTTTGTGGAGGAAAATAATATGTTCAAGGTGAAAACGGCAGAAAACGCAAAACAGGACGAACTGACCCTAACCGACCTTCAAAAGCAGTCCGAAACAGCAGCCGCGTCCCAAGAAAAGACATCCAAGCCAATACACAGCCGCCGGGTGGGGAAACCGATGACCACCGCACCTGCATTTACCCGTGACGGAAACTGCGTGACAGCAGATGCCCGCAACAACACTCCGGCAGGTACAGCAACCATCACCGATTGGCAGGTACAGGAAGTGGTGAATACAACCATCAAGTAACAAATTTAAAATGACAAATAGTATGATGAAAACAAATTATCTGTTTATCGGCATGGCAGCCCTGATGATAGCCGCATGTAGCAATAATGAAAATGAACCGCAAGTGGATGACGGACGTATAGCCGTTTCCTTTGCCGGAGAAATCACGCTTCCCCGCGCCACGACCGACACATGGGAGGCAAACGACGGTATCGGTATCTATATGCTGGAACACGGAATGAAGACAGTGACGGACGGCGCCACCAACCGCAAGTATGTGACCACCGCCGGAGATGGAAAGTTTACACCTGCCGGAACAGAACAGACCATTTACTTTCCTTTGAATGCGGATGAGAAGGTGGACTTCATTGCTTACTACCCGCAAACCGACCTGACGGACGATATATATAAGGTGGATGTGAGCGACCAAAAGGCCCCTGCCGACATCGACCTGCTGCGGAGCGACAACGCCACGGGAAAGGACAAAAGTACCAATACAGTCGATTTGAAGTTCTTCCACCGCCTGAGCCGTGTGGAAGTAGAGTTGACTGCCGGTGAAGGCGTGAGTGATACGGAACTGGCAGGCATGGGCATCACGCTAGGTCAACAGCCCGTGAAGGCGGACTTCAACGTGTTGCAGAACACGCTGACTGCCGAACAAGGCCTAACCTCTCTTACGCTGAACACAGCCGCCGATGGCAAGACCGCCTCCGCCATCATCCTGCGGCAAGAGGGTGCAAACGGAAGGAATTTGAAACTAACCCTGACGGGCGGCACTGTATTGACATGGCCGGTGGAAGCCGAGCGTACCTTCGAGCAAGGTAAGAAAACTGTTTTCACCATTACGCTGAAACGCACACCTGTAGGTACGGAAGTGGAAGTGAATGCCACGATCCAACCGTGGGACACGCAAGGCACAGTGTCGGGTGATTTGGAAATCTGATTTTGACAAACAACAAAAACTCATGATATGAAAGCAACAAGATACTTATTGGAAAAGCCACTCAACTTTGACCCTTTTGGCCACGCAGAATTATCCCTTTTTGCTAAAATATGATTGCCCCCTTTGGCTAAAATAGTGTTGCCCACTTGCTTCACCTATAATTATAGTTTTTTTGTGTAGATTTGAGTACCCTTGTCCTGGTGTAACGGGGGAGAAAATAAAATCTATACAAATGAATAAACGAATCAAAAATATTTTAAGATGTTATGCGGCTGGCATAGGAATCAAGGAAACGGCATTTACGTTTCATATTTCCCGTAATACAGTCCGCAAATATGTCCGCTTATTCCTTTCAAGCGGCA
>OIEZ01000008.1_pt1 | contig 113762 bp, 91 predicted proteins | sample 1581941 | NCBI WGS metagenome assembly OIEZ01 (sample SAMN04414078, study PRJEB24778) | human gut metagenome | material: faecal | host: Homo sapiens | reverse complement strand
GCTGTTCGCCCATTAAAGTGGCACGCGAGCTGGGTTCAGAACGTCGTGAGACAGTTCGGTCTCTATCTATCGTGGGCGTATGAAATTTGCGTGGCTCTGACACTAGTACGAGAGGACCGTGTTGGACAGACCTCTGGTTTGCCGGTTGTGCCGCCAGGTGCATTGCCGGGTATCTAAGTCTGGATCGGATAAGTGCTGAAAGCATCTAAGTACGAAGCCGGCCACAAGATTAGATTTCTCAGGGTCGTTGTAGACTACGACGTTGATAGGATGCAGGTGTAAAGATGGAGACATCAAAGCCGAGCATTACTAATTGCCCGTCCACTTTCCTTATATGTCGGATGGTGTATACCTTTGGTTTTTACTACAGAATGAAATTACGATAACAGCTCAACAATATGTCAACCTTATTCAGGTGGCTATAGCACAAGGGTTCCACCTCTTCCCATTCCGAACAGAGAAGTTAAGCCTTGTCACGCCGATGGTACTGCGTCACAGTGGGAGAGTAGGTAGCCGCCGTTTTGATTGAAGCCTCCGGACTTGAAGAAGTTCCGGAGGCTTTTTTTTGTATCCGCACGTGTGAAATGTGACCTCTACCGTTTTTTCGGCTCAGTTTGAAAACTTGGGGGAATTAGTTAAAAACCTTATCTTTCCCGTGGGTGTGGATACGTTTCCCACGGAACTGTCTGGAAGGCTCCGCCATGTCTTTTCTCCGGCAGGGGCAGGTCCGGAAGTTTTGCTCTGTAGGGGGAGATGTTCATAAAGTGAGTATTCAATTTGCTTCTATATCTAAAGTGATCTATATCTTTGCAGATACACTTCTATAGAGATACTTGTAGATATATATTCCTATAAACTGTTACTCTAAAAGTAGAATAAATAAAAAATCGTAGTTTATATAATGAAAAAACTTTCATTTTTATTTTGCGTTTAGAAAATAATCTCTACCTTTGCAACGTTTTAGATAAAATAAGAGATAAACAATGAACCAAGGATTTATACATATTTTGCTATGCGGCATTATTATTCTACTGGCAAAGTCAGCGGGAAGTGAGTGTTGTGCATAAAAGTATGTGTGAACAATGATATACGAAAGCCTTTCTCACTTCCCTGTGTGAAAGGTTTTTTTATGAATATAATAATAGTAAAATATAAAATTGAAATTTATGAGTGACAGATTATTTATTTTTGATACCACTCTTCGTGATGGCGAACAGGTTCCGGGATGTCAGTTGAATACAGTGGAAAAGATTCAGGTGGCTAAGCAGTTGGAAGCTTTGGGAGTGGATGTGATTGAGGCAGGATTTCCTATTTCAAGTCCGGGTGATTTCAATTCAGTAATTGAAATTTCTAAGGCTGTTACTTGGCCAACCATTTGTGCGCTGACTCGTGCAGTTGAAAAAGATATCGACGTAGCTGCTGACGCATTGAAGTTTGCCAAGCACAAACGTATCCATACTGGCATTGGAACTTCAGATTCTCATATCAAATATAAATTCAATTCTACTCGTGAAGAAATTATTGAACGTGCTGTGGCTGCTGTGAAATATGCACGTCGTTATGTAGATGATGTGGAATTTTATGCGGAAGATGCAGGACGTACGGATAATGAATACTTGGCTCGTGTGGTAGAAGCTGTTATTAAAGCGGGAGCGACAGTGGTGAATATACCTGATACTACAGGTTATTGCTTGCCTGAAGAGTATGGGGCGAAAATTAAATATTTGGTAGATCATGTAGATGGTATCGATAAGGCTATTATTTCTACTCATTGTCATAATGATTTGGGTATGGCTACTGCCAATACGATTAGTGGTGTGTTAAATGGAGCACGTCAGGTAGAAGTGACTATCAATGGCATTGGAGAACGTGCCGGTAACACTTCCTTGGAAGAGGTGGCAATGATTGTCAAATGCCATAATGATATTAATATTCAGACAAACATCAATACCCAGAAGATTTATCCGACTAGTCGTATGGTATCAAGTTTGATGAATATGCCGGTTCAGCCGAACAAGGCAATTGTGGGACGCAATGCTTTTGCACATTCATCCGGTATCCATCAAGATGGTGTTTTAAAAAACGTACAAACATACGAAATTATCGACCCGAAGGATGTGGGCATTGATGATAATGCTATTGTTTTGACTGCTCGTAGCGGACGTGCTGCGTTAAAACATCGTCTTCATGTTTTGGGAGTAGAACTGGAACAGGACAAATTGGATAAGGTATATGAGGATTTCTTAAAACTGGCTGATAAGAAGAAAGATATCACGGATGATGATATTTTGGTATTGGCAGGTGCCGATAGAAGTGTTAATAACCATATAAAATTGGATTACTTGCAGGTAACAAGCGGAGTGGGCGTTCGTTCGGTGGCAAGTTTAGGACTGAATATTGCAGGAGAGCACTTTGAAGCTGCTGCCAGTGGAAATGGACCGGTAGATGCTGCTATCAAGGCTTTGAAAAAAATTATTGACCGCCACATGGTGTTGAAGGAATTTACGATCCAGGCTATCAGTAAAGGTAGTGATGATATGGGTAAAGTACATATGCAGGTGGAATATGACGGACAGATGTACTATGGTTTCGGAGCGAATACAGATATTATCGCTGCATCAGTAGAAGCATATATTGATTGTATCAACAAGTTTAAAAGATAATAATACGTAATACAAAAATGGCTAACACATTATTTGATAAGATTTGGGACGCCCATGTGGTACAAAAGGTTGAGGAGGGACCTACTCAACTTTATATAGACAGGCTTTATTGTCATGAAGTAACTAGTCCGCAGGCTTTTGCGGGACTGCGCGCACGCGGGGTGAAAGTCTTTCGTCCGGATCATGTATATTGTATGCCGGATCACAATACTCCGACACATGACCAGGATAAACCGATTGAGGATCCGGTTTCCAAAACACAGGTGGATACTTTGGCAAAGAATGCCAAAGATTTCGGCTTGGCTCATTTCGGTATGATGGATAAAAGAATGGTATTATTCATGTAGTAGGTCCGGAAAGAGGGCTGACTTTGCCGGGGATGACAATTGTTTGTGGTGACTCGCATACTTCTACCCATGGTGCGATGGGAGCTGTTGCTTTCGGTATTGGAACCAGTGAAGTAGAAATGGTGTTGGCTTCACAATGTATCTTACAATCTCGTCCGAAAACCATGCGTATCACTATTGATGGTGAACTGGGTAAAGGAGTGACGGCGAAAGACATGGCTCTCTATATGATGTCTAAGATGACAACCAGTGGTGCTACTGGATTCTTCGTGGAATATGCCGGTTCGGCTGTCCGTAACTTGAGTATGGAAGGTCGTCTGACTTTATGTAATCTGAGTATTGAAATGGGGGCACGTGGTGGCATGGTTGCTCCTGATGAAGTGACTTTTGAATATATAAAAGGCAGGGAACATGCTCCGAAAGGTGTGGATTGGGATAAAGCGGTGTCTCATTGGAAAACATTAAAGAGTGATGATGATGCTGTATTTGATAAAGAAATTCGTTTTGATGCAGCAGATATTCAGCCGATGATTACATACGGAACGAATCCAGGAATGGGTATGGGAATCACTGAGCATATTCCGGTAGATGATAAAAGTGCTTCTTTTAAAAAGTCTTTGGACTATATGGCTTTCAGCCGGGCGAATCCTTGCTAGGTAAGAAAATTGATTATGTATTTTTGGGTGCTTGCACTAACGGACGAATTGAGGACTTCCGCGCCTTTACCTCTTTAGTAAGAGGGAAAAAGAAAGCAGATCATGTGACTGCATGGCTGGTTCCGGGATCATGGATGGTAGATGCACAGATTCGTGAAGAAGGTTTGGACAAAATCTTGGAGGAGGCAGGTTTTGCCATCCGTCAACCGGGATGTTCTGCTTGTCTGGCTATGAATGATGATAAGATTCCGGCCGGAAAGTATTCGGTATCTACTAGTAACCGTAATTTTGAAGGACGCCAGGGACCGGGTGCTCGCACGTTGCTTGCCAGTCCGCTGGTAGCTGCTGCTGCGGCGGTGACCGGTGTAATAACAGATCCTAGAGAACTAATTTAAAAATGCGAAGACAATGAAACAGAAATTCAATATCATAACAAGCACTTGCGTACCCCTTCCTTTAGAGAATGTGGACACAGACCAAATTATTCCGGCCCGTTTCTTAAAGGCGACAACTCGTGAAGAGAAATTCTTTGGTGATAATCTGTTCCGTGACTGGCGCTACAATCCGGATGGTTCTCTGAACAAGGATTTTGTATTGAATAATCCTACTTACGGTGGACAAATCCTTGTAGCGGGAAAGAATTTCGGTTCTGGTTCCAGCCGTGAACATGCAGCATGGGCTATCGCCGGATATGGTTTCCGGGTAGTTGTGTCCAGTTTCTTTGCTGATATTCATAAGAATAATGAATTAAATAATTTTGTACTTCCGGTGGTGGTGAGTGAAGGATTTTTGAAGGAACTTTTTGATTCAATTCATGCAGATCCGAAAATGGAAGTGGAAGTAAATCTGCCCGAACAGACTATAACCAATAAGGCTACAGGTAAAAGCGAACATTTTGAAATTAATGCATACAAGAAACATTGTTTGATGAACGGATTGGATGATATCGACTTTTTGCTGACCAACAAAGACAAGATAGAAGCATGGGAAAAAGCGTCAAAATAGAAATCATGGATACAACACTCCGCGATGGTGAACAAACCAGCGGAGTATCTTTTGTGCCCCATGAAAAATTGATGATTGCCCGATTGCTATTGGAAGATTTAAAGGTAGACAGGGTAGAGGTTGCCTCGGCCCGTGTATCGGATGGCGAATTTGAAGCCGTTAAAATGATATGTGACTGGGCTGCCCGCCGGAATTTGCTTCACAAAGTGGAGGTGCTCGGATTTGTGGATGGCCGTACTTCTGTAGATTGGATACAACGTACAGGATGCAGGGTAATTAACTTATTGTGTAAAGGTTCGTTGAAACATTGTACACAGCAGTTGAAGAAAACACCTGAAGAACATATTGAAGATATTGTGAATGTGGTGCGTTATGCCGATGAACTGGATATTGCAGTTAATGTATATCTGGAAGATTGGAGTAACGGAATGAAGGATTCTTCTGACTATGTATTCCAGTTGATGGATGGATTGAAGGATACCAGTATCAAACGGTATATGTTACCGGATACATTGGGTATCTTGAATCCTTTGCAAGTGATTGAATTCATGCGGAAGATGAAAAAACGTTATCCTCATACTCATTTTGATTTCCATGCGCATAATGATTATGACTTGGCTGTGAGTAATGTACTTGCTGCTGTGCTGAGTGGGGTTAAAGGACTTCATACTACTATCAATGGATTAGGGGAACGTGCAGGAAATGCACCGCTTGCCAGTGTTCAAGCTATTCTGAAGGATCATTTTAATGCTTTGACCAATATCGACGAAAGCCGTCTGAATGATGTGAGCCGAGTGGTGGAATCCTATTCTGGTATTGTTATTCCTGCCAACAAGCCGATTGTGGGTGAGAATGTGTTTACGCAAGTGGCCGGCGTTCATGCCGACGGTGATAACAAGAATAATCTTTATTGCAATGATTTGTTGCCGGAACGATTCGGACGTAAACGTGAGTATGCGTTGGGCAAGACTAGTGGCAAAGCCAATATCCGTAAAAATCTGGAGGATTTGGGACTTGATTTAGATGAAGAATCCATGCGTAAGGTAACGGAACGTATTATCGAACTGGGTGACAAGAAGGAATTGGTTACTCAGGAAGATTTGCCTTATATTGTTTCCGATGTGCTGAAGCATGGAGTGGTAAGCGAAAGTGTAAAACTGAAAAGTTATATTGTGACACTGGCGCATGGATTGAAGCCGATGGCTACTGTAAAAATAGAGATTAACGGAAAAGAGTTTGAGGAGAATTCCAGCGGTGACGGTCAGTATGACGCTTTTGTGCGTGCATTGCGTAAAATTTATAAAGTGACGTTAGGGCGTAAATTCCCTATGTTGACCAATTATGCGGTAAGTATTCCTCCTGGGGGCCGTACAGATGCATTTGTGCAAACAGTAATAACTTGGAGTTTTGAAGAAAAAGTATTCCGTACTCGTGGGCTGGATGCTGACCAGACGGAGGCTGCTATCAAGGCTACCATGAAAATGCTGAATATAATAGAAAATGAATATGAAAATAATAATGGTTAGTGATTAGTGGTTAGTGGTTAATGAACAGTGTCGTCAGATTTCATTAACCGCCAACTATTAATCACTGACCGCTAACCATTAATCACTAAAAAAATGGATTTTAAAATTGCAGTTTTAGCCGGTGACGGTATCGGACCGGAGATTTCAGTGCAAGGCGTTGATGTGATGAACGCTGTTTGTGAGAAGTTTGGCCATAAAGTAAGTTATGAATACGCGATCTGTGGTGCAGATGCGATAGATAAAGTAGGTGATCCGTTTCCCGAAGCTACTTTTCAGGCTTGTAAGAATGCCGATGCAGTGCTTTTCTCGGCTGTAGGCGACCCTAAATTTGATAATGATCCTACAGCAAAGGTTCGTCCGGAGCAAGGTTTGCTGGCTATGCGTAAAAAATTAGGTTTGTTTGCCAATATCCGTCCTGTGCAGACTTTCAAATGCTTGGTTCATAAGTCTCCGTTGCGCGCCGAATTGGTGGAAAATGCCGATTTTATCTGTATTCGTGAACTGACCGGAGGGATGTACTTCGGTGAAAAATATCAGGATAATGATAAGGCATATGATACCAATATGTATACCCGTCCGGAGATTGAGCGTATTTTAAAAGTGGCTTTTGAATATGCCATGAAGCGCCGTAAGCATCTTACTGTAGTTGATAAGGCAAATGTGCTGGCATCTTCACGTCTGTGGAGGCAGATTGCACAAGAGATGGCTCCTCAGTATCCGGAAGTGACTACAGACTATATGTTTGTGGATAATGCTGCCATGAAGATGCTTCAGGATCCTTGTTTCTTTGACGTGATGGTGACTGAGAATACATTTGGTGATATTCTGACAGATGAAGGCTCTGTTATCAGTGGCTCTATGGGATTACTTCCTTCTGCTTCTACGGGTGAAAGCACTCCGGTATTCGAACCTATTCACGGTTCATGGCCACAGGCTAAAGGATTGAATATTGCCAATCCATTGGCTCAAATCCTATCGGTGGCCATGCTGTTTGAGTATTTTGATCTTAAGGAGGAAGGCACCTTGATTCGTAAGGCTGTAGATGCTTCTTTGGATGAAAATGTGCGTACTCCGGAAATTCAGGTTGAAGGTGGGGCCAAGTATGGTACTAAGGAAGTGGGTTCTTGGATTGTGGATTATATCAAGAAAGCATAGAATTTTATAGGTTTTTTACGGAGAATCAGAAGTGAATGCCATTTTACTTCTGATTCTTTATTTTTATTGGATAAGAAAAAGTATATTTGATGCTGCAAATAAAACAAAGATAATAATTGAAAGACATTCAGATGAAGAATTTAGTTTATGCTTTGGTAGGAGCTGGTTTTATGATTGCCTGCCAGCCTTCGGACCAACCGGAAATCAGCGGTATGCTGACTGGTATCGAGAGTGATACATTATTGGTACAATCTTTTCCTGTAAATGATCGTGATAGTCGTAGGACAGATACGATTGCCATGCAAAATGGAAGTTTTGCTTTTAATTTAGGTGATAGTGTATTGAAACAGGTTTATATTTATGGTAAACCGTCAGTAAAACCCAATGAGGATGGCAGTATACCTGCCATATCGATGAAAGCTGTAAATTTTTTGCTGTTGCCTGGCCAACCTATAAAAATTTCAGGTTCATTGGATGAATATAAATTGGAGGGAGGTTCCTTTTATGATGATTATAATGAAGTGTTGGAGGACTGTAAAGCATATAGTCATAAAATAGATTCATTGAATGTAGTCTGTATGGATATGGAGAAAAAAGGAATACCTGGAGATTCTATCCGTAAAGTTTATGCTTCAGCAAAAGAATGGTATGGAAATATTTTAAAAATAAAAAGTGACTATGTTAGGCAGAATCCGGATAAAGATGTATCAGTATATGTAATGTCACAGTTGACAAGGGACCAGTTGGGGGATGCTTTTAATGTTTTGACTGACCGGGTAAAGGAAGGAATGATGGCTCCTTTATATCAGAGAATGAGAGAAGGATATGAGAAAGAACTGGCTCGCGATAAAGCAAAAGAAGCAATGAAACCAGGTAATCCTGCTCCGGAATTTACTTTGAAGGATTTGGATGGAAAGAATTTTGACTTATCTTCTCTGAGAGGTAAATATGTAGTGCTTGATTTCTGGGGAAGCTGGTGTGGATGGTGCATAAAAGGAATTCCCGAAATGAAAAAGGCATATGAAAAATACAAGGGAAAAATAGAATTTGTAGGGATTGACTGCAATGATACAGAGGATAAATGGAAAAAAGCAGTAGCTGAGCATCAATTGCCGTGGATTAATGTACGCAATATAGGTGAACCGGATGTGGCGGTGATGTATGGAGTAAGTGGTTATCCCACTAAATATGTGATTGATCCTGAAGGGAAAATTGCTAAACAGGTAGTTGGCGAGGATCCCGAATTTTATATGTATCTGGACGCATTGATGAAATGATGAAAGGTTCCGGATAATTATGAATAACAGAGGTGTGCCATTATTTGAACACACCTCTGTTGTTTAATTTAGAATTTTTTTACGCGTATATGACAGTAAGGTTCTCCTCCCGTTTTATCGTAATAGTGCTGATGATAGTCTTCTGCTTCCCAAAATTTCTCGGCAGGGCGTAATTTGGTATTGACTCTATGACCTTTCGAGCGAAGCAGTTCGATGACCTCTTCAGCTTCGGATTTTTGTTTTTCATCCATGTAGAAAATCATACTCCGATATTGCGGTCCGAGGTCAGGACCTATTCCATCGGTTTGTGAAGGATCATGTATTTCAAAAAAAAGTTTGCACAAATCCACATAAGAAACCATGTCGGCGTCATAATCTACAAAAATAGCTTCTACATGGTGGGTCATGTGGGCTTTTACCTGAGTATATGTGGGGTTGGCTTCCGGACCACCTGTATAACCGACTGTAGTGTTTAGTACACCCGGAATACGTTCGAACTGATGTTGTACGCCCCAGAAGCATCCGGCGGCGAATATCGCTTTTTCTACTTTCATGTTCTTTATTCTTTTAAAATTGTATGCCAAATATACGGAATACCCTTTAAAACGAGAAACCTACCTTATGCTTTTTTTAATTAAACTAAAGGAATATCGTTAAAGATTCCTCTACCTTTGCAACCGGAATTAATTAATATAGAAAATCGGATGAAACAGATCGTATGTTATCTTATGTTGCTATGTGCATGTATGCAGTTGCAGGCGCAAACTTACGATGAGCTGATAACCTGTGCGTTGGATGCGGCAAAAAACGACAGTTTGACAAAATCAGAAATTTTGTTCAAACAGGCATTGAAGATGGATCCTGCCAATATGCGTAATGCTTTATTGTTTACTAATCTAGGAACGGTTCAGCGGAGATTGGGGAAAATAGATGATGCTATTGATTCGTACACGTTATCCTTGAATATTACTCCATATTCTGTTGTTACATTGCTCAATCGTGCTTCACTCTATTTGGAGAAAAATTTGTTTGACAGGGCTTATGTGGATTATTGCAATGTGATTGATATAGATAAGACAAATAAGGAAGCGTTACTTTTTCGGGCTTATATTTATATGCAACGTAGGGATTATAAGGGAGCGAGAATAGATTATAATACTTTATTACAGGAGGAACCGGGGAATAATACTGCACGTTTGGGCAGGGCACTTTTAAATCAGAAGGAGTTGAAGTATCGTGAATCTTTAGAAGATTTTAACAGATTGGTTTCCGATAATCCCAGAGATGTTTCTTATTTGAAAGCTCGCGCTACATTGGCTGTAGAAATGAATACGCCTGATTTGGCTTTATTGGATTTGGAGGAGGCCGCCAAACTGGCACCGGACGATGCGGAAATTTATGTGATGTGTGGTGAGATTATTTAAGTCAGGAAGAAAAAAAGAGAAGCGTATTGTTGCTTTTGAAAAAGCAATAGAGTTGGGAGTTCCCCGACCGGAATTACAGGATAAGCTGAAAGCAAGTAAGTAAAAATACGAACAGGATTATTGTCAGACAATCATCATGCTTTTACAACAGGAACAGAATTTGTCTGTTCCTGTTGTTGGTATATGGGAAGAATAGTTTTTCATTTCTTCAGTACCTTTTTTATCAACTCTATAAACTCTTTTCCGTATTTTTCTTTCTTATATTCGCCAATACCATTGATGTTGCCGAATGCTTCTATTGTTGTAGGTTGTTGGGTGGCGATCAGGTGCAAAGTCTTGTCGGATAAAACAATATAGGCAGGTATAGCTTGCTGGTCCGCCAGCTTTTTACGCAGTATACGTAACTCCTCGAACAAGTCCTTGTTTTCATTACCAAAAGTAACCGGAGTGGGAAAGAGTACCTCTTCCTTGGCTTTCTTTTTGCGTTTTTCCTTAGCAGGTACGAATTCTTCCCGTTTAATGACTACCAGCATGGCGGATTCTTTGCCGAACAATACTTTTTGCCCGCTTTCAGTTATTTTGAGGTGATTGTTCTCATTATAGGCTATTTCGAAATATCCTAGATTCAGCATTTGCAGCAGATAATCTTGCCAGTCGCGTGCGGGAATATCTCTTCCTGCGGCATATGTTTTCAGTTTGTCATAACCTTTGTCAATCAGTTCTTGGTTTGCTGACCCTTTCAATATGTCTATTAACATGTGAGTACCTATTTGTTGGTTAGTTCGGGCTATTGCACTCAAAGCTTTTTGTACAATGATTGTTCCGTCAAAGCGTTCGGGGGGATTACGGCACACATCACAGTTGCCACAATCATGGTCCATAGTTTCACCAAAATAGTTCAGCAGGATACGCCTCCGACAGATATCCGATTCAGCATATTGTTGCATCCGGTGTAATTTCTCTAAGTTAATTTCCTGCTGGCTGCTTTCTGTAGCGAATTTGGAAAGCATAACCAAGTCTCCCAGTGAATAGAACAGCAAAGTATCACTTTCCATACCATCACGCCCGGCACGTCCTATTTCTTGATAGAAACTTTCTATGCTTTTAGGAAGGTTATAATGAATAACCCAGCGTACATTGGATTTATCAATTCCCATCCCGAAAGCAATAGTGGCGCACACCACCTGTACACGATCATTTATGAAATCATTTTGTGCCTTATCACGCATATCGCTGCTTAATCCTGCATGATAAACGGTTGCACGGATACCTTGTTTCATCAGCATTGCGGCCACATTTTCTGTTTTGCTGCGGCTCATGCAATAAATGATACCACATTCATTTTTGTGTTTTTCTATGAATTCAAGAATAGTCCGCATCTTATCCTTTTGTTGATAGCCTCTTTTAACTTCCAAACTCAGATTGGGACGATCAAAGGAAGATATGAATATTTTAGGATCTTTCAAGGCCAATTGTTGTACAATGTCTTTTCGGGTTATTTTGTCAGCTGTAGCAGTCAATGCTACAATCGGTACTTTGGGAAACTGATTACGTAATACCTTTAATTGGGTATATTCAGGCCGGAAATCATGTCCCCATTGTGAGATGCAATGAGCTTCATCAATGGCAAATAAAGAAATTTGGATATCTTTCAGCAGGAAATTTGTTTCTATAAGTAATCGTTCAGGTGAAATATAAAGTAATTTGATTTTTCCTTGAAGACATTCGCGACGTAGGTTTATATTTTCTGTTTCATTATTGCTGCTGTTCAGTGCCCGTGCTGCAATTCCGTTTGCTTGTAAACTTTCCACCTGGTCTTTCATTAAAGAAATAAGGGGTGAAACGACAATGGCCGTACCTTCCATCAGTAAAGCCGGTAATTGATAACAGATGGATTTTCCTCCTCCTGTAGGCATTAATACCAAAGTATCCTTTTGAGCTAATATATTTTGAATAATATCTTGCTGTAAAGGACGGAAACTATCGTATCCAAAGTAGTTTTTTAGAGTTTGGAACATATCTGTTTGTTATTTTAAAATGTAATCGGTTACAAAGGTAGTAAAATCTTTAGATTTGGTAGTGATCTCTGCCTAATAATAGTAAATAAGATATACTTTTATTCATAATTCATTTGTTTTGAAATTACTGCTTAAAAGAGAGGTTGGTTATTGTAGATTGGACAAATAAAACTTTTTGCCACTTAAAAAAACAAAGTGTTGTGATTATTTTAAGAAATAAATTAAGCAAAAAAAAAGTTGCATATGAAAAAAACTTTTCCCACATTTGTCCAAAATTAGATATTTGCATTTATATAACTAACCAAACAACGAAAAATTAAAAGAAAAATTAACTGATGAGCGACGTGGAAAAAAAATCAGAAACCCAGGAAGCGGCTCCTAAGAAAAAACCGTATAACCTGAGAGAAAAGAAAGAGAAAAAGGCTGCTTACAGATCTCTGATTAGAGCAGAACTTGCCGATGAATTGTATGATAAGATTTTGAACATTGTAGTTGTTCAGAAAAAGTACAAAGACCCTAATTATTCAGCAAAAGATTTGGCGAAAGAATTAAAGACAAATACTCGTTATTTGTCAGCTGTAGTGAATTCCCGCTTCGGAATGAATTATTCTTGTTTGTTGAATGAATATCGTATTAAAGATGCTTTGCATCTTTTAGTTGATAAACGCTATATGGATAAGAATGTGGAAGAGATCAGTGCAATGGTAGGTTTTGCTAATCGCCAATCTTTTTATGCTGCGTTTTATAAGAATGTGGGTGAGACTCCTAATGGCTATCGTAAGAGAAATCAAGAAAAGAAATAAGAGCATAATTTGCTACATTATAATTAAGAAAAAGGAAAACAATTGTTTTCCTTTTTTTTGTTTCGGCTCACGAATTATGTATCTATAAAAAAAAAAAAAAAAAAAACGTTAATTGTAGAAATGAAACAGGTTGGTTGCAATGAAGTAGATAAAAGCATGAATGAAATGGAGGAATTTGATTATACGGTTGAACAATTTGCCGACTTACAGTTACTTCGATATAAAGTGTATGGATTTGAAGAACTGAGTTTGAAACAAAAAAAGTTGATTTACTATTTGTCACAAGCTGCTTTGCAAGGCCGTGATATTTTGTTTGATCAGAATGGCAAATACAATTTGCTTATTCGTAAAATGTTGGAAACCGTATATACAGAGTATCAGGGAGATCGTACAGATGTGAATTTCGTCAATTTGGAAACTTATCTGAAACGCATATGGTTTTCTAACGGAATTCATCATCATTATGCTTCAGATAAGTTCGTACCAGGTTTCACTCCGGAATTTTTTAGGGATGCATTGAATAGTGTGGATGCATTGAAGTTACCTTTGGGTAAAGGGGAAACAGTGGAAGAACTTTGTGAAGAAGTCTTTCCGGTGATTTTTGATTCTGAAATGATGCCTAAACGTGTGAATCAGGCAGACGGGGAGGATTTGGTCCTGACTTCGGCTGCAAATTATTACGAAGGGGTAACCCAGAAAGAAGCGGAAGATTTTTATCATAATTTGAAGAATCCGGATGATATGATGCCGGTAATGTTTGGTATGAACAGCCGTTTAGTGAAGGAGGACGGAAAAGTACAAGAAAAGGTCTGGAGATCTGGAGGATTGTATGGGCAAGCCATTGATAAGATCATTTATTGGTTGGATAAGGCTCTTGGTGTGGCAGAAGATGCACAACAAAAAATAGTTATCGAAAAATTAATTCGATTTTATAAGAATGGGGACTTGAAAGATTTTGATGAATATTCTATTGCGTGGGTGAAGGATTTGGATTCACGCGTGGATTTTGTTAACGGCTTTATTGAAAGTTATGGAGATCCGTTAGGACTGAAAGCTAGTTGGGAGTCCATTGTGAATTTTAAAGATCTGGAAGCAACCAAGCGCACGGAAATTATCAGCGCTAATGCCCAATGGTTTGAAGATCACTCACCTGTAGATCATCGGTTTAAAAAAAAGGAAGTGAAAGGTGTGTCGGCCAAGGTGATTACAGCCGCTATGCTGGGGGGGGATTTGTATCCTGCTACAGCGATTGGGATTAATCTCCCTAATTCCAACTGGATTCGTAGTGTGCATGGTTCTAAGTCTGTAACCATCGGAAATCTGACTGATGCCTATAATAAAGCGGCTCATGGTAATGGATTTACAGATGAATTTGTTTGCGGTGCCGAAGAGAAAGAATGGATAAAGAAATATGCAGATCTTACAGGGGATTTACATACTGATTTGCATGAATGTTTGGGGCACGGTTCTGGCCAGTTGTTACCGGGAGTAGATCAGGATCTTTGAAAGCGTATGGATCTACGATAGAAGAGGCACGTGCCGATTTATTCGGTTTGTACTATCTGCCGGATGACAAAATGGTAGAGTTGGGGCTTACACCGGATGGAGATGCCTTTAAAGCAGAATATTATACTTATATGATGAATGGTCTGATGACCCAGTTAGTCCGCATCGAGTTAGGTAATATGGTAGAGGAAGCACACATGCGTAACCGCCAGCTCATTGCGCGGTGGACATTTGAGAAAGGTGCTGCAGATAAGGTGGTTGAACTGGTTAAGAAGGATGGGAAAACGTATGTGAAGATAAACGATTATCAAAAATTGCGCACTCTGTTCGGACAGTTGCTGGCTGAGATACAACGCATTAAAAGTGAAGGAGATTTTGAGGCTGCCCGTAAATTGGTCGAAAAGTATGCGGTGAAAATAGATCCGGTTTTGCACGCCGAGATATTTGCACGTTATGAAAAACTTCATCTGGCTCCTTACAAAGGTTTTGTAAATCCTGTATATGAGGCCGTGACAGATAAGGATGGAAATATTATAGATGTAAAAGTATCTTATAATGAAGGTTACGCGGAGCAAATGTTACGTTATAGCAAAGAATTTGCGAATCTTCCTTATAGAAATGAATAAGAATAAATATGGATGTACGCGAAACAATAAAAGACATAAAGGGGCAATTCCGTTTGTTTATGAATGGGGTGGTTTCCCAAAGTATGCGTGAGAAGGGATTAGACTATAAACTGAATTTTGGCATCGAACTTCCGCGTTTGAAAGAAATAGCAGCTCGTTATGAAAAAAATCATGAAGTGGCGCAAGCTTTATGGAAAGAAAATATCCGTGAATGTAAAATTCTAGCGGGAATGTTACAGCCGGTAGAAACATTTTATCCGGAAATAGCTGATATATGGGTAGAAGATATGCGCTATCCTGAAATAGCGGAACTGACTTGCATGAGTTTGTTCCAATATTTACCTTATGCTTCGGAGAAGGCTTTTGAATGGATGGCCGATGAGCGTGAATATTTTCAGTTATGTGGCTTTATGCTGATGGCAAGGCTGTTGATGAAGGGAAATCAGCTGACTGAGCGTTCGGAAGCTGAATTTTTGGATCAGGCAATGGCCACTTTACAAAGCGAGGGAGTGCTGCCCCGCAAAGCAGCTGCTACTGCTTTGAAGAAGTTTGCCGTTCAAAGCAAGGAAAATGGCAAAAAGGTGAATCGGTTGTTGGCTCCATTAACCAAATCAGATAAGGTAGAAATAGCTTCTTTGGCTGGAGAAATAAAATTAGAAACAGAATATTGGCATTAAACTTTCATGTTATCATAAAAAGGCTTAACTTTGACGGCGGAACTGAAATCTGTGATGGAAGAGAATGTGAAAGATAAGGTAAAGCAGATCTTGACAGAATATCTGCAGGTTAACGGGCATCGGAAGACACCTGAACGATATGCTATACTCGATACTATCTATTCCATTAAAGGTCATTTTGACATTGATACGCTTTATAATTATATGGCAAATGAAGGGAAATTCCGGGTAAGCCGGGCTACTCTTTATAATACCATCATTCTTTTTATCGATGCAAAATTGGTTATTAAACATCAGTTCGGCAATTCTTCCCAGTACGAGCGTGCGTACAACAATGAAACCCATCATCACATGATATGTACGGAATGTGGCAAAGTGACCGAATTTCAGGATGAGAATCTGAAACAAGCCATTGCCAATACGAAACTGAAGAAATTTCATGCCTCGCACTATTCCTTATATATCTATGGTGTATGCAGCAAGTGTACTTGGGCCAAGCGTAGGAAGAAAAAAGATAAGTAACATAAAACGAAGAAACATGAAAGTAGATGTCTTGTTAGGTTTGCAATGGGGTGATGAAGGCAAAGGAAAGGTTGTCGATGTTCTGACTCCCCGTTATGATGTGGTAGCTCGTTTCCAGGGAGGTCCGAATGCAGGTCATACACTGGAATTCGAAGGCCAGAAATATGTGCTCCGTTCCATCCTTCCGGAATATTTCAAGGAAATAAAGTAAACATTATTGGTAATGGTGTGGTACTGGATCCGGCCTTGTTCAAGGCTGAGGCTGAAGCTTTGGAGGCTAGCGGACACCCCCTGAAAGAACGTTTGCACATTTCAAAGAAAGCTCATTTGATTTTGCCTACTCACCGCATTCTGGATGCTGCTTATGAAGCTGCTAAAGGAGATGCCAAAGTGGGAACTACCGGAAAAGGTATAGGTCCTACTTATACTGATAAAGTGAGTCGTAACGGTGTACGTGTAGGTGATATCCTTCATAATTTTGAAGAAGTGTATGGAAAGGCAAAGGCACGCCACGAACAGATCTTGAAAAGTTTGAATTATGAATATGATATAACCGAACTGGAAAAACAATGGTTGGAGGGTATCGAATACCTGAAACAGTTCCATTTGGTGGACAGTGAACACGAAATCAATAATCTTCTGAAGTCGGGTAAGAGTGTGCTTTGTGAAGGTGCGCAGGGAACGATGCTTGATGTTGATTTCGGTTCTTATCCTTTTGTCACTTCTTCAAATACTATTTGTGCCGGTGCTTGTACCGGTTTAGGTATCGGTCCTAATAAAATTGGTAATGTATACGGTATCATGAAAGCGTATTGTACCCGTGTGGGGGCAGGTCCTTTCCCTACCGAACTGTTTGATGAAACTGGTAAGAAAATCCGCGATTTAGGTCATGAATATGGTGCGGTGACAGGTCGTGAACGTCGTTGTGGCTGGATTGATCTTGTAGCTTTGAAGTATTCTATCATGGTAAACGGGGTGACTCAGTTAATTATGATGAAGAGCGATGTGTTGGATGATTTCGAAACCATCAAAGCATGTGTGGCTTATAAAGTAAATGGTGAGGAAATTGATTACTTCCCTTATGATATTAGTGAGGGGCTGGAACCTGTATATGCGGAGCTGCCCGGATGGAAGACTGATATGACCAAGATGACCAGTGAGGATGAATTCCCGGAAGAATTCAATGCGTATGTCACTTTCTTGGAAGAACAGCTGGAAACCCCGATCAAGATTGTTTCGGTAGGTCCTGATCGTGGTCAGACTATTGAACGCTATACGGAAGAATAATAGAGAAGAATCTTATAAGATAAAAAGAGATACTGTTTTCCTTTGGAGGCAGTTTCTCTTTTTTTTGTATACATCTATCTGTTTCTATGTATGTTTGATAAAATTGTAACATCTATAATGATACCCATGTAAGATAATATATCTTTCGTCTTTATCGTATATCTTTCCGGTTACTATTTAAGATGTGTGTGGAGTATCAATTGTGCATTATTGCGTATTATTGTGCCAAATCGCGTCATTCCGTCTGGGCTTCTTTCTATATTTGTCATCAATAAAAAATATCGATATGGCATTACAAACAACCGGATTGGAATTTTTCTACTTGAGTGTGGATTTCTCCGAGAATGATAAAATATTGTTGGTGGAACAAGAGTTGGGCTACATTGCTTGTATTGCATTTATTGGCACGTATTTACCACAAAGGATGTCTTTGCTGTTGGAGAGAGGATAGGTGTCTGCTTTTTACTCGCAGATTGTCCGAAGGATGTACGGCCGATTATGTACAGCAAGTAGTGGATGCACTGTTGGAACGTGGATTTTTTAGTAAAGCCCAATACGAAAAAAATGGAATTCTTACTTCGGAAAGTATACAGGACCATTACTTTGAGGCGGTACAACAACGGAAGTGTGTAGAGGTGAGTACTGATTACTTGTTGATAGAGATTTCAAAATACAAGAATTTGTATGTGGATGGTAGTAACGTAGGCATTTCAACGGAAAATGTGGACATGAAAACATGAAGTTACAAAGTAAAGCAGAGCAAAAAAAGAAAAGGACTCCTCTTCATTTTGTTCTCCAGAAAAGAAGAGGATTTTTGCGGAGAAAGAGACTTTTTCTTCTATTCCTGTAGATGGAAAATGCAGAAATGCTTCCGGACCAGTTGAAGCTTTGCAGCAGTGAGGGATAGGAGATAAGATAGTAGGGTACTGTGATTATGGTGTGATAGGGCATCCGATATGGCAAATATTAGCTGATATGCGTATGTCAGGTGGAAGGTTATATCAATTGTTAGCCTTTATTGGGGCGCGCCTGCGAGTTTGACCGATTAGAATTTAGTAGATTGATAAATACTGTAATTGTGTAATAAAGAAAACGATTGATCGTTTTATGGTTCATATAAGTAGAAAATAAATAGAATATTAAATAGATAATAGCCTGATTTTTAGAGTGCTGATTATGCTAATGGTAGAGTATAAGTAGAAAGTGACTAAAAAAATATTCATAATATATTGTGTATCAAGTAGAAGGGGGAAATAATATAAGTATGGTGGACTTAATGAATAGAGGAGAACGGTAAGCATAAGTTCTTTTGGAACTTAGTTCTATAAAAGAGGAAAGTACAAGAATTCATTTCTTATAAAAAACGCCTAAATATTAGTCGTTCCAAACAATATTCAACTGTTAAAAGAGTAATTTCACACAAAGGATAAATAGTTAAAGAAATAAAAAACAAGGTACTTTATTTGGAACAAGATATCTGAAGAAGAAAATGATTATCTTGACAATTTTCATGTATTTCACATCATTTTATACTAAAAATAAAATAACTACCTTACATCTAACAAATATCACAACTAAACAATACTTATGAATAAAAAAATATCATAGACAAAAAATAATAGACTTATTCTTTTATTTTTAATAAAATTTTATATCTTTGCAATATTATTGATAAAATGAGTTCCAAAAGAACTTGGATAATGTTTAATTAAAAGAGAGTGAGTATGAAAGAAAAAGTGTTAATGTTACTAGCTTGTCTGTGGTTGGGTATCGGCTTCTCTATGGCTCAAGCGCCTAAAACAGTTGCAGGAGTTGTAACTTCTGCGGATGATGGTGAGCCGATAATAGGTGCGTCTGTTTTAGTGGAAGGGACTACTATGGGAGCAATTACGGATGTGGATGGCAAGTTTGCTATCAATAATGTTCCTACAGATGCCAAAGCGCTGATTGTTTCTTATCTGGGTATGATTACTCAGCGAGTTGGAATTCAGCGTGGTACTATTACTGTAACAATGAAGTCGGACACAAAAGTGTTGGATGAAGTGGTTGTAACTGCTCAAGGATTGAACCGTAAACAAAAAGCGTTGGGTTATTCTACACAAAAGGTGGCAGGTGAGGATCTAACTATTTCACGACAGACCGATTTGGGTAATGCTATGGCCGGTAAAGTGTCGGGAGCACGTTTTATAGGTGGTGCCAGTTCTGGTTTTGATGCAGGTACTATTATTTTGCGTGGTGCAGGTTCCATTCCTTCTTCGTCCCAGTCGGATAATCCGGCCAATGAACCTATTTATGTGGTAGATGGTGCTATCACTAACAAAAACTCTATCAATATGGATGATGTGGAAAGCATAAACGTATTGAAAGGTCCCGCGGCTACTGCCCTTTATGGTTCGCGTGGTGGTGCAGGTGCTATCATCATAACTACTAAGGCGGGACAAAGTGAGAAAGGGTTGCTTGAAGTAAGTCATACATTGCAGGCCGAAACTTACTATAATCATTTCAATATGCAGAAGCTGTATGGTGGTGGAGGATATGGAGGTACGGAAAAAGGTAACAGGGCTCAGGATATTTATGATTTGTATAGTGGTGATATTCCCGGTTTGCAAGGTGCTTATGTGTACGATTATAATGAGGACACTTCTTGGGGAGCTGCATACGATCCGGCTGTGAAATATGTCACTCCGTTGTCATTAGACGAAACCAGTGGTCATTATGGAAAACCAGCCACTTGGCAACATGGATTGGATTTGAGAGATCTTTATCGGACTGGTGTAACCAATACAACCAACGTTTCGTTTTCAAAGAGTGTGAAAGATTTTAATACCCGTGTTTCTTTCACCAATAGCTATCGTACTGGTGTGCAGCCCAATTCGGATGCTATTCGCCGTTTCTTAGGGTTCAAGACAAATTTCAAACCCACACCGTGGATGAATGTGTCATTGGATTATAAATATACTTATCGTCAGGATCATAATGCTGCCGAAAGTGGATATAACGGTTCACGTACCGTTTTGCAGGAATATACCCAATGGGGACAGACCAATGTCAATTTAAAAGATTATAAGGACTATAAACGTCCGGACGGATCATGGAGGACGTGGAATATCAACAGTGTGAATAATCAAAGTGCTGCATTCCATGATAATCCGTATGCTTTATTTCATGAATATAATCATCGCACCATTTATCAATGGAATGTATTCAGTGGTGATGTGTCTGTGGACCTTCCTTATAACTTGAAGGCAGGGGTACGCGTAAATGGTAACATACGTGGTTACAAATTGGAACGAGAACGCCCTTCAGGATCTATTAATTTCCGGTCAAATTATCGTCAGGATCAAAGCAGTTTGATTGATTTGACTGTACAAGGACGTTTAACTTGGGGACAATCATTTTTTAAAGATAAACTAACGGTAGACGCAGCTCTTTTTGCAGAAGCACGTGACTATACGTACGATAATTTATATGCATACACCAATACGAATTATGATTTGTCTTTGGACGATTACTATAATTTGGCTGCTTCATCGGGTACTATTGCTTTAGCCTATAATGAGAAAACACATTACAAAGAACGTAGTGTTTATGCCACAGCTACCATGGGCTGGGATGATACTTATTTTCTTGACGCTTCTGTTCGTAACGATATGTCTTCCACATTGAGTCCTAATCATAACAGCTATTGGTATGGTGGCCTTTCCGCTTCTGTCCTTGCTCACAAATGGGTGAATGCAGAATGGCTGAACTTTTGGAAACTGCGTGCTAGTGCGGCTCAAGTAGGTACTACGCTCAATGCTTACAATATTTATCCTACTTATTCGCTGGATACCAGTTATGGTTCACATGTTACAATGTATGAACCTTCTTCTCAGAAAAATTATAATATCGAGCCGTCTATTTCCACTTCGTATGAAATAGGTACGGAATTCCGTTTGTTCAATAATCGTTTATGGGGTGATTTCAACTATTATACCCGGGATGACAAAGATCAGATAATCTCCGTAACCTCTGCTCCGCAATCGGGGTATTCCACTCGTAAGATGAATGCTGGTTTAATTCGTAATCGGGGTGTTGAATTGAGTTTGGGCGGGATGCCTGTTTCCACTAAGAACTGGAAATGGGAAATGAATTTCAATATAGCGAAGAATAGTAATAAACTGGTGGAACTAGCTGATGGAGTGGATTCTTATTCTATTTATTGGACTTCATTCACAACTCGTTTGTATAATTATGCTATGGTTGGTAAATCACTTGGTGTGATAACCGGTAATACATGGGAACGTGATGACAATGGCAATATAATCTTCCATGAATTGAGTGCTTCGCAGAAGGCGTTGTATGGTGGTGAATATGTACCTACTTACAATCAGAATACACTAGATGAACTGGGTAACTTCCATCCGGATTTCACTGGTGGTTTTAATACTAGTATCAGTTTTAAGAATTTCCGTCTGTCGGCTAATATTGATTTCTCTGTAGGCGGACAGATTGTATCCTATACTAATATGTGGGGTAGCAGTAGCGGTATTCTTGATAAAACAGCTGAACTTAATGACCGTGGCGTCAATGTTCGTGAACCGGTAAGCAAAGGTGGTGGTATCCACATGACTGGTGTGGATCAGAATGGCAATAAGGTAGATACCTATGTCAATGCTAAACTATATTATACCACAGCTTCCCGTGTATGGGAAGAATGGGTGTATGACCGTACTTACGTGAAACTTCGTGAAGTGTCATTGTCGTATGTTTTCCCGTCACAAACTTTGAAGAAACTAAATATCGGTCTGAGTCGTGCCAGTGTGGCAATTAATGCTTCCAATCCATGGTTGATCTACTCAGCTTGTCCTAATGTGGATGTGTCTGAAATTGGTATGGGATATTTTGAAGGTGGTAATGCCGCTGCAACCCGTTCGATAGGTTTTACCGTTAATCTTGCTTTTTAAACCATAAAACGAAGAATCATTATGAAATATATTAAATTATTACTTTTATCTCTGAGTTTTGCAGCAACATTCACAGCGTGTGATATGACTGACTTTGGCGATATTAACAAAGATCCCAATGAACCGTCGGAGGCTAATACTGGTATGTTGTTTACATACGCTTGTACTTATGTGAAATACTTCTCTATGAACTCAAATTATTATTACCCGTGGACGCAAATGTATCCGGGGTATATGTCCGAGAAAAATAATAATCAGTATGGTGCGTTTGGCGGACCTACTATGAGTACAAGTTCTTATTATCTTTATCCGTTGAAGAACTGCCAGAAGATTATTGACTTTAATAGTGATGAGGCTGAAAAAGGTAAACCTGCCATTGTACAGTTTGGTGATAATGCTAATCAGATTGCGGTTGCACGTACATTGATGGGATTCATCTATATGCACCTTACAGATGCTCTAGGGCCACTTCCTTACACAGAAGCATTTCAGGCAGGTGAGGAAAATTTTACTCCGGTATTTGATTCACAGGAAACGATTTATGCTAAGTTAGATGCCGATTTGAGGGAAGCGTATAATCAGTTTAATGAAAGTGGCTCGTTGAGCACAGCCGACATCCTGTTCGATGGTGACATTCGTGCATGGAAGAAACTGAATGCTTCTACCCGTATGATGCTTGCTATAAAACTGGCAGATGTGGATCCTGCCGAAGGACGCTCGCGTTTTGCTCAAGCTTACGCTGATGGCGGTATTGAAGAAAATGCCTATAATTTGAATTATACTTTTGAGGCCAATACTGTGGGATATTTATATTATAATGGCGTAAACCATAATTATAATTTTGTTCCTAATAAGTATTATGTAGATCAGTTGAAGGAATTGAAGGACAACCGTCTGTTCTCTACTTGTTCGCTGATTCCTTTTGGCAAGACACAGGCAGAGGCGGGCGTGACGGATGAAGACCTGAAGAATTTTGATAAATACCAAGGTATGCCTTTGGGTATTGAGTCTGCAGATGTGAACACGTGGAATAAAGTCTGCTGTTTTTATAATCCTTCTCTCACACAGGTAACCTCTACTTTCCCTATTATTACTGCTTCTCGTATGCTACTTATCGAGGCTGAAGCTGCTCAGCGTGGCTGGATTCAAGCTGATCCTGCCCAACTTTATGCAGCCGGTGTGAAGGCATCATTTGAACAATGGGGAGCCGAAGGTGTTGATGAATATTTGGCACAGGAAGCAGTTGCTTATACGGGTACTGATGCTGATAAAATTAATAAAATTGCTCTTCAGCGCTGGATCAGTGGCTTCATGGCTGATGGTTTTGAGGCATGGTCTGACTGGCGTCGTTTTGATATTCCGAAACTAGAAGTCGGTCCGGTTTGTACAACGATTGATCACATCCCTTATCGCCATCAATTTGATAGCGAAATTTATCAAGGTAATCTTGAAAATTATGAAGCTGCCGTGAAAGCAGATTTGAATGGTGATGATAGCCGTGAGCAACGAGTATGGTGGAATAGAAGATAAGATTTGAAGTATATAATTCTCTTTAAAGTTTCGTTTAAATATAGGGGACATTCTCAGTGATGAGAGTGTCTTCTTTTATTGAAATAAATCAAAAAATATATAGGATAAACGTTAGTTAAGACTAGGTAATTCATAAATTGCCTCGATGGATAGATATACGTATTGCTTTTTCTTATTGACTTTTGTTGTGTTCGGTTGGGTGGCATTTGAAGAATGCTATTGTTGGGATATTGAATTTTTATGAAGAAATTCTCCTGTTTTAAAGCATAAAAAAAGGCTATCTATCCCAGACAGCCAATCTTTTGTTAACCTTAAATCTAATACTATGAAAACACACTACAAAGATACGGACTTTGTTTATAATAGCAAGTTTTTAGTCTGTATTTCGCCGTTTTATAACATGCTTTATAAATATATCGCACCTTGTTAACAAATTAATTTGAAAATGTAAAGTTTTGTTTATTATGACCTTTCGGACTTTTTGTCTTATGAATGATAGAAGAGGGCAAATGAAAATAAAAGTATGTGATAGCTGTTTTTCTATTTCTTATTTTATATCTTTGATGTCACTTTACTGATTGAAAAAATAACAGTTACTTATGAAAAACAGACAGTTTATTGTATTTGCTCTTTTATTAGCATGTCCGTTGCTGTTACACGGACAGGAAACGTTTCTTTGTGGAAAAGAATCATGTAATAAAGGTTATATCCGGCATCCATGGTATGGAAAAAAGGTTGGTTATATAGGAGACTCGATAACTGATCCCAATTGTTATGGAGATAGCATAAAAAAGTATTGGGATTTTTTGAAAGAATGGTTGGATATCACTCCTTATGTGTATGGAGTGAGTGGACGTCAATGGAATGATGTACCCCGTCAGGCAGAACAATTGAAAAAGGAGCATGGAGAAGAGGTTGATGCCATCGTGGTTTTGATGGGGACAAATGATTTTAATAGCAGTGTACCTGTCGGGACTTGGTTTGCAGAGAAAGAAGAGCAGGTGATGGCTGCCTGTGGTGAAACTAAAAAACTGGAAACGCGTAAAAGGCGTGTTCCTATAATGACGAATGATACGTATAAAGGCCGTATTAATATTGGTTTGAGTCATTTGAAAAAATTGTTTCCCGATAAACAAATTGTTTTGTTGACCCCATTGCATCGTTCTTTAGCGGAATTCGGCGAAAAGAATGTACAACCGGATGAAAGCTATCAGAATAAATGCGGAGAATATGTGGACGCTTATGTACAGGCCATTAAGGAAGCAGGTAATTTGTGGGGAGTTCCTGTAATAGATTTTAATTCGGTTACAGGTATGAATCCGATGATTGAAGAACAACTTATTTATTTCTATGATTCGGGGTATGATCGTTTGCATCCTAATACCAATGGTCAAGAACGTATGGCACATACATTGATGTATCAGTTACTTTCTTTGCCTGCATCATTCTGACAGTTGGACATTCATATTTTGCCTTTTTGGAAGAGTTTGTCTATTGGGGAGAACCTTCGATGTTTCGATATGAATTTGAAGAATTGAAAAAATGTTCAAGTGGCAAATTGATGTTGTTTGAACATCTTTTTATTAGTTCTTATTTACTGAAAGAGTACTTGAACTATTGATTTTGAGCAATTTTCTATATTCTTGTATCATTTTTTATGGTTTCTTTTCTTGTTTACTTTTGCCTAAATCTTTTAACTTATAAAATGTATATGAAAAACATGAAATTAAAAGTATTACTTGTTTTATGTGCTTTACTCCTGTTATCGGCTTTTATTGCTGAGAGAAAAGAGCCCATTACTATTTTTATGATTGGTGATTCTACCATGGCGAATAAAAGTCTGAAAAATGGTAATATAGAGCGTGGTTGGGGACAAATGCTTCCCGGATATTTTACGGAAGAGGTTGTGGTGGATAATCACGCTATGAATGGATGAAGTTCACTCAGTTTTATCAATGAAGGACGTTGGGATGTAGTGCTTTCTAAAATTCATAAAGGTGATTATGTATTTATTCAATTCGGGCATAATGATGAGAAATCTAGAGTCACATTACATACAGAATCCGGAAGTACCTTTGATGATAATTTAAGACGTTTTGTGAATGGAACATGTGCTAAGGGAGGAAATCCTGTACTGTTCAATTCTATAGTTCGTCGTAATTTCCCCCCCCCTAAAGGTGTGACGGAGATAAAGGGTAGTTATGAAAAAGAAGGTCCGGTATTGGTTGATACCCATGGGAAATATCTGGAATCTCCCCGTCGGGTAGCCGGAGAAATGAATGTATCTTTTATTGATTTGAATAAATTGATCCATGACTTGGTTACCGGTATGGGAGTCGAGAATTCAAGAAAATTGTTTATGTGGATTCCTTCCGGACAATATGAATTTTGTCCGAAGGGAAAATTGACAATACTCACTTGAATATATATATGGTGGACGTCTAGTTGCCAGGTTGGTTGTGGACGCTTTGATGGAAGAAGTGCCGGCTTTGGCAAAATATGTGCGACGTTATGATTATGTGGTGGCGAAAGATGGGAGTGGGGATTTCTTTACAGTTCAGGAAGCAGTGAATGCGGCAGTTGGTGGTGGCAAGAAAACAATATCTATACTTGTCCGTCCGGGAGTATATGAAGAGTATGTTTCTATGCCGGAATCATCGCCTCGAATAGAATTGGTGAAACAGACAGGGGCTGAGATCAGGGATAACGGGTTCACACAAGATGTTTATGTGGCACCTTATAAGGGTGACAGAGTGTGTGCTATCAGTTATCATTTGATAAGAACAGGGTAGGTACATGTACCGAACAATATCCCATCGGGGGAGATAAGTTGAAATCGACTCCTGTGTCTTTAGATAAATGGGTGGAAAGCTTGGTAAACTCCGGTAGATAGGGAGTTGGCAATGATACATGGAATATCGCAGGGATATGATGCTTTTCAAAATCCTAAAATATTGTGGGAATAAGGTAAAGGCTATGGAAAATGAAATATGGGTGGGTACATTTAGAGAGGTAGTTGCCTATACAAAAGAACGAGAAAAAAATCGCTTGAATGTGCTAGAAAACGGCTATAACATAACTCCTCATTTGGATATGAATGCACAATTATTTACAGAACCACTGACTATGGTATTGAAATCTGTGGGAAACAGAGTTTCGGAGATTAGGCAAGATGGGAAAAAGCTTTTTCTAAAGAAGGATGCTGATAAGGTTCTTTTCGATTTTAATCCTTATGGATGGATGATTCAGATTCGTTTTATCTGAAGTGTTGGATATAGTTTAAAACTAGAATAGGGAAATCCGTTAGTCTTTATTGTAACCATTTAAGGTGTGATAATAAGATTAACGGATTTGTTTTTTGCTCTTTTATAAAGTTACTCAGAATTAATTTCTAAATTTGTTCCCGTTAACTTTATTCCTTTTTCAAAAGAAATAAAATGGAAAACACAGAGAAACTGATTGTAGAACAACTGAAAAATGGCAACGAAGATGCTTATAAATACATCTATGATTATCATTATGTTCTTTTATGTCATATAGCAAATCAATATTTGAACGATAATTTTTTATCGGAAACTATAGTTGGAGATGTAATATTTCACCTTTGGGAAATCAGAGAAACTTTAAACATTACTATTTCTATTAGAAGTTATCTGATAAAGGCCGTTCGTAATCGTTGTATAGACTATCTGAAATCTAGATCTGAAAAAAAGGAAATTTCATTTTCAGTTTTAGTACCGGAAGAGATGTCTGAAGAAAAGTATTTGCAGTCGGATAATTATCCTTTGGGAATATTATTAGAACGTGAATTGGAGCATGAAATCCGTATGGCAATAGATAAACTACCGGTTGAATGTAGATGTGTTTTTGAAAAAAGTAGATTTGAGGCGAAAAAATATGAAGAAATTTCTCAGGAATTAGGTATTTCCATAAATACGGTTAAGTATCATATAAAGAATGCATTATCTTTCCTTCAGACTGAATTGAGCAAATATTTAATTGCTTTGATTTTATTTTTTTTTTCGTATTAAAACAGAAAAAAGTTCTTTTAGGACTACCCTGTATTTAAAATAAATCGTCTTCACTTTAGAAACAACAAAGATGAAAGCAGAAAAAGAACATATTGATGAATTAATAGTATCCTATTTAAGTAATGAGTTGGATGGAAATGCTGTGCATGAACTGAAGGAGTGGATAGCTGCGTCTGTGGAAAATGAAAAGTATTTTATGCAGCGGCAAGAAATTTGGTTTTCTGCCATAAGTGTGAAAGAGGATGTTAAATATGATAAGAGCAAAGCATTTGAACAATTTAAAAATAGAATTGCTAATCAGAGGTTGAATGATAAAAGAGAACGTGAAAATTTCTGTTTGTCTAAATTTTGGCGTTATGCAGCTGTTATTGTTGTATTGTTCTCAGTTTCTTATTTTTCTTATTGGAGGGGTGGAATAAGTATAAAAGAGGTATTTTCGGATATCATTGTGGAGGCTCCTCTTGGTTCCAGAACAAAATTGACCTTGCCGGATGGGACATTAGTGTGGTTGAATGCCGGATCGCGTATAACATATTCACAAGGATTCGGAGTAGGGAATAGAAAAATAGAATTGATAGGAGAAGGGTATTTTGAAGTTAAACGAAATGAAGAAGTTCCATTTCTTGTGAAAACGAATAGTTTGCTGGTAAAGGTATTGGGAACGAAATTTAATTTTCGGGACTATCCGGATGATGCAGAAGCCATTGTTTCTTTGTCCGAAGGAAAAGTGGCATTGAATAATTTATTGAAAAAAGAAAAAGAAGCTTTTTTGTTACCCAATGAAAGGGTGGTCTTGAATAAAAAGAATGGCAGAATGCATGTGGAGTATTCTACTGTTTCCAATGCATTACAATGGACTAATGGATATTTATTTTTTGATGAGGAATTGTTGCCGGATGTTGTGAAGGAGTTAGAACGTAGTATAATGTGAAAATACAAATAGCTAGTGATACTTTGAATACTTTCAGGTTCTATGGAAATTTCGTTCATCGTGAGCAAAATATTCAGGAAGTTTTGGAAGCATTATCTGCGACCCGTAAGATTCATTATATTATTGAAGGACACAATATAACTTTATATTAAGTAGGGAGTGGATTAAAATTGTTTAACCTTAAAATTAAAAGTATGAATAGAATTAGAGCTGTAATACTGTGATAGGGGTACGAAAGGGATGAAAAGAAAAGGTGGGAAGATATAGGGATTTTCCCACCTTGATGAAATCTCTTTTTCGACTTATGATTGTGAGTGCGCTTTTAGAGAATGCAAAGTTAATGATTTTTCTCTTTAAAAGCTAAGTTCATTTAATTTTTTAATTAATAAATTACTAATTTATGAAAAACAAGAGAAAGGCCATATTATTGGTCGGGGCTTTGCTTTGCCTTAATTTGAATATCTTCTCACAGAATATACCATTGAAAATGAATAAAGTGTCGGTGAAAAAAGCTATGACTGAGCTAAAAGAAAAAAGTGGATATTCATTTGTGTATATAGCTGGGGATTTAGATACGAAAAAGATTGTTGATATAGACGCTGAGCAACTGCAAGAAGTTATTGAGCAAATCTTGGAAGGACAAAATGTTTCTTATGAGATAAAAGATAAAAATATCGTTATTCGGAAGAAGGAGGTAGAACAGTCCATGTTGAACGAGAAAAAATTACAAGATATTTCAGGGCTTGTGATGGATGTTATGGGAGAACCTATCGTAGGAGTTAATGTGATGGAAAAGGGGACTACTAATGGTACTATTACTGATATGGATGGTAAGTTTTTACTTAAAGCTCCTGCGAATGCAACTCTTATTATTAGTTTTATCGGTTATAAGACTCTTGCTGTTAATTTGGAAGGGGAAAAGAATGTGAATATAACTCTGAAAGAGGATTTGGAACAATTAGATGAAGTGGTGGTGGTTGGTTATGGAACTCAAAAAAAATCTAGTTTGACAGCATCCGTGGCGACAGTGCCTGCAAAAGAACTGAGTAAACAGATGGGGCATTCTGTTGCAGCTGCTTTGCAGGGGAGGGCTCCAGGAGTAGAAATATTGCAAAAGGGGGGAGAAGCTGGGGCAGATATCAAGATACTTGTTCGGGGAGCAGGTACATTTGGTGCTACTGAACCTTTATATGTTATTGATGGTGCATTTTCTAATAATGGGCTAAATTCGTTGAATCCTTCAGATATTGAATCAATAGAAATCCTGAAGGATGGTTCGGCGGCTGCCATTTATGGCTCTCGCGCTGCAAATGGGGTTGTGCTGATAACTACCAAGCATGGTCAAAAAGGTAAAGCAAAAGTTGAAATTTCTGCAAACTATTCTTTGCAGACTCCTTCTAAATATCTTGATTTTCTAGATGCAAATGAGCATCGCGAATATACTAAGCAAATTGTTGAAAATTCAACAAACCAGACTCAAGCTCCAGAAAATATTCATCCTACTAATCCTGATATTAATACTGACTGGCAAGATGCATATCTAAGAAATGCTCCTATGTATAATTTGAATGCTTCAATTTCTGGTGGTGGTGAATATTCAACTTTTAATACAAGTTTGGGGTATTTTGATCAGCAAGGTATTATGGAATTTTCTGGTTTTAAGAAATATAATGCACGTGTCAATGGAACGTTTAAGAAAGGACGTTTGACTGTTAGTGAAACTCTTTCTGCTGCTTTTACAAATAAGGAGCCTCAAGTAAGGATGGTGATGGGGATTCCTACTGTTCCAATGACTGATGTAGAGGGAAGGTATGTATCTGCAGGTAAAGATTATTATGTAAATGAAGGAAAAGTTACTAATCCGTTTGCATCTTATTCCAATACTGTTCGAAGAAATAAAACAGTTAATGTTACTGGTAGTTTGAATATAGGACTGAATTTATATAAAGGATTGGATTATAAGCTACTACTTGGAGGTGACTATATATCAACAAATAATATATCTCGGTCCATTGCTTTTGACTCCAATTGGGATGAGAATGGTAATGCAGATCCTGATTATAGCAGAACGATTAATTCACTATCTGAAAGTCGTGGACAGCGATTTAGTTATACAATTGATAACATTTTGACTTATAAGAATATGTTTGCTGGTCATACTATTGACGCAATGGTAGGTACAAGTTGGATGAGAGAATACTATAGAACTATGGGGATTGGTTCTGGTTCTACAGATTTGGGTGGTCCTAATATTACTATTTTTAATGGGAAAGGAGATATAACAAGTGAAGAATACAATTCAGCTTTACTCTCCTTTTTTGCTCGCTTGAACTATGACTATAAGGAGCGTTATCTTGTTTCTGCAAGTATTCGTAGTGATAAATCTTCCAAATTTGCTAAAGGAAATAGGGTCGGTTACTTTCCTTCGGTTTCAGTGGGTTGGAATATACATGAAGAGAATTTTTTTTAATATAGAATGGATAAGTAAAATGAAGATTAGAGCTAGTTATGGTGAATTAGGAGCTAATTTTATAGATTCATATTCTTTCCTTTCTACGGCTTATGGTCCAATACCTTCTGTATTCGGTGAAAATCAGATTGGTCAAAGTAGTGTGATGAATGGTTATGTAACCAAATTTGCTCAGGAAAATTTGACTTGGGAAAAATCAATATCTAAAAACGTAGCATTGGAAATGGCTTTTCTGAATAATAAAATTTCTTTTACAGCTGAATATTTTTGGAAAGATAATAATGACTTACTTGCTCCATTACTTCCATTAGCATCATCAGGGCAAACCATTATGACTAATGGGGGGGATTTGCCAGTTTTTAATTCTGCATCTGTTGAAAATAAAGGTTTTGAATTTACGGTAGGTTATCGTAATAATTGGAAGGATTGGAGTTTGGATGTTACTGCCAATATTTCGGCATTAAGAAATAAAGTAAAGAGTTTGGGTGAGGGAGTACAACCCATTAAGGCAGAGGTGATGATGAGTGGTTCTTTTAATGACCGTCCTACTATTACTAAACCGGGCTTGCCTATTGGTACCTTTTGGGGATATGTGGTGGAAGGTTTTGATAATGATGGTAATTTTATTTTTCAGGATAATAATGGTAGTGTGAATGGTGTATTGACAGGAAAGCCGGATGGGAAGATTGATGAGAATGATAAAACGGATATTGGTAATCCTCATCCGGATTTTACTTATGGTTTAAATATAAATGTAGGTTATAAGAATTGGGATTTGACTGCTTTTTTCCAAGGAACGCAAGGTAACGATATTTTTGCTTTAATGAAATATGATTGGTATTTTGGAGGAGCTAATAGTGCTACCCTAAAGGATGCTTTCTATAATTCATGGACTCCGCAAAATCCTAATGCGGAAGCTCCTAAACTGAATAGTAAAAACAGTTCTGGCATAAACTCGCTTCCAAGTACATTCTATGTGGAGGATGGTTCTTATTTCAGATGCAAGAATCTACAAATCGGTTATTCCTTTAATAAGAAATTATTGCAAAAATTCCATATAGAATCATTTAGAATATATGCGGGGGTACAAAATTTATTCACTATCACAAAATATCCCTTGTATGATCCCGAAGTTAGTTCAAACGTGTTGTTTGACAGAGGTGTGGATGGTTTCTGGCAAGCACAGGAAAGTCCTCATGAAGCAACAATGAATTCTAGAGTATATAATCTTGGTGTCAATTTAACTTTCTAAAAACAGAATGAGTATGAAAATAATGTTGCGTAAAATTATAGTTATCATCATCAGTTTTGTAACTATTGGAATGATGGGCTCATGTGAAGATATTTTTAATGATTTGGCGGTGAATCCTAATCAATCAGACGTTAATTCATTTTATACTACACTAGAAAATTGTAATAAGGGAATTCTTGGTATCTATGGGTATATTTCGACTCCTCGTAATTTGGGAGCTTGTGGATTTGGTTTGATGTTGACTCGTAGTGATGAGGGGTGTTCGGTAGCTGATTATGGAGTACCAGGTGCTTATAATGAAGAGTTTACCCCTTCCTATTATTCATTGGTTCAACCTTTTCAGTTAATGTATACAGCTGCTTCCCAAGCTAACCAAATGATTGAAAGTCTTACTGAAATAGAATTCAGCAATAAAGAATTACAGGATGCATATTTGGGGGAGGCTTATTTTCTTCGTGCATTTACACATTTCTTTTTATTCATCAATTATAGGAATATTCCTTTGATTAAAGAATTGCCTAAGGCTCCTAATGAATATAAGCCTCAGGCAACGCCTGAAGAGGCTTGGGATTTTATTATAGATGATCTGATCAAAGCTAAAGATTTACTTCCTGACAAGAATTTTTGGGATGCTAAAAATAAAGGACGTGTGACGAAAGCTTCTGCTTATGCACTTTTGGGTAAGTCATATCTTTATAGATCCGGTATTGAACCCAAATATGGAACTTCACAAATAACTTATTATAATGAGGCTGCTGCGGCTTTTGCAGAAATCATTAATGGTAATTGTGGGGACTACAGATTGGTAGATGACTATTCATGGAACTTTGATGTGGCACATGAAAATAATGATGAATCTATTTTTGAAGTACAATTTGTCGGAGTGTTGAATACAGGATTTAACCCAGGATTTGTGGACAGTGGGTTGTTCAATGACGTCCGGTGTAAAATGTGTATAATGAATAGAAGTAGAAATTCGAATAGTTCTGCACAGGTTATGCACAATTGGTTATATGATAAATTTGTAGCGTCAAAAACAGTGACAGGAGAAACTGATCCACGTATGTTTGGTTCGTTTGTTTTTAATGATAATGTATCGGAGATTATACGTCCGAAAGGTATGAAGGTTACTTTTCTTGAAGGGAAGGACTGGGAAGCAGAAATGGGTTCAAAGGAAGGAACATTTGGTGAACAATATGAGTTGGCAATGGGATATAAAATGTGTAGTAGGAAATGGTTGGATTGGACCTTACCTCCGACAGATGATGCTGGTGGGCATTTTTTTAATGGACGTGCACAAGGAGTAAACTGGAGAATGATTCGTTATTCGGATGTTTTGCTGATGTATGCTGAAGCTGTAGTAATGGGAGGGAAAGCCACTGCAAACATAACCCCGTTAGAAGCAATAAACAAAGTACGCGATAGGGTAGGAGTACCTCATGTAACAGAAGCTAATATGAGAACTATTGAAGATGAACGTATTCTAGAACTTACCTATGAAGGCTCCCGATTCTTTGACTTGCTTCGTTGGGGTAAAGTAGTAGAGCGTTTTCGCGAATTGGAAAATACTGATCCTTTGTTTAAAAGGTTTAGCAGGGCTCAATATATGGGGTTTAAGGAAAATAAGAATGAATGGGTTCCATTGCCAATTGATGAAGTAGAGGGTAATCCATATATCACTAAAAATAATCCAGGATGGTAATTAAAAATAGAATAATTATGAAAGTATTTTATTATATTATATGTGCAGCTTGCTTTGCCGGCTGTGTGTCATCTTCCAATGATAAAACGGTGAAAGAGAATGGTAGAACATTGCATAATGGCATTGTGCTGCCCGAGCAATGGCCTCCTAGTATGATTGATGATGGAGTACGTCGCGAAATGTCTTTACCTTATATTTCAAACAAACCGACTGTTATTTCTGTAAATCTAGGACGCCAATTATTCGTTGATGATTTTTTAATTGCAGAAACAGATATGGAGCGTGTTTCCCATAAGGCTATGTTCTATGAGAATAATCCGGTACTTGCTCCGGATAAGGAGTGGGAATACACTTTTGAACGTGCTCCTTATGCTGCTCCTTTCAGTGATGGAATATGGTATGATGAAAGCGAACAAAAATTTAAAATGTGGTATTTGGCTGGTGCCGGATCTATGCACAAACATCGTCAAAGCTTTTATACTTGTTATGCGGAGTCAAAAGATGGGAAGCATTGGGAAAAAGTGAATATGGATATAGTGCCGGGTACGAATATTGTAGATACTTGTGATCGGGATGCGGCTACAGTTTGGCTCGATAAAATGTGTCCAGAACCAGAAAAACGTTTCAAACTCTTCAATGTGGAAAAACATAGTGGAGGATGGAAAATAATTTTAAAATATTCAAAAGATGGTATTCATTGGTCGGAAGGAGTTGCGCAATCAGGACCGGTGGGGGATCGTACCACTGCTTTCTATAATCCGTTTACTCAAAAATGGGCTATTAGTCTACGGCAGGGGAGTAAAGCAGACGGACGCTCTAGAGGCTATTTGGAAAATGAAGATCCAGAGATGGCAGTTAGCGTGGCGCATTCATTGGCTAAAGGAATAAAGGATAAAAATATAGTTTTGTGGTTTACTCCTTCCGATAAGGAACTGCCACATCCTGAATTTCCTGATGTGCGTCCAGCCATTTATAATTTTGATGCTATGCCTTATGAAAGTGTTATGCTAGGGTTCTATGCTATGTGGAAAGGACCAGAGAATGATCTCTGTGGTAAGTTAGGTATTCAGAAAAGAAATGAAATAGGGATGGGATATAGTCGAGATGGTTTTCATTTTTATCGTCCCAGTTATGAACCTGTTATGGGAGTAAATGAAACGGAAGGGGCATGGAATTGGGGAAATATGCAGTCTGTTATCGGCGTACCTCTCATTGTTGGTGATTCTTTGTATTTGTATTCTAGTGGAAGAATGAAGAATAAAGTGATGTGGGATGGATTTACTTCTACTGGGTTGGCAACTTTACGTCGTGATGGGTTCGTTTCCATGCATACAGACACAGAAGGGGTACTTGTTACCGAGAAAATAAAGTTTGATGGTAATCATTTTTTTGTGAATGCACAAGCAAAGGATTTGCAGGTGGAGATAATGGATGAAAATGGTAATGTGATTACGGGATTTTCCAGGGAGGATTGTAAGGAAATGAATGATTTGAACAGTACTAAACAATTGGTAACTTGGAAATCAGGTAAAAAACTTGCTGCTCTTTCAGGCAAGATAGTTAAAGTGAAGTTTTATGTTACTTGTGGCGATTTATATGCTTTTGGATTTCTCCATGGGACACAGGAGAAAGTAGGGGATATACAGGTGGTGGTGGTCCGGGACTCAATCCTTGTGGAATCGATATTAAATAATTGATATGTGTAAAACATAGTTGTGTTACATCGTGTATTTTGTTGGTGGCTGCTTCATGAGAATGAAGCAGTCATTTTTTGTATTACAGATAAATTTTGCTTGGTTGAGCTAAGTCAATATTTAAGTATGAGGAAAATGTAGACATAAAAAAAGGAGCAACGCCTTGCTCCAACCTTTGTTAACCTTAAATCTAATACTATGAAAAACACGTTGCAAAGGTACGTGTTTTAGTGGATTTTGCAAATAAAACAACTAAAAAAATATGTTTTCTAACACGTTTTAATACTTTTGTCCTATTTGTTAAGGATGAGGACTTTTTTTATTTACTTGTATTTTGTCTTTTTTACATATAAAACCGTATATTTGTTGCCACTTTTGCAAAAGGATAAAAACGAATGGTTTCAGTAGATAATTTGAAAGTAGAGTTTGGAGTAACGCCTCTGTTTGAGGATGTGTCATACGTTATCAATAAGAGAGATCGTATTGCGCTGGTCGGGAAGAATGGGGCCGGTAAGTCTACTATGCTTAAGATATTGGCAGGAATACAGGCGCCTACTTCAGGTAGTGTTTCTGTTCCGCGTGATGTGACGATAGGCTATTTGCCTCAAGTCATGATTCTGAGTGATAAACATACTGTGATGGAAGAGGCGGAGATGTCTTTTGAACATATCTTTGAGTTGCAGGCTAGTATTGAGAGAATGAATCAGGAGTTGGCGGATAGAACAGATTATGATTCAGAAAACTATCATAAACTGATTGAGAAATTCACCCATGACAATGAACGCTTTTGATGATGGGAGGTACCAATTATACAGCTGAGATAGAACGTACATTGATGGGGTTGGGATTTAGCCGGGAGGATTTTAACCGTCCTACATCTGAGTTCAGTGGTGGATGGCGTATGCGTATAGAGTTGGCCAAGTTGCTGTTGCGACGGCCCGATGTGTTGCTGTTGGACGAGCCTACCAATCATCTGGATATAGAAAGCATTCAATGGTTGGAAAACTTTTTTGAAGACAAGTGCGGGAGCCGTTGTATTGGTGAGCCACGACCGTGCATTTATTAATAATGTGACCAATCGTACGATTGAAATATCTTGCGGGCATATCTATGATTATAAAGTGGCTTACGATGAGTTTGTGGTATTGCGCAAAGAACGTCGTGAGCAGCAATTGCGTGCATACGAGAACCAGCAGAAGCAAATTCAGGATACGGAAGATTTCATAGAGCGTTTCCGTTATAAGGCTACCAAGGCTGTACAGGTGCAGAGCCGCATCAAGCAATTGGAAAAAATAGTTCCTATTGAAATTGATGATGAAGATAATTCAGCCTTGCGGTTGAAGTTTCCGCCTGCCATGCGTTCCGGCAATTATCCGGTCATTTGTGACGGGGTGAAGAAAGCATATGGCAGTCATATCGTTTTTCACGATGTGACTTTGACTATTAATCGAGGTGAGAAGGTGGCTTTTGTCGGAAAGAATGGGGAAGGTAAGTCCACTTTGGTGAAATGTATAATGGACGAAATCCCATACGAAGGTAAACTGACCATCGGGCACAACGTACAGATTGGTTATTTTGCTCAGAATCAGGCTCAGATGTTGGATGAAAATCTGAGTGTCTTTGATACGATTGATTATGTGGCAAAAGGGGATATTCGTTTGAAGATTCGTGATATTCTGGGAGCATTCATGTTTGGAGGTGAGGCTTCTGATAAAAAAGTAAAGGTACTGTCGGGTGGGGAGCGGAGTCGTCTTGCCATGATAAAACTTTTGTTAGAACCGGTGAATTTCCTTATTTTGGACGAACCTACTAACCATCTGGATATGCGCTCAAAGGATGTATTGAAAGAAGCTATCAAGGAATTTGATGGAACGGTGATTGTTGTTTCTCATGACCGTGAGTTCTTGGATGGACTGGTGACCAAAGTTTATGAATTCGGAGGTGGAGTAGTAAAAGAACACATTGGCGGCATTTATGATTTTTTACAGAAAAAGAAAATAGAGAGTCTGAATGAGTTGCAGCTTTCGGCTTCTCCTACTGTGTCTGCCACTAAAAAGGAAGAACCCGAAACGGTTAGTGAGAACAAATTATCTTATGAGGCGCAAAAGGAATTGAATAAGAAAATTCGCAAATTGGAGAAACGAATTGCGGATTGTGAACAGAAAATAGAAAAGCTGGAAACTGAGATTGGCGAGGTGGAAGCTGATATGGCTACTCCCGAAGGTGCATCGGATATGGCTTTGTATGAAAAGCATCAGAAACTGAAAAAGGACTTGGATCAGACGGTAGAAGAATGGGAGACCGTTTCTATGGAATTAGAAGAGATGCAGGGAAGTTAAAGTATGTATCATATATATAGAACAAATGAAAGCAAAACATTATTTACCAATGGCTGTATTGGCTCTGGCAGTAGCTGCCGGATGCGACAGTAAAAAGGAAGCCGTCATGACTTCGGGTATAGACTTGACAAATTTGGACACTACGGCTGTTCAAGGAGCTGATTTTTATCAGTATGCTTGTGGCGGATGGATGAAGAAACACCCTCTGACCAATGAATATTCCCGTTTTGGCTCATTCGATATGCTTGCTGAAAATAATCGGGAACAACTGAAAGGATTGATTGTGGAAATTGCTGCCGGGCAGAATGCGCAAGGTACAATAGGTCAGAAAATAGGGGATATCTATAATTTGGCTATGGATAGTGTGAAACTGAATGCGGATGGAGTAACTCCTATTCAAGCTGATTTGGAAAAGATTGCTTCAGTGAAGGATAAATCGGAAATAGTTCCTTTGATGGCGGAACTGGCTCATAGCGGTGTATTCCCTTATTTCAGTTTCTATGTGGGTGCCGATATCATGGACAGCAAGAGCAATTTGTTTCAATTGTATCAAGGGGGTATCAGTCTGGGTGAAAAAGAATATTATCTGGACAATGATGATGTGACTGTCAATATCCGTAATAAGTATAAGGAACATATTGTAAAGATGTTCCAATTGGCTGGTTTTGATGAGGCTGCCGCTAAAAAGAAAATGGAGGCTGTAATGGATATCGAAACCCGTATTGCAAAAGCTTCTTTCAGTGCGGTGGAACAGCGTAACCCTGCGGCCAATTATCATAAAATGTCTTTGGATGAATTAAAGAAAGAGATTCCGGGCATTGACTGGGATGCTTTCTTGAATGGTATAGGCGTGAAAGGGGTGACTGAACTGAGTGTTTCTCAAGTGGAGCCGATTAAAGAGGTTGAGAAAATTATCAATAGCTTGCCGGTTGAAAATCAGATCGCTTATATGCAATGGAGTCTGATAGACAGGGCTGCCGGTTACTTGAGTGATGATTTGGTGGCACAAAATTTTGATTTTTATGGAAAAACACTATCCGGCAAACAGGCTAACCAACCTCGTTGGAAGCGTGCTGTAAGTACTGTAAATGGAGTACTGGGTGAAGCGGTAGGTCAGATGTATGTGGAGAAATATTTTCCGGCAGCCGCAAAAGAACGTATGGTGCAGTTGGTAAAGAATCTGCAGACCGCATTGGGAGAACGTATTCGGAATTTGGAATGGATGGGTGACAGCACAAAGATTAAAGCTATTGAGAAGTTGAATTCTTTTTATGTAAAGGTAGGCTATCCTGATAAGTGGAGGGATTATACCGGTTTGAATATTGAAAAAGATTCTTATTGGGCCAATGTGAAGCGTGCTACAGAATTCGAACTGGATTATATGTTATCCAAGGCAGGAAAGCCGGTTGACAGAGATGAATGGGGAATGACTCCGCAGACTGTCAATGCATATTATAATCCGACCACGAATGAGATTTGTTTTCCGGCGGGTATTCTTCAATATCCGTTTTTTGATATGAATGCTGATGATGCATTTAATTATGGAGCTATTGGCGTGGTTATCGGTCATGAAATGACTCATGGATTCGATGATCAGGGACGTCAGTTTGATAAGGATGGTAATTTGAAAGATTGGTGGACAGCCGAAGATGCCAAACGTTTTGAAGAACGTGCTCAGGTAATGGTGAATTTCTTTGATAGCATCCAGGTTTTGCCGGGACTCAATGCCAACGGTTCTTTGACTTTAGGTGAGAATATAGCCGATCATGGTGGTTTGCAGGTTTCTTTCCAGGCGTTCAAGAATGCGACAAAAGATGCTCCCCTACCGGTAAAAGACGGATTTACTCCGGAACAGCGCTTCTTCTTGTCATACGCCGGAGTGTGGGCTGGCAATATCCGCGACGAGCAGATTCGTTTGCAAACCAAGTCTGATCCACATTCATTGGGCAGATGGCGTGTGAACGGAGCACTCCCTCAAATAGGTGCATGGTATGATGCTTTTGGCATTAAAGAGGGGGATCCTATGTATTTGGCTCCTGAAAAACGTGTCTCTATTTGGTAAGCTTTGTATGTAAATTCCAAAAGAAAGCATGGTAATTGCTGAGAATTCGGCATTTACCATGCTTTCTTTTTGGAATTTACATGATAAACACCTATTTTTGTGCCCGATGAAACGGAGACGATACATAGCATGGGTATTGATGTTGGTCAGCATTATCATGTTGACAGCATCTGTTCTGCCTCATCATCATCACCGGGAAATTCTTTGTTTGCAGCATGATATGACTTTGTGCGGCTGTCAATGTTCCGTGCAGCATCAGCAGCATAATAATAGTTCTGATGAGAATCATACATGTAATGCCGGATGTGTGACCAAGTTTAAAAGTGTAACTCCGGATCGGGCCCAAGACAGTGTTTCTCCTGATTATTCGTTTTGTTTGCTGTTATATACGGTGACGGATGTATTGGCGCTTTCATTGCGGTTGACAGAACACAACACATTACCTTATAATTACTATTTAGAAAAACTGCATTCTACGTGTCTTCCCCACGTAAAGGGGTTGCGTGCTCCTCCTTGCGATGTTCTTGCTTAACAGATAGAAAGTTTATCTTTTTATCCGCAACTTTGTTGCATTTTCTTTACACTAATTTTGCATTTAATAAAAAGTAAGAACAAATAATATCATCATGAAGAAACTTATCTTTATGGGAGTCTTAGGCTTGTTCCTCTTAGGCTCTTGCAACAGTAAATCGGGTCATGATCACGAAGGACACGATCATGGAACGGAGGAAGCACATAATCACGACCACGAAGGGCATGACCATAATCACGAAGGACATGACCATGAAAAAGAAAACCACGACCATGAGAATGAAGGTCACGAAGGGCATAATCATGAAGCGGAAGCTTCTGCAGCCGGACATTCCGATGAGATAATTCTGGCTCCAGAAAAAGCAAAAGCAGCCGGGGTAGAATCGGAAATAATCCGGCCTGAATCATTCCGTCAGGTGATAACGACCAGCGGTCAGGTGCAGGCAGCACAAGGCGATGAAAGCGTAGTAGTCGCCAATGTAGCCGGTGTGGTTTCTTTCCGCCATCCGGTAACGGACGGTATGAGTGTGAGCAAGGGGGCTCCCATTCTGAATATCTCTGCTGAGAATATGCCGGACGGAGACCCTGTAAAACGTACCCGTATCGCATATGAAACCGCCAAAAAAGAATATGAACGTGCCGCCAAGTTGGTAAAAAGTCAGATAATATCGCAGAAAGATTTCAATGCCATTAAGGAGAGTTATGAAAATGCATTATTGGCATACGAGGCTATTTCAAAGAACCAGACCAAAACAGGTGTGTCCGTTACAGCTCCTTTAGGTGGCTATATCAAGAATTGTCTGGTGCAGGAAGGTGACTATGTGTCGGTAGGCCAGCCTTTGGTGAGTATCACTCAGAACCGTCGTCTGTTCCTTCGTGCAGATGTTTCCGAGAAATATTATGGTTATCTGCATAGCATCCAGTCGGCAAACTTCAAGACTCCATACGATAATAAGGTATATGAGCTGGGTGAGTTGAAAGGGCGTCTGCTTTCTTATGGTAAAGCATCCGGTGGTACTTCTTTTTATGTGCCTGTAACTTTCGAATTTGATAATCGGGGAGATGTGATTCCCGGTTCGTATGTGGAGGTGTATCTGCTCTCGTCGGAAATGCCCGATGTGCTGGCCTTGCCTGTTACGGCACTGACCGAAGAACAAGGTTTGTACTTTGTTTATCTGCAACTGGATGAGGAAGGATATAAGAAACAGGAGGTAACTTTGGGAGCGAGCAACGGAAAGGAAGTGCAGATTCTGACCGGTTTGAAAGCCGGTGACCGTGTGGTAACAAAGGGAGCTTATCAGGTGAAATTAGCGTCGGCCAGCAATGCGATTCCGGCTCATAGTCATGAACATTAATCAGCCGTCCTATGCTAAATAAGATTATACATTTTTCCCTTCAGAACCGTATATTGGTTCTGGTGGCGTCGGTTTTGCTGCTTATCGGCGGTACTTACACGGCTTTTCATACGGAAGTCGATGTGTTCCCCGATTTGAATGCGCCGACTGTAGTGATTATGACCGAAGCGAATGGTATGGCCGCCGAAGAGGTGGAACAATTGGTAACCTTTCCTGTAGAAACTGCCGTGAACGGTGCGACCCATGTGCGCCGGGTGCGTTCATCTTCCACCAATGGCTTTTCCGTTGTGTGGGTGGAATTTGAATGGGATACCGATATCTATCTGGCCCGTCAGATTGTCAGTGAGAAATTGTCCTTGGTCAGCGAGGAGCTGCCCGAGAATGTAGGTAAACCTACCATGGGACCTCAGTCTTCTATTTTAGGTGAGTTGCTGATTATCGGTCTGACTTCGGATACTACTTCCATGCTCGATCTCCGTACACTGGCAGACTGGACTATCCGTCCGCGCCTGCTCTCTACGGGAGGTGTGGCACAGGTTGCCGTGCTGGGAGGTGATATCAAGGAATATCAGGTGTTGCTTGACCCTGCCCGCATGAAACATTACAATGTTACGTTGGCAGAGGTGATGAACGTTACCCGTAACATGAATCAGAATGCCAATGGCGGAGTGATTTATGAATATGGAAACGAATATATTGTTCGCGGGGTGCTTTCCAGTCATGATGTGGCTCAGTTGTCACGTTCCGTCATCAAGACGGTGGAAGGGGTGCCCGTTACATTGGAGGATATTGCCGATGTGAAGATTGGTTCGCAGGAACCCAAACTGGGTACTGCTTCGGAAAGAGGAAAACCTGCCGTACTGCTGACCGTTACCAAACAACCCAAGACCGGGACTATTGAACTGACAGAGCAGTTGGAAGCCGCATTGAAGGATTTGCAGAAGAATCTTCCGGCTGATGTACACGTTTCTACAGATATTTTCCGTCAGAGCCGTTTTATTGAAAGCTCTATCGGTAATGTGAAGGATTCGTTGTATGAAGGTGCTGTTTTTGTGGTGATTGTTCTCTTCCTGTTCCTTGCCAATGTACGTACCACGGTTATTTCATTGGTAACCCTTCCGTTGTCATTGATTGTTTCTATATTGACTCTTCACTATATGGGACTCACCATCAATACCATGAGTTTGGGTGGTATGGCCATTGCCATTGGTTCGTTGGTGGATGATGCCATTGTGGATGTGGAAAATGTATGGAAGCACTTGCGTGAGAATCGCTTGTTGCCCGAAGAGGAACGTAAGAGCGTGATTGAAGTCGTGTTCAATGCTTCGAAGGAAGTGCGTATGCCTATCTTGAACTCTACCTTGATTATTGTAGTCAGCTTTGTTCCTTTGTTTTTCCTGACAGGAATGGAAGGGCGTATGCTGGTTCCGTTGGGCATTGCCTTTATTGTGGCGTTGTTTGCTTCTACGGTAGTGGCTTTGACACTGACTCCGGTATTGTGCAGCTATCTGTTAGGTAATAATAAAAGCAAAGGATTGCCCAAAGAGGCATTTGTGGCCGTATGGATGAAAAAGCATTACCGCAATGCCTTGTTATGGTCCTTGAATCATAAATCCGCAGTATTGGGTTTTACGGGTGGACTGTTTGCGGTGGCATTGGTTATGTTTTTTACATTAGGACGCAGTTTCCTGCCATCTTTCAATGAAGGTTCGTTCACCATTAATATCAGTTCATTGCCGGGAATTTCTTTGGCAGAATCGGATAAAATGGGACACCGTGCAGAAGAGTTGCTGATGTCTATTCCCGAAATACAGACTGTAGCCCGTAAAACGGGACGTGCCGAACTGGATGAGCATGCATTAGGGGTTAACGTGAGTGAAATTGAGGCCCCGTTTGAATTGAAAGACCGTTCCCGCCAGGAACTGGTAGCCGATGTGCGTGCCAAGTTATCTACCATTACCGGTGCGAATATCGAAATAGGCCAACCTATCAGCCACCGTATCGATGCCATGCTTTCGGGTACCAAGGCCAACATTGCCATCAAACTGTTTGGTAATGATTTGAACAAGATGTTTGCCATCGGTAATCAGATAAAGGATGCCATCAGCAGTGTGGAGGGTATTGCCGACTTGAATGTGGAACAACAAATCGAACGTCCGCAGCTCAAGATTGTTCCCAAACGCGAGATGCTTGCCAAATTCGGTATTTCTTTACCGGAGTTTGCCGAGTTTGTATCAGTGAACATGGCGGGTGAAGTCGTTTCACAGGTATATGAAGAAGGCAAAGCGTTTAATCTTATTGTCCGTACCAAGGATGAGGTGCGTGATGAGATGGAGAAGGTGCGCAACCTGATGATTGATACCGGTGACGGTCAGAAAATCCCTGTCAACTATGTAGCCGATGTGGTTTCTGCCATGGGACCGAATACCATCAGCCGTGAGAACGTGAAGCGTAAGATTGTGATTTCGGCCAATACCAGCGGTCGTGATTTGCGCAGCGTGGTGAATGATATACAGGAACGGATTGATGCGCAAATCAAGCTTCCCGAAGGATATCATGTGGAATATGGCGGTCAGTTTGAAAGCGAGCAGGCGGCCAGCCGTACGCTGATGCTCACTTCGTTTATGAGTATCGTGGTTATCTTCCTGTTGCTTTATACCCAGTTTAAGAATGCAGCCCAAAGTGGAGTCATTTTGTTGAATTTGCCTTTGGCGTTGATTGGTGGGGTATTTGCATTGATGATAACAACGGGTGAGATAAGCATTCCGGCTATTATCGGCTTTATCTCGTTGTTTGGCATTGCTACCCGTAATGGTATGTTGTTGATAAGTCATTACAATATGTTGCGCGAAGAAGGTATGGATTTGAAAGAAAGCATTCTTCACGGTTCGTTAGACCGTTTGAACCCTATCCTGATGACTGCGTTGTCTTCCGCGCTGGCTTTGATACCTTTGGCATTCCGTGGCGATTTGCCGGGTAATGAAATACAAAGCCCGATGGCGAAAGTTATTCTTGGAGGTCTTTTGACATCGACTTTCCTGAACGCTTTCATTATTCCGATTGTTTATGAACTGATGAACCGAAAGAAGAAATAATAGAAATAATATGAAACGAATCTTAGTTATAATAGCCCTCTGCTCTCCCTTGCTGATGCAGGCCCAGAGTATTGAGCACATTTTGAAAAGCATCGAGCAGAACAATAAAGAGCTCAAGGCACAGAAACATGCCGCCGATGCGACCAAGATGGAAAACCGGACAAACAACAACTTGCCTGATCCTACGGTGAGCTACAGCTCTTTTTACAGTAATGGTGCCGAAGGTGGTCACGGTACGGAATTCGTTGCTTCGCAAGGTTTTGATTTTCCTACTCAGTATATTGCCCGCAACCGGCAGGCTACTTTGCAGAACGAAGCGGTGGACAAGCAACAACAGGCTGCCCGCCGGGATATTCTGCTGAATGCGAAGAATCTCTGTCTGGACCTTATTCTGTTGAATCAGGAAAAGACATTGATGGATATCCGTATGAAAAATGCAGATGAATTACAGGCACTTTATGAAAAACGTCTGACTACCGGTGATGCGAATATATTGGAAGTCAACAAAATCAAGATGGAGCGTATGAATGTGCAGACGGAAGTTGCCCAAAACAGCGCAGCTCACCGCACTGCCTTGCAGTCTCTGCTTGCCATGAACGGTAACATGCCTTTGGAGTTTGCTGAAACCACGTATCCTGCCATACAGGAAATCAATGATTACAATGTTATGAGGGATGAAGTGATGGCGTCAGACCTTGACTTGCAGGCCGCCGCCGCCACTGCCCGTGCCGCCGAGAAGCAGGTTTCGATAGACCGCCAAGGATGGTTGCCGAAGCTGGAAGCCGGCTTTCGCCGTAACACGGATGATGCGGTTTCGATGAATGGTTTTGTGGTAGGGGGCTCCTTGCCTTTGTTTCAGAATCGTAAAAGGTAAAGATAGCCAAGGCACAGGCTATCAGCGCTCAGCTTATGCAAGAAAGTGCTAAAGACCGGGTCGAGGCTTCCCTGATGTCTCTTTTCAATGAGATGCAGCAGTTGAAGGATGCCATGAATGCGTATGATGTCCCTTTGATGTACCGTTCGCTGGATTTATTGAAGCAGGCATTGACCGAAGGACAAATTTCATTGATTGAATATTTTGTGGAAACGGAAAGTATTTATAAGAATCTTCAGGCGTATATGCAGATTGAGAACCAATACCAGAAGGTGATGGCGAATATTTACAAGAATAACCTATAAAATGTTAGGACTCGGTAAAATCTGTCATTTGATTATTATAAGGATGAAGAAATAATCCAAATAATATTAATGATTTGTCTGTTTGGAATACAATAGGATAGGGGTTATGTTATATAGGCATGACCCCTAAAACTATAAATATGGATAACTTGAAATTACTGGCAATAGTAACCGGAGAAGGCGAATTTGTGAATAAGAATTTAAGAACCGGATTATGGCTGAGCGAACTCACCCATATTTATCACGGCGCCAAAAAGCAAGGAATAGAAATTACCGTTGCCAGTCCCAAAGGAGGCGATACTCCTATCGATCCGGAGAGTTTGAATCCCTTACTCATGGATGAGATAACTAAAACCTGTTGGGAAGATTCCATATTTAAGAATGTATTGCAGCATACTAAAAGTTTGGATGAAGTCTCCGAATTTCAGTTTGATTGCGTTTATTTGGCGGGAGGACATGGTTCCATGTATGATTTTCCGGATAATATTGTCTTGCAAGCCATCTTAAAAAAGCAATATGAAAATGAAAAGAAGGTGGCAGCCATTTGTCACGGTGTTTGTGGATTGTTGAATGTGACGTTGGCTTCCGGCGAATATCTGGTTAAAGATAAGAAGCTTACAGGATTCAGCCGGGCTGAAGAAATTCTGGCAAGAAAGGAAAGGGTCGTGCCTTTCGATTTGGAAACCGAACTGAAAGACAGAGGTGCCCGCTACGAGAAAGCATTGATTCCGATGACTTCAAAAGTCGTTATTGACGGTAATCTGTTCACCGGAGAGAATCCGTTCAGTTCCAAGAAAATGGCAGAAGTCATCCTGCAATGTTTCAGTAAGAAATAAAGTTATTAATTTGAATAGGAAATGAATTTAGAAGAGGTATTGAACTTCCGCCGGTCTGTGCGGAGGTATGATAAAAATAAACCGATAGACCCGGAAAAGGTGAAACATTGTCTTGAACTGGCTACGCTGGCTCCCAATAGTTCCAATATGCAATTGTGGGAATTTTATCAAATAACGAATCCCAGACTGATGGCGAAAGTTTCAGAAGCTTGTTTAGGGCAGTCGGCTGCTTCTACGGCTTCGGAAATTGTTGTTTTTGTTACTCGTCAGGATTTGTATAAAAAGCGTGCTAAATTTGTGCTTGACTTTGAAGAAGGAAATATCAGGCGTAATAGTCCGAAAGAGCGTCAGGAAAAACGTATTAGGGACAGGAAGCTGTATTATGGTAAACTGATGCCTTTCATTTATGCAAGGTTTTTCGGGCTTCTAGGGCTTTTCAGGGTGATATTGGCGAGAACCATCAGCCTGTTCCGCCCTATGATGCTGGAAGTTTCGGAATGCGATATGCGTGTGACGGTAAATAAATCCTGTGCCCTTGCTGCCCAAACCTTTATGATTGCCATGGCAAACGAAGGCTATGACACTTGTCCGCTGGAAGGTTTTGACAGCAGGCGGATGAAGAAACTATTGAAGCTGCCCCATGGGGCAGGCATCAATATGGTTATACCTTGCGGCATACGGGATGGGAACAAAGGCATTTGGGGAGAACGGGGCAGGGTTCCTTTCGATGAAATCTATCATAGGATATAAGAGAACAGGGTATTCCTGGCGGGTGATGAAGGTGTATTCCCTTAGATATTCCATCAGCATGCCGAATCGCTCTTCCTGAGTGTGCTTGGAAGAAGACGTCTTGAAACCGTATGTGGGGTCTGCGTGTTCCAGTTCCTTTTCACCCTTTCTGTATACTTCTTTGACAAAATGGCGTGTCGGATTGAATTTGACACTGTCGAAGTGCTTTGGCCGAAAATTATAAGAATGCCGGTTACATCCTTTTTTTGATTCTCGATAAAATCCGGAAGCGGTTGTTGTTCGGACGGCATAAAAAAATGTGCCTGAAGAATTGGGCTGCCTTTTATGACAGAGTGACTTCCGGCACATTTTTTCTTGTTTATTCCTGTTTATTTCTTTTTCTTCTTAGCTTCTTTCGCCCATTCTTTAGCTCCCTGCTCTTTCAGTTTCGCGGTGAAAGCCTTTGCTTTTTCCATGCTTGCGTTTTCGTCTTCGGGTGAAGCGTATGCATGTTTGTAACCTTTGGTCACGTTCCATTCACCTCGTGTGAAGTCCGGGAAGGCTACTGCCGCACAGCCGTTATCCATAGAGATAGCTCCCAGTTCGGCCAAACAGCACCATTCGGCCAGGTCATATACATCCATGTCCAAAGGCAGTCCGTTTTGCAGGCAATATACCAGACGGCTGTCCATGATGAAGTCCATACCGCCATGGCCGCCGACTTCTTTTGCCATTTCACCATATTTCTTTAAAATAGGATGCTGGTATTTCTCAACAAGTGCTTCCATTTCTGCCTGGGGTAAGAATCCGTGAGAGTTCAAATCGTCTACTTTGGGTTGCACACCCGATGCGGTCAGTTGTGCTGCATCCAAAGCATATCCTTCAACGGGATATTTATTGGCAAACCCTTTGCTTCCTGTCAGTTGGTACAGGCGGTTGTAAGGTTGGGGAGTCATTACATTATGTTGGATTTCAATAACTTTTCCATTTGCTGTGCGAAGCAGGGTGGTGGTATGGTCTCCGTTACGGAATTCTTTACATTCTTCGCCGGTTCTCTTCTCCACTAAATCTTTACCAACAACAGATTTGGTGTCCATAGCTACTAAAGTGGTTATACGGTCACCACGATGGATATCCAATGCTTGTGCTACAGGACCCAGGCCGTGAGTGGCATATACATCACCCCGGTGTTTCATGTTATAATCCAAACGCCATCCCAGTTTGTCTTCTTTGCCGTTTTTCCAATAATGATCCCAAAACGGGCTTAAATTGTGAATGTAGGCTCCTTGGGCACGGATTACTTCGCCAAATACACCTTGTTGTGCCATATTCAGTGTATTCATTTCAAACCAGTCATAGCAACAGTTCTCAAGAATCATGCAATGCTTGCGGGTTTTTTCACTCAGGTTAATTAAGTCCCAGCATTCTTGCAGGTTCATGGCCGAGGGAACTTCAATAGCTACATTTTTACCGTTTTCCAATGCGCATTTTGCTACCGGGAAATGATGCAACCAGTCTGCGGCGATATAAACTAAATCTATGTCTGTACGTTTACATAATTCTTCATATCCCTTTTCTCCGGAATAAATGGCAGCTTTCGGCATAGATGCTTTCTTTAGGATATCCTGACATTTTTCTGCACGGGATGCTTCATAATCACAAAGGGCCACAATTTGTGTACCGGGAATATAAGTGAAGCGCTCTACGGCTCCGGGGCCTCGCATTCCCAATCCGACAAATCCTACGCGGACTACCTCCATTTTAGGGGTGGTTAAGCCTAATACGCTTTTCTGGCCGGCCGGACGTTCAGGAGTATCAATCACAATGGTTCCTTTGTCCCATGTCCAGGAATCTCCTGAACTTACGGTTTGTGCTGTCGTGGTTTGTGGTAAGCACATGCATAGGGTTGTACCCATACATAAGCTTATCATCAATGATTTAAAGGTTCTCATACTTTTTGAATTTAAAGATTAAAATTTAAAAATATAGGTTGTTTCTTGAGTCAACCACTTGAAACTTAATTATATTTCATGTTAATAATAAGAATATTTTTTATTTTTGCGCTCAAAGATAATTAATCTTTTTTGATTATGGATATAAGTTCGTCCTCTTTTTTCTAAGAAAAAGGTGAGTTAATAAATAATATGAAAGAAGGGAAAAAGTGGAATCAAGACAGAAGTTGTGAAGGTATGAGTGAAAATCTAAAAATAATCAAGGTTTGTTGATCGAAAACGATCAGGGAAAGGAAATAATTTAGTTCAAAAGATCGTTTAATAAGGAGAATTGGCGGGATTTTTTTAATTTTGCACTTACAACTAACTAACAGATAAGAAAATGCCGTTAAATTTACCCGATAAACTACCTGCTATTGAATTGCTGAAGGAGGAAAATATCTTCGTCATAGACAATTCACGTGCCAGTGCACAGGATATTCGTCCGTTAAAAATCGTGATATTGAATTTGATGCCGTTGAAGATAACGACAGAAACGGATTTGGTACGTTTGCTTTCAAACACTCCCTTGCAGTTGGAAATATCATTTATGAAGTTGAAAAGCCATACATCGAAAAATACACCGGTAGAACATATGAAAGCATTCTATCATGACTTTGATTTGATGCGCGACGAGAAATATGACGGGATGATTATTACGGGAGCTCCGGTAGAGCAGATGCCGTATGAGGATGTGAATTATTGGGATGAGATTACTACTATTTTTGATTGGGCGCGTACTCATGTTACCTCAACTCTTTATATTTGTTGGGCGGCCCAAGCCGGGCTTTATCATTTCTATGGAGTTCCCAAATATCCGCTGAAACAAAAAATGTTTGGTATTTTCCGTCATCATATCAATGTACAGGGATTGCCCATATTCCGTGGTTTTGATGATGAGTTTTTTGTACCACATAGCCGTCATACCGAAATACACCGTGAGGATATTCTGAAAGTAAAAGAGTTGGCTTTGATAGCTGAGTCTGATGAGTCTGGGGTTTATATGGCTATGGCTCGTAATGGGCGTGAATTCTTTATTACCGGGCATTCGGAGTATTCTCCTTATACGCTTGATACGGAATATAAGCGTGATTTGGCGAAAGGGTTGCCTATTGAAATGCCTGTAAATTATTATAAGGACGATAATCCGGACAATGCCCCGGTGGTGCGTTGGCGCGGACATGCCAATTTGTTGTTTTCTAATTGGTTGAACTATTATGTATATCAGGAAACCCCGTTTGATATAAATCAGATACGATGATCAGACAACGAAAAATAGAATTATTAGCTCCTGCTAAAAATCTGGAGTGCGGTATTGCAGCTGTTGATCACGGTGCTGATGCCATTTATATTGGTGCTCCCCGTTTCGGAGCACGTGCGGCTGCGGGGAATTCATTGGAGGATATCGCTGAGTTGGTGCGGTACGCTCATGTGTATAATGTCCGTATCTATGTGACGGTGAATACGATTCTGAAGGATGAGGAACTGAAGGATACGGAAAAATGATTTGGGATTTATACCGTGCCGGAGTGGATGCTTTGATCGTGCAGGATATGGGATTGTTGGAATTGAATCTGCCACCTATACCGTTACATGCCAGCACACAGATGGATAATCGTACTCCTCAAAAAGTAAGATTCCTGGCTGAGGCAGGTTTCCGTCAGGTGGTATTGGCTCGTGAACTTTCTCTTGTTGAAATAGGAAATATCCATCATGCTTGTCCTGATGTGCCTTTGGAGGTATTTGTACATGGTGCTTTGTGTGTAAGCTATAGTGGACAATGTTATGTTAGTCAGGCTTGTTTCGGACGTAGTGCCAATCGGGGAGAATGTGCCCAGTTCTGTCGCCTTGCTTTTGATATGGTAGATGCGGACGGTAAATCTATAGTAAGGAATAAGCATTTATTGTCTCTGAAAGATTTGAATCAGAGCGAAGAGTTGGAGCAATTGCTGGATGCCGGAGCTTCTTCCCTGAAAATAGAGGGACGTTTGAAGGATGTATCTTACGTTAAAAATGTAACAGCTTATTATCGCCAGAAGCTGGATACTGTTTTCAAACGTCGTAAAGAGTATATCCGTGCTTCATCGGGGAAAGTGAAATTAGAGTTCAAACCTCAATTGGATAAGAGTTTCAGTCGTGGTTTTACTAATTATTTTCTTTTTGACAGGAATAAGGATATTTTTTCTTTTGATACTCCCAAGTCTTTAGGGGAGGAGATGGGGACAGTGAAGGAAATTCGTGGTAATTATCTTACCGTAGCCGGAATCAAGTCTTTTAATAATGGAGATGGCGTCTGTTTTTTGGATGAGACTGGTAAGTTGCAGGGATTTCGCATAAACCGGGTGGAGAATAATAAGTTATTTCCTCAAGAGATGCCTCGGATAAAGCCCCGTACGATACTTTATCGTAATTTTGATCAGGAATTTGAGAGGTTGATGTCGCGTAAATCAGCTGAAAGGAAAATTGCTGTCATTTTAAAATTGGCTGAAAATAATCGGGGCTTTACTCTGTCTCTGACCGATGAAGATGATCACAGTGCCAGTGTGGTGCTGGAAAGGGAGAAGGAACGTGCCCGTACTCCGCAGGAAGATAACTTGCGTACACAACTTGGAAAGTTAGGAAATACTCCATTTGAAGCGTCAGATATAGTGATTGACTGGTCGGACAATTGGTTTATTCCAGCTTCTATGCTTGCCGAACTTCGCCGTAAGGGAATAGAGAAACTGCTGGAAGTGCGCCGTATTAACTATCGGCAGGAAATTTACAAGTTGCCTCGAACGCATCATGCTTTTCCTGTGAATGAATTGACTTATTTGGGAAATGTGATGAATGCTGATGCTGTTTCCTTCTATAGGAATCATGGCGTGCAGCGTATTGCTCCGGCTTATGAAAAGGCTCCGGCAGAAGAAGCGGTATTGATGTTTTGCAAGCATTGTTTGCGTTATAGTATGGGATGGTGTCCCTCTTGGCATAAAGTGCGTTCTCCTTATAGGGAACCTTATTATTTGGTTAGCTCGGATAACAGACGTTTCCGCTTAGAGTTTGATTGTAAGAATTGTCAGATGAAAGTCTATGCTGAAAAGTAAGTACATCGGATTACTGTTTTTGGTGTTGGCTATTTTAATGGCTTGCCAATATCCTTCACCTGTTACTCCGAGTGGGGATATGCCGCAAAAGAAAAGGGATTCTGTCAATTATTTGATGGAACGGCATTATACATTAAACAGTAATTTTGAGGTTACTTCAGATTCGCTTATGTTACAGCAACTGCCATTGGTTGATGTGCTTCCTGTTTTTAAAGGAGAACGGCTGGTGGTAGCGGAGTTTATGATACAAGCTGCTGATAGTGTGGATTCTGTATGGGTAAAGGTAGCACGGGACCAGGAAACAATGGGATGGATACATGAAAAGGAATTGTTGGAGAAAGTAGTTCCTGTGGATTCAGTGTCACAGTTTATTCATTTTTTCAGTAATTCTCATACCATCGCTTTCTTTGTCATATTAGGCTTTTTCGGTATTTGGTATATTCATAGGGCTATTCGTCGCCAGAAGCTGCAATTAATCTGGTTGAATGATATTGATAGCGTTTTTCCTACAGTTCTTTCTTGGTTGGTAGCTACAGCAGCTACGCTTTATGCCAGTATTCAGCATTTTGTTCCGGGAACTTGGGAGCAGTTTTATTATAATCCTTCTTTGAATCCTTTTAGCTTACCTTTTATTCTTTCTCTTTTCATGTTTAATATTTGGGGGATTATTCTTGTGGGGTTGGCTACTTTGGATGATTTGTTTCATCAGACACATATTGAAGCTGCATGTTTTTATTTGTTGGGATTGATGTCCTGCTGTATCTTTTTATATTTGTTTTTTACATTTACTACGTATTACTATTTGGGTTATCCATGTTTATTGGTATATGCTGTATGGTCATTTAATCGTATAAAGCATGCTTCCCGGTATAAATTCAGTTGTGGAAATTGTGGGGCGAAGATAAAGAATAAAGGAGTGTGTCCTCATTGCGGCGCTGTCAATGAATAATTTTATTGTTTGTTTCTTTTAACAAAGGCTCAAGCAGTTTTCTATTGTAAACAGCATTTTCTCTATGTACATACACTAAAACAAATAGGTTTGTTCTAGAAGCTATGGGTATCATTTACAGCAATAATAAAGTTCTTGCTTTTCTTGGTGTGACAGAATAAAAAATAAATTTGATTTGGTAAATGTGGAAACAGAAGGAGGTGTGTTCGTAATGCACGATGCACCTTCTTTTTTATTCATTACTATATAACTCGGTTCATTTTCTTTAAGCTGCGATATTTTGAGGATTTCTTTAATTTATGTGTTCGCAACATCTAAATATAGCTACTGTAAGCTCATAAAACTGTCTAATCAGCCAGTTCATACCTTCTTTAGCCATTTGGCAATGGCAGAGAAGGTAAAGTCCATGAAGACCTTATTCTTTCCGAAATGGCGGAAACGTTTGTAGTTCATATTGTATTTCATTTGTCCGAACACGGCTTCCGACTCTATACATCTCTGTCCTCTGTGCTTCAGCCCTTCCTCGGAGCAGAGCAGCTCTTTGGCATTCTGCCTGTATTTTCTGAGCCTGTGATTCAGTTCTATCGTCCTGTTTCCTTTTGCTTTAAAACATCGGCATCTTAGAGACAGCCTTTACATCTGACGGCTCTGTATCTGACATTTTCGCTGACATATCCGGATGCGGTTTTTACATGTCCGGTCCCTTATCCTTGAGGTTGTGTCAAAACGCTGACACAGCTTTTTTTTATGCACAAAGCCCCTGCTTGTGAAAGTCGGGGCTTTGTGCATAAAAAAAGAGGTGTGCATTTTGACACCTCTTTTGTGAATATGGAAGGCATTGCTATTGGGAGCTTCCCAATACTTTCAAATCGCAAATAGCAGCCACTGTGCCATTTCCTCCCGCATTGGGTATCTCCAATCTCAAATAGCGTCCGCTTGACTGCTTCACCGCATATGTGAAATAATTCGTAGAAACATTGCAACTGAATTCTCCAATAAATTTCCAGTCTGTTCCGGCAATCTCCGAAAAGCTGTCACCCATATAAAAACGAACCAATCTTAGTTGATTTCCTGAATTGTTACGTACTAACATCTTTATCTGAGATGGAGCAGTTTGCTTTTTCATGTCAATTATAATATCGTATGGTAGAGGATCGCTTCCTCCCTGCCATCTCGAGTGCCAGAAGGAACTGACATCATTGTCTATTAAGTGCTCCGCCTGCCCCGGATCGCCCACAGTTTCCTGCGTGGTGCAATAAGTTATTGTCCATGGATTTCGGTCGAGTTCCTTCCCCTTTTTAGTTATAATGAACACTTTAACATCTGTATTAAAGGACATAGTGACGTCAGCTTCCACGGTTTGTATTTTCACGGGCAGAATATAATTTCCTGGGAGTATTTCTTCTTTATTAAGTGTAAACCCAATCTCAGCAGAACTTGTACCTCTCGCCATCTTTACCTGACCGGTCGTTGTATAACAGATCTCAGGCAACAGACTGTAGAATGTACCGTTCATTTCATTATAGGAATCCACATAGCTGGCATCCACCTCTGCTTTTACCGTGATATCCCATTGATTCTCAAACGGCAGTTCTACTGGAAATTTTAAGGCATCTACGCTTTCCAAGTCTATTTCCTCGTCGTCTGTATTAGAAATGAGCACAGCGGCCTCATTTATGCAAAATCCCAGTACCAATGTGCTCCTTTCGGAAACCAGTGGCATACCTTCCGTAGCTATTCTTAAGGGAATAACGTAATTGACAATTCCGTAATTTCCTCCGTTCAGTTCTCTTAGTTTTGCCGGATCTACAGTAATGCTGCCTGCCAACAATCTGTCCTCGCCACCCGTTTGTACAGCGGTCTGGTCAATGGTATATAATCCCGCAGGCAAAAGTTTGTATGCTGTACCTTTGGCCGTATTGATGGAATCAACCAGCGTTTCATCTATGCCTATATGTATGATAGAAGGAGTCGAATTCAGCCCTCCTCTTTGAAAATAAATGTTTTCAGTATGCTTGACTCCTACGTCAAACATTTCTACAAGCGAATATCCTGGAGTACTTAATCCTATCACCCCGTCGTATTTGTCGCTCACGTCGAAATTGTTTCCACAGCCTGTTAGCCCTATAAAGAGCACAAGGCACAATGCAGTTATCATGTTATGCTTTTCCATATCTTATTGAGTTAAATTGTATAAAAAACACTACCATCCCGGATTCTGTATCAAGTTCCCATTTGTTTTTCTGATCTCCGAATCCGGTATCGGGTATAGGTACATCTTGCGGTTGAATACAATAGGCTGTGTTTCTACCACGTTGTAGAAGTTGGTTTCATCTCCTTGCTGACCACGAATATTCATCCCATGCACTTGTCCATACTGTCTGCCTTCCCCATTTTTGTCAGCTATCATCCATCTTCTCACATCAAAGTAGCGTTGTCCTTCTGTGGCAAGTTCCACCTGACGTTCACGTTGGATGGCAGCACGTTGCAACTCCTTATTTCCTTTTATGACAGGATTCAGTTCCTCAATTTTTGTGGTAAGTCCAGCACGATGGCGGACCTTATTCAGATATTCCAGCACTACGGGATCATTGGGGTTAACTTCATTTGCCGCTTCTGCATAAAGCAGATAGAAATCTGCTAAACGAAAAATAATGGACGGGCGGTACCTAGAAGATACTCCCGGACTGGTTTTGCTGATCCTACGATTAAACCGCTTAAACAGCATATATCCTGTCTGCGTATACTGTCCGTTCTGCTGCCCTGCATTTCCTCCATTGTAGAACTGTATGGTATTACAGGTAACAGGCCATTGACGCCCATTAAAGAAGACAGTATTGTAGAACCGTGCCTCACGGTTTATAAACCGATTGCTTACATTGACCGGAGTATATTCTTTGCCACCTTTGATAGGGTCAACATTTGTTTCCGTGTAAGTACTCATTCCCTCTTCCGTATATTGGGGTGATGCCGGAAGATAGGTTGTACCCCTAATAGGTAGGCCGTCATTCATGTAAAACGCATCTACTAGTTCCTGCGTAACGCCAGTAGATCCCAGTCCGTTTTGTTCGGTACGAGGCACAATACGGCGATCGAAAGCATCACCATCCAAGCCTCCCCAATCTGCAGTAGCCGTAGCCCATATTATTTCTTTCGTATATTTCTGGAACAGTTCATATACACTTTTTTCAGGATTTACAACACCATTTTTCTCTGGTGCAGCATAATATAGCTCATAGCGATTATTTTCATTTGCATAATTAATAAAATCGGCGCAAGCTTGCCTTGCTCTTTCCCACTTTGCAGCATCCGCTATAGGAAACAGTTTCTTGCCATCAGGATTGGCAATATTTAAGGCTTCATTGAAGCCACCATTAAGCAACGGACTTGCTGCATACACCCACATCTTTGCGCGTACAGCAAGTGCCACACCTTTGGTTGGCTCAGCCCGATAGTTCTCATCAATAATAGGTTCCTGAGAAAGTTCATCAGCAGAGGCAAGCAATTCTTTATCCAAATATTCCACAACTTCGTCCACTGAATTGCGTGACATGTCCTGACTTTCGGTCGCTTCATACACTTTGTCACCTACAATGATAATAGGACCGTACTGCTCGAACAAAAGATAATGATAAAAAGCTCTCATGAATCTCGCATTAGCCTGATACCTTTTCAATTCCGGTTCCAGTAATTCATCTCCTTGAGTTCCACCTGCCGTAATTACATGTGCTTTCTGCAGGAATATATTTGCTTGACGGATAGCTTTATAACAATCCCCATAGCGATGAAAACTTACATTGGTGGCATTCTTATCGGAATTATTATATTTCGAAGCATTTCCATATCCAGTAACAAGTTCATCGCAGATGGAAGCCCATGGATTCTTGAAGCCGTTCACATTGGTACTGTTAAGTCCGGAATAATCGGGTATTCCGGTAAATATGGACGCATACCAGCGTTTGGTATAAGATACGTTTTCGAATACTTCGTCTGTATTTTGCAGCCCTCCGGCTAATTGATCCGAAACATCCAAATAATTACAGGACGAAACCAACAATACCAGTGCAGCAGCTGGTATCAGCATATTTCTTCTTAAATTCATAATATTCTGTATTTAATAGTATTTACGTTTTATTTTAGAATGTAAAATCAACTCCCAAAGTAAATGTACGGGGAAGCGGATAATTCATACCTCCGTTGCTATTACCTGCTTCCGGATCAAAATAGTCAATATCGTCCCACACGGCAAGATTGTATCCCATAAGATAAATACGCGCCGTTTCAAGTCCAATCCTTGAAAGAAATCTTTTAGGAAATTGGTATCCCACTTCAATGTTCTTCAATCTCAGGAATGAGCCGTCTCTCAGCCACCATGTACTAGGAACCGTATTATTTTTGGAATTATTATTCGAGCTGTGAAGTCTAGGCATCAGTACATTTTGTCGGGGATTGTCTTCTGTCCATCTATCCAAAGCGAATGTACGATAATTCGACTGATCTACTCCCCAAGCAAACGGGAACCATCCTTCAGGTGTGGCTCCCCCCAAAAGAACGGAGGTGTTTCCTGCTCCCTGAAAAAAGATGCTGGCATAAATGCCCTTGTATTCAGCATTGAATCCAAAGCCATAAATAATTTCCGGCACGCTGGGATTGCCCACTCCCCTTATCTTATCATAGCTGTCAATTCTTCCATCGCCATTCACATCTACATATTTAATATCCCCAGGACCAATAATTCCTCCCAAGGTGGGTTGTGGAAGCTCTGGACGCAAAGCATAGTCTTTCATTCCATTCGCCTTTTGAGTGACGATGAAATCATCCTCTGTGTACAAACGTTCTGCTATATATAGTTCGTTCTCGCTTACACGTGTACCTGTCACTGCCTGATAGCCGTATTTTTGTGGAAGTTCATCATACTCCAAAATTTTGTTTCTAGTAAAAGTGAATGTACCTCTCGCACTGAGATTCACATCTCCTAGCTTATGATTCATATCAAGTGACAAGTCAATACCCTGGTTGCGCACGCGTCCGAAATTTTCCCACGGATCCTGGCGAAAACCACCTATTTGAGGAACTGTTTTCCGTTGCAACAGAATATTATGTCGTTCATTATTAAAATAGTCTACAACCAAATTGATACGATTATTAAACATACCAAGCTCAAATCCATAGTTCTGTTTATCTTCGATTTCCCATCCAAGATATGGTGCAGCAAAGCGTGCTTCCGTAATGCCGTTTCCCATGCCGTTCAATCCTCCATTGTCACCTATTCCCTGGTTAAATCCTCCTGCTCCCATATTGAACGTTGGACGATATAGGAATCTGTCCCCTCCTGTATTGTCATTACCAGTACGGCCAATTGAAGCACGCAATTTCAACTTGCTGAGAGTCGATTTCCATGATTCAGGAAAAAATGGCTCGTTCGATAAATAATAAGCCAGCCCCACTGCTGGGAAAAAGCCGAAACGATGACCGGAAGCGAATGTTTCGGAGCCCGTATAACCAAAATTTGCCTCTATAAAATAACGACCGCCATATCCATAAGTCACACGACCCACAACACCTTGTTTACGGTATGGGAGGGGTACATTATGGTATTGTGTTTCCTTTTGGGTATACAGTAACATGGCACCTACATCATGCACCTTGGCAAAAGTGCGTTTATAATTCAAGGAAGCGTCAAGGTAAATGAATTTGGTGGAAGAAGTAGAGCTATTCTTGGGATCTTGTATGCCTGTGTCTCCTGAAACCACAGTATCAAAAATCAGACCGCCTGTAGATCCATCCCTACCAATCGCATGATAACGTGTTGGATTATAATCCCTCCGGACAATCATCTCGCCAGAATAGTCATAACTGATATTAAAATTGGCTGATAGCCCTTCGGTTATAAAATCCAATGCCTGGTTTACATTCACTTTCGACTGAACAGCAGTCCTATATTCCCTAGCATAGCCGGCATAATTCAGCAGGTTGTAAGGATTCCTCATGTTCGAATCCCTTTCTTGTCCATAAGTAGCAAGAGTCCCGTCACTGTATATCGCTGGAAATGTGTATGGAGGAGTGATAAGCATCTGCCGGAATATTTTAGATGTTCCCGTACCTGGATAGTTGTTTATCAAATATTGGATGGCGAGGTCTACTCCGACTTTTGTTGTCTTTGACACCTCCATATCTATGTTGGAGCGTAAATTGAAGCGTTGCACTTTGATATTCGTGTCATATATATTATTTTCTACCGTTTTGAATATACCATCCTCATTATAGTAAGCTCCCGAAACGAAGTATCGGGCTTTCTCACTACCGCCTCTTACATTAAGAGTATAGCGGTGTGCCATTGTGTGTTTCTTTATCATCTCATCAATCCAGTTAGTATTGGGATAAAGATCTGGGTCATCGTTATTCCGATAATGGGCAATCAGCTCATCATTGAACATCGGCAACTCCCCGTCATTTTTGAGAGCCTCATTGAATAAGCCAAGATAATCCGCCGAATTAACAAACTCAGGCAGACGAGTAGGCGATGAAAATGTATGTTCGGTCTTAAATGTTATTTTAGGTTTTTCCACTAGACCACGCTTGGTCGTTACCAAAATTACGCCATTAGCACCTTCAGCACCATATATGGCTGTAGCGCTTGCATCCTTTAAAACTGAGAATGTTTCAATTTCGTCTGGTTCGATATCACTCATGCTGCGAGGTACTCCATCCACAAGCACTAACGGATTGGTTCCTCCAGCAAAAGTGCTAACGCCTCTAATCCAAAACTCAGCATTATCATATCCGGGCTCTCCCGAACGTTGCACAGCAATAAGCCCAGATACCTGCCCAGCAAGGCTATTATTGAGACTTCTTGTAGGGACAACCATCTTATTCGGCTTTATCGAGCTCATAGATACAACAACACTCTCTTTCTTCTGCTGCCCGTAACCAACGATTACAACTTCATCTAATGCCTGCGTATCCTCACTTAGCATGATATTGATATTCCCCCGCTTGTTCACTTTAACTGTTTCTGTTTGATATCCAAGATAAGAAATTTCCAATATAACATTTCCCGATTCAGCATAAAGTTCATAGCGTCCATCTATATCAGTGATAACACCTATTGTAGTACCTTGAACCATAACATTAGCTCCAATAATGGATTCTCCATGAGTGTCTGTCACTACACCTGTAATACGAAAACCATGATTTTGTTGAATGCCATTTAGAGTTCTCAACGAAGGCTGTATTGGCGAAGATACAGTATTCATCCCCATTACAGGATTGAACACACCAATAAAAAGTGGAATAACAACCCATGCTTTACAGTTTTGTGTCCTTGAAGGTTTTTTCTTTTTGATTTTCATAGGATTAAATTTAGTTAATAAACATCATAAACACCGACGATATATATTGCATTTTTTGCTCATAGCAAAAAATTTTACATATATCATCAACATTTTATCACTATATAATAGCATCGGCAAATATATATTATAATAGACAACAAAACAAATATATATTATAATATTTTTTATAGGATATACTAATTTTATAAAAAACATAATCAAATGGCAAGTTGTTGTATTTTTAGTAAAAAATATAATAATTAAAATGACACTTTGCAAATTAAATGCCACACTAGCTCTTCAGGAGGTCACAATGCCCCCTTTTTTTATGCGTAAAGCCCCGACTTTCACAAGCAGGGGCTTTGTTATTACCTAAAGATTTTGTATCTTTAAGCATAACATTTTGTACTATGACAAAGATACATTTTCGTCCTTACAATCCCAACCAAACAGTGCTTTTTCCTCAACGAATTGACGAGGATATTGCAGCGAATGCCCCAGTTCGGATGATTGACGCTCTGGTTGAGAGCCTGAATCTTGAAAGTTTCAGAAAGTTATATAAGGAATGCGGCCGTAGTCCTTACCATCCCAGGATGATGCTCAAAGTCACTCTGTATGCCTATATGAACAACATCTACTCCTGCCGGAAAATCGAAAAGCTCCTTCACCGTGACATCCATTATATCTGGCTTGCAGGATATGAGCAACCGGATTTCATTACCATCAACCGTTTCCGCAACCGGATGAAGAATGAAATCAACGAGGTATTTACCCAAACCGTACTCCTTCTCTCTTCCAAAGGCTTCATCAGTTTGAATGTGGAATACATTGACGGGACAAAGATTGAATCCAAAGCCAACAAGTATACTTTCGTCTGGCGAAAAACGGTTGAGCGGAACCGTGAACGCCTAATGAAGAAGATACATGTCCTGTTGGAACAGATAGACGATGTTATCGTTCTGGTACAACCTTCCGCGATAACGTATAAGCTATAAAAAAATAGCCGTCCAGATTTTGAGGCGGTTATTTTTGCGTCTGCTTCCATTTGCTTGGAAGTAAATCACGATATTTTTCTAAAGAGGTATTGGGAGCCCATGCAGCACAACGCTCTATAATGTCGCATAGGTATTCAAATACGTTTATACCACACCTTTGACAGGTGAATGATACAACACAGCGACCCTAGCTCCGGTATGAGAGTCTGTCGTCAGGTGTTGTCGTGTCAGTGATATATACCTGTTGATTCGTTCAACTTCATTGTTGTCAAGCCTGTAAGTAGGTGATGAGAAGATTGTTTGGATTTCGTTCCACTGTTTCAGCGCGTGTTCTGTGGCTGTATTCAGAGGATCATTAGGAGGTATACCGGGACGATCTTTAATTTCAATCAATTCTCTGTGGATTTTTTCAAGCATCACCTTTGAGTAGCGTTGTCTTCACTGAAGGTGCTCGTCGTCGGTCCATCCGTCCTTACCCGTTTTGTGCTTATGCTCGAAGTGATATAACAGGCTGAAGCGTCTGGCCATTTGTTGAGCTGTATTATTATCCTTTATATCCAGAAACTTTCGTTTTATATGTTGCAGGCAGGGAAGTCTTTTCATGTCTTTCAGATTGCCGATTCCGATATGACGGTATCTGGAGTAATAGTCGCATTGGAAGGCTCCGTTAAATCCTTTTATTTCCTTTTCGAAGACTTCAGCCGAACGTGATCCGTCATCATGAAAGAAATATACTAGGCTGTGGTCATACTGACAAACACCCAAATATATCCTTTCTTGATTTTCTTCCCCGAATCAGTAACAGCCAGCAGACGTACTTTCTGGTAAGTTTCATCACCACATATATAGTTGTCCTCAAGGATAAAGGTTTTCAAGTTGCACTTTTGTTTTGCTCACTAGTTTATGAGCGGTACCTTTATCAAGGTCGAAGCCGTGTGAACGGAAGTGTTCTACCGCATTTTCAAGAGGCATTTCGTGCAGATAGCGCAACTCAGCCAGACCTGCAATAAAAGAGGAAGTGTATTGTGAGTTCAAAAGTGGAGTTGCAGGAACCGAACCTTTGAAGACCATACTGCCCTGAACATATTTTTTACTTTGTAGATTTTCTTGATGAAGCGCATGGGAACCATTGAGTAACGCACTACATCGCATGTACACATATGTCTGGTCAGTTCCGGCCTGAACTCCGGCCTGTTAGGCTCTACCTCAACGGTTTCAAACTCGCATTCAGGATGTGTCTTTTTCTTCGCCCCATTGTTTGTACGTTTCTTTTCCTTTTTTGGCTCAGGAACATCAGGTTCGGATATTGCCTGTTTGGCCTGTCTTTTTGAAGGAGATTCCTGAAAACGTCGCATGGCCTGTTGTGATGTTTTTTTTGCTGAGTTCGATGTCCTTTCCTTTGAGAGTTTCCTCTAGGGAGGCTGTCTGTCGTTAGCTGAAGTCAGTGAACGGACAGATGTCAGAGCCTCCTCCAATTTACCCTGAAGGAAGTCCATTTGGTGTTGCAAAAGTTCTATCAGTTCATCCTTTTTATGCTTTAAAGTTACGAAAAATGACTGATATATACAACTTTTTTTGAAAGGATTAATTGTTTGATTTCTAATAATGTATATACTATTTACAGCTATTTCAAAGTGATTTTCAACCGTTACTTTTACTGGTGTGATCCCTCTCACGAGCATGTAAAAGTCATCCCATTGAAGCCTGCGGACACTGCCATCATCGTTTCTCAGCACTTCCCGGAAACATCCTTGTGAGAGTCTTTTGGTATACATCAAAAAACGTCACCGTCCCATTTTAATGCCTTCATGGTCTTACGGTCTCGTGAGAAAAACACATATATATCTCCCGAAATCGGAGAATGTTCTTTTCACGACCATATCATTTGCATCAGATCACGGATACCGTAATGCATAGAGACAGGATTCTGACAGACCCACAGGTGCAAATATGAATCAATCTCCCATATGACAGACCTCCTTTCCCATTTTACGGATAAACTTCGCTATAACAGACAAGTCTGTATCTGCCGAGAAGCTTACTTCCACATTGCCATCTACCCTAACAGTAATCATATGGCAGCTCCCTGAAGGAAGAAAACCAGTTTCCTTAAAGATCACATCTTCAAAAGGTATTTCCTTATATTGTTTGGCCAGTCGGCTATGACGAGGATTCGTATAACCGGGTAAACCAATAACTGTGAGTTTGTTACGCCGTAGATACCTATCTACTTTTTTGCCACGTAGTTCCATGGCTTCCACAATATTCTGTTAAACTGCTAGGCGACTTGCCATGGAAACAAAGATCTTTGTATTCTTCATAAACCTTAGAATAAAGAAGCCCCAAACGAGTAAGTCTACTATAACTAGGAATTGAGCTCATCCTTAGCTATCTGATACATCTTGTTATAGCTGACACCATGTTTCTGACAATACTCTCTGGAGGAACAGAATTGTTGACCTGTAGTACATAATTCTTTAAAAGCTGGAAAAATCTGCCTGTAGTAGATCTAATTTTCATATCTTAAAAATTATATGGCAAAATTAGATCTACTACAGGTGGATTACAATACGCTATCTCGGAAGGTTGTACGTGCATTACGACACCCCCTTTTATTTTTGCAAGAATGGTTAGAAGTGATAACGTATATCCACTCCCAGTTGTAAAGGCCTGCTTTTTTGTTCGAATCCTCTATGCATGGTTTCAAAATAGAAGGTTGTATAATCCTTGTTGGTTAAATTACGTCCCCATACATCTATCTGTAAAGCTTTTGTCTGCAAAGAAATGCGCCCGTTCAGTGTTCCGTAAAAACTTTGTGAGACATTGTTTTTTTCAGTCCAATAAATTTTTCCTGCTCCGGTATAGCTCATGCCTAAAGTCAGGCTTTGCATCCAATTGCTTTTATCGAAAAAGAAACTATAATTTGCGCCTGCATTCATGGTATGGCGGGGAACAAATGGTACATAATTGCCGCTATAATCAATTTGCTCTTCTGATGATGTAGTACCTCCGTCATATTTTTTGAATGTGGAATGAGTATATCCATAACTTACATTCATATTCAGGTTTTTGTTGATGGATGCCAGAAAGCTGGCCTCTACTCCATAACTTTCGCTACTACCGGCATTGACCATCATTCGTCCCAAGCCACTATTGACAAATTTGGCGATTTGTTGGTCGTGGGTATCCATGTAGAATGCGGCAAGGTCGGTCTTCAGTTTGCCGTTGAACAAACTGAGATGTGATCCCACTTCGTAATTCCAGCTGTACTCGGGCTTGTAGACAGTTGTTTCTTGTACGTTCAATTCTTTTCCGTAGTTGGGCATGTGTTGCTTGATCATTCCTTCTATCATACCTGCCATAGATTCTGGTGCCTTGTCTAGTATGGCTTCAATCATTTTTTGTTGCATGTCACTTTGTATCAGTTCTGAAAACATCTGTACGTTATAACCTCCGGAACGATATCCTCTGGTTATGCTTACATACATATTGTTTGCAGGGCTGAAATCGTATTTAAAAGCTAGCTTGGGAAGTAGCTGTACATAGTCGTTTTTTTCTTTTCCTTCCAATAGCGGTGCGGCATTCAAATTCCTGAATGGAATATTAAGGGGAGGCATTGCCATTTTAAGAAAGAAATCGAAATCAATATTACTATCCGAGAAATAATTCATAGACATTTTTTCATATTCCAAGCGCAAACCTGCTGTTACTGAAAGGCCTTTCACAAACAGGTCGTTGAATGTAGATTGGTGGTACAGTGCGGTGCTGAATACCGGTGTGTCAAAACTTCCACTTACGCGGATACGGTTGTTCAAAACGTCCAGACTCATTTCAGGGGTACGGGGATTGTCTAAATGAATTTTCTTGAAAGTATTGTTGATGTTTCCTTCGATCATATCGGTCACTCCGTCCTCCATGAAGTTTACCGGACCGGTGGTATGTAGCCATTGATAAAAACCACTAACCCCTGTAACCCATTGCCAGCGCTTGTTGTTTTTGCTTTTAAAAGTAATCTCTTCACTGATGGTATTCAGACGCTGCTTCTGCTCAATGGTATAAATGCTGACAGGCAGGAAATCCTGGTCCATAAACATACGGTCGTTTAAATTCTGGAATCCTGTAACAGCGCTTAAGATAAACTTTTGCGCCTGGTATTCAATATTCAAACCGGTATTGAACAGTCCACGGCGATAAGTACAATCCTGATCGTATGAAATCTTCCCTATGTAGTTTTTATATTTTTCATTCTCTTTGTCGTATCCGTCTATAGCTCCTGTATAGTAATAAGGGTATCCCCCTTCGTCATTATAATCATAGCCTATGGTGAAGTCTAGTTTTAAGTTTTCTGAAGGCAGCCAGATAGCATGTATTCGTCCGCCTCCCGCTTCCATATTATCTACTTTTTTCCCATTGAGCGAATTGCGGAAGAATCCGTCTGATCCCTCATAATAACCACCGGCGGAGAAAGCGAAACAGTCACTCCAACGGTGGTAATGGGTTAATGAAGCACTGCGGTAGTTACTTTTTGTTCCATAACTCAGTTTTACGTCTGTTCCCTGATAGGAGAATGGAGAGCGAGTATGTACCTTGATTAGTCCCCCCATGGTATTGCGTCCGTACAAGGTTCCTTGTGGACCGCGAAGAATATCAATACGTTCTATATCATAAAAATTGAAATCAAATGCAGATTTGTCAATGTAAGGGATATTGTCCACATACAAACCTACCGCAGGAGTATTGATACGCGATCCGATTCCCCGGATGTAAATGGCTGAGGTGAGTCTTGAACCATAGTCGGGCATAAAGAAATTGGGTACCAGTGAACTCACGTTCTTTAAAGTGGTGATTTGGTTTGCTTGCATATCTTTTTGGGAGAGTAAAGATACGGCTGTAGGAAGTTCCCTTAATTTTCCGGTTTCTTTAGGTGAAGCGATAACTACCACCTCTTCTATATCAATGACTTTTGTAGTGTCCTTAGGCAGCGTGTTGATATCTTCAGCAAAAGTTGTTGCAGCCAGCAGGCAGGATGTAATGAATAAAATGTTTTTTCTCATATTTATTGTTTGGTTTTATTTGATACATCACGGATAACCAGAGTTGCTACAAGTTTCTACCAGGCGGAAAATTTATATATTCCACTCTGTATAATCCATGATGGAGAATGATTCCGGCTGCAAAGTAACGGTAAACCTGATATGTGTGCAATCCTAATAAATGAGGATTTTATATTCTGTCTGCTTCAATGTAGCCATTCATCACAGCATAAACGGTAAGACCGGAAACAGACTTGATGCCCAGTTTTTCAGTAATGTTCTTGCGGTGGGAGATAACGGTGGTCAGGCTGATATTAAGTTTGTCGGCTATCTCTTTGTTGATAAGTCCTTTGGTGATAAGTATCAATACTTCTATTTCCCGGACAGACAATTCATGTTCCGTTTTTTCTATGTGCATTGCTTTATCTGCTGCTTGTTTTCTTGCCTGATGTCCATATTGGCGCAATTGATGGATGTCTTTTATCAAAGAACCTTCATCTTGGTAGATATTCAGCTTGGGAACACCGGATAATTGAGGCTGGTTGTCACCTCCTGCTAATACAATTGTTTTTGGTTTACGAAGTAAAAAGAAGGAAGTATGTTCAAAATAGATTTGGGCAGAGATAAAATAATGGGCATACATGTCCGGTGTGTCATCCGTCAGCTCACCAAAGGAATGGAATACACGGATAGTAGCCATTGGAATGATATCTTCCAAAATGTTTTTTAACCCCAGGCAAGTGAGGGTATTTGGGTCTACTATGGCTATTTCGGGATGATGCATGATGTTTTCTTTGGTGCAAAGATACATATCTTTTATAAAAAACAGATTCATAAAGACAAAGAAATCTTCTTTTAGGCAACATCACCAATCATTTATTTGTAGGGGCGCATTTGAATGCGCCCGCATACGTGCTGTAAATCATTTTCGGATAGGTTCAATCTGTCCTTACTCCTAAATAAGTGGCTGCTGCTTCAGCACATTTTTCTCCATCGATACCTGCTGAAACAATTCCTCCGGCGTAACCTGCTCCTTCTCCACAAGGAAATAACCCATTGACAGTGACATGTTGCAGTGTCTCATTATCTCGCAGGATCCGTACCGGAGCCGACGTGCGTGTTTCTACACCAATCATCACTGCTTCATTGGTCAGGAAGCCATGGCTGCTCTTTCCGAATTGTTGGAAACCTTTGCTCAAACGGTCGGTAATGAATGCAGGCATCCAAAAATGCAGGGGAGAGGAAACTAATCCCGGACTATACGAACTGTCAGGTAAATCATAGCTTAGTTTTTTGCGGGTGAAGTCCATCATTCGTTGTGAGGGTGCGGTTTGGCGCATATTGCCTTGTTGCCAGCAGGTGGCTTCTAATGCTTCTTGAAAATACATCATGGTTAATGGACAATGGCCGGTAGTCCATTGACCATTATTTTTATTCGTGGCTTTTAATTCTTCACTTTTCGTTTTTAATTCTTCTGTAAAAAGACTATTGTCCGACAGGTCTTCCGGTCTGATTTCTACTACCATTCCGGAATTGCTCCATTTGGAGCCACGGTTGCTGGGACTCATGCCGTTTACTACAATTTGATGCGGACCGCTTGCGGCGGGAACTACGAATCCTCCCGGACACATACAAAAACTATAGACTCCACGTCCTTCTGCTTGTGTCACAAAGCTATATTCGGCGGCAGGCAGATACTTTCCACGTCCGTTTTTATTATGATATTGTATCTGGTCAATCAGCATGGACGGGTGTTCCAGACGTACTCCTACCGCAATACCTTTGGCTTCCATTTCTACACCATTATCATACAACCACTGATATACATCCCGTGCGGAGTGTCCGGTAGCCAGAATAACAGGTCCTTTGAAAGTCTTTCCGGTATTTGTCTCTATACCTGTGATTTTGTTTTTTTCTATGATAAGGGAATCCATTCGTGTTTCGAAATGCACTTCACCTCCACATTCTATGATGGTATTCCGCATGTTTTCAATCACGCGCGGCAGCTTGTCCGTACCGATGTGCGGATGGGCATCTACCAAAATGGAGGTACTGGCACCATGTTGACAGAATACATTCAGAATTTTGTCTACATTACCCCGCTTTTTGCTTCGGGTATAGAGCTTACCATCTGAATAGGCTCCTGCTCCTCCTTCTCCGAAACTATAATTACTTTCGGAGTCAACTTTGTGCTCACGGCTGATACGGGCGATATCTATTTTTCTATTGCGTACATTTTTTCCTCGTTCCACTACGACAGGCCGAAGTCCTAACTCTATTAATCGTAAAGCTGCAAACAGTCCGCCCGGACCTGCTCCTACAACTATGACTTGTGGCTTTCCTTCTACCTTATTGTATATAGTGCGGATAAATTCCTCGTCCTGCGGAACTTCATTGATGTACAGACGCACTTTCAGGTTTACATAGATAGTACGCTGACGTGCGTCTATGCTTCTTTTCAGGATACGAAGGGCATGGATGGTACGTATATCCAATCCCTTGTCACGTCCGATGAATTGTTTCAGTGACTGTTCATTAGCTGCCTGTTCAGGCAAGACTCTTATTTGAAATTCTTGTATCATGGTTCTTGTTTAGGTTATTCGCCTTCCGGCATTAATTTTTTGCGATAATAGGAATTGGCGGTATATAATGCGGCGGCAGGATTGTGTCCTGTCACACGGTCTTTGGTCACCAAAGTTGTAGTATAGGCATTAGAGTATTTGTAGAACAGGCTGTCATGTCCTACGCACAGTCCGATCACCACATTTAACTCTGTATGTGCTTGGTTGAGAAGACGTGCCTGCAGGATAGGGTTACACATAGCAGCACCGATATTCTCACATTCTTTGGGGATTCCAATAGAGGATTTGGCTGCTCCGGCTACTTTGCAGATTACTGAGTAAACCTCAAAGCCGTTAGCACGGAGGATACGGGCAAAAATACGGGCTTCATTTACCAACCCGATACAATAAGCAATTCCTATTTTTTGATATCCCATCTTTCGTGCAAAAGTCATGATTTCTTCCACACGGGTTAACCGGCAATAACCTTCATATTCCACTTCGGCACTGGCCACCATTACGTTGTGGTTTTCGTTATATCGTTTCAGTGCCCATTCCAAGTCTTCTTGTTCCAAATGGGTTGTCAGGCAAAATTCGGGGTAAGTGCGCTCTTTGAACTTGCAGTTCTGTGTGCCGCAGTCTATGCAGGTCGGGGGGTATGATTGTTCTTTTGTCATTTTATATCATTATTCAAATTAAGTTTTCTCTTATTTATCTCATCCAAACAAAGCCCGGAACGCTTCTTCTACCTTTCTTACCGGAATGATTTCTATCTTTAATTTTGATGTATCCATTCCTTGCAAATTATGTTTCGGTATAAGAATTTGTTTGAAACCTAACTTCTCTGCTTCTCCGATGCGTTGCTCAATACGGTTTACAGGTCGGATCTCACCACTCAGTCCTACTTCACCCGCCATGCAGGTGTCACGTTCTATTTCCGTATCCATATTGCTAGATAGAATGGCACTGATGACAGACAGGTCGATGGCCGGATCATTCACTTTCAATCCACCTGCGATATTCAAAAAGACATCTTTTTGTGCCAGTTTGAATCCTACCCGTTTTTCAAGTACTGCCAGAAGCATGTTCATACGTCGTAAATCAAATCCGGTGGCAGAACGTTGCGGATTCCCATATACTGCCGAACTGACTAAAGCCTGTGTTTCAATCAAGAAAGGGCGGACTCCTTCTATGGCAGAGGCGATAGCAACCCCGCTCATCCCGTCATGGTCTTGGCTAAGCAACAGTTCGGACGGGTTGCTCACTTGGCGCAAACCGTTTTGGCGCATTTCATAAATGCCCAGTTCGGCGGTGCTTCCGAAACGGTTCTTGATGCTGCGGAGAATGCGGTACATATAATGTTGGTCACCTTCAAATTGCAATACGGTGTCTACAATATGTTCCAGTACCTTGGGGCCGGCAATGCTTCCTTCTTTATTGATATGGCCGATCAGAATGACCGGCGTATTTGTTTCTTTGGCAAATTTTAAAATAGAAGCGGAACATTCACGTACCTGTACCAAACTGCCGGGAGAAGAGTCTATCGTTTCGGTTGAGATGGTTTGAATAGAGTCGATGATCACTAAATCGGGTCGTGTATTCTTGATATGGACGTAAATCTGCTCCAACGAAGTTTCACAGACTATCAGGCAGTCGGAAGAATTATGCGGGATACGGTCTGCACGCAGTTTTAATTGCCGGGCACTCTCTTCTCCCGATATATACAATACTTTTTTGTCAGGCAGATGAAGTACGGTTTGCAGCACCAAAGTGGATTTGCCTATCCCCGGTTCACCGCCCAGTAGAACGAGTGATCCCGGTACTAAACCGCCTCCCAATACCCGGTTCAGTTCTTCGTCGTGCATATCAATTCGAGGTTCGTCCCCTCCGGTAATGTCATTCAGTGTGACAGGCTTGCTTTTTACGGATTCCAGGCCGGATACCGGTCTTTTGTTTGCAGGTTCCTTGCGTATAATTTCTTCTACGTATGTGTTCCATGCACCGCAAGACGGACATTTCCCTACCCATTTGGGTGAATCCTGCCCACAGTTGGTGCATACATATACAGTCTTTTCCTTTGCCATATTCTTACGGGATAATTAAAACAGCGCAACTTGAGGCTGAATTTGTACAAAGGTAAGGAAATAGTTCTGCATATCAACATGGGCAGGATAAAAAAGTTTTGTCTTATTTCTGCTTTAATAAAAAGCATTCTTATATTTTATCGCAAAAAAATGGGAAATTGTGATAGATTGTAGGAAATTGTTTTTATATTTGCATCGTTCAAATAAAAAACAGAAGAAGAACAATAATAAAATGACGATATACTATCTCCATACAACCACCACATTAGGGATGGGGCACATGACAACTACAATGTCCACATCCACAACAATGACCCCTCGGGGTTAAGGATAGTATATGTGTTTCTACGTGATACACGCTTACGGACGTAAGCAAAACAAGCTTTTAATTTTATTTTTTTAGTGTAAACAGATACAGTTTCTTTTCGTTGTCATGCTGGGTGAAACAAAAGTAGATTATTTACCGGACTTGAAATGGCTCGGAGGACAGAATGGCAAAAGAAGCTGGAATAAAAATAGATAATTGCATGAAAGTTATGAAATTCGGCGGGACATCCGTAGGTTCCGTGAACAGCATTTTAAGCGTCAAACAGATAGTAGAGGCAGTTGAAGAGCCCGTAATTGTAGTTGTGTCGGCATTGGGCGGTATAACTGACAAGTTAATCAATACTTCGCAGATGGCTGCCAATGGGGATTCCGCATACGAGAAAGAATACCGTGAAATTGTGAATCGTCACATTGAAATGGTATATACCGTAATTCCGGCAGGTAATGAGCGTACTGTTTTATTGGATAAGGTCAATGAATTGTTGAGTGAACTGAAGGATATTTTTCAGGGAATTTATCTGATAAAGGACTTGTCGTCTAAAACGTCGGCTACTATTGTAAGTTATGGTGAGCGCTTGTCGTCTATTATTGTAGCTTCGTTGATAAAGGGGGCTGTATGGTATGACTCCCGCAACTTCATTAAGACTGAAAAAAAACATGCCAAACATATTCTGGATTCCGAACTGACCACTCGCTTGGTTAAAGAAACTTTCCAGAAATTACCGGAAGTGGCATTGGTTCCCGGATTTATCTCTACTGATAAGAACAGTGGTGAAGTGACCAATTTGGGACGTGGCGGTTCAGATTATACCGCTTCTGTCATAGCTGCGGCACTGAATGCGGATAGCTTGGAAATATGGACGGATGTGGATGGTTTCATGACGGCAGACCCGCGTGTAATCAGTACGGCCTATACCATTAATGAGTTGAGCTATGTGGAAGCGATGGAGCTTTGTAACTTTGGAGCGAAAGTGGTTTATCCGCCGACTATTTATCCGGTATGCCATAAGAATATTCCTATTCTGATTAAGAATACATTCAATCCTCAAGGCGAGGGAACTATCATAAAGCAGGAAGTGAATTCCGGTTCTAAAGCCATTAAAGGTATCTCATCCATCAATGATACGAGTTTGATTACGGTTACCGGTCTGGGAATGGTGGGAGTGATCGGAGTGAATTTCCGGATTTTTAAAGCATTGGCACAAAACGGCATCAGCGTGTTTATGGTATCGCAGGCATCTTCCGAGAACAGTACTTCTATCGGTGTGCGTAATCAAGATGCGGCACTGGCTTGTGAAGTGCTGAATGAGGAATTCTCCAAAGAAATAGAAATGGGGGAAATCAGTCCGGTTGTTGCCGAAATGAATTTGGCTACCATTGCCATTGTCGGTGAGAACATGAAACATACACCGGGCATCGCCGGTAAGCTGTTCGGGACTTTAGGCCGTAACGGCATTAGTGTGATTGCTTGTGCGCAAGGTGCTTCGGAAACCAATATCTCTTTCGTGGTAGAATCCAAGTCACTGCGCAAATCATTGAATGTGATTCATGATTCGTTCTTCCTGTCCGAATATCAGGTGCTGAACCTTTTTATCTGCGGTACAGGTACGGTAGGAGGCAGTTTGATAGAGCAAATCCGTTGTCAGCAACAAAAGTTGATGCAGGAACGCGGTTTGAAGCTGAAAGTGGTAGGTATAGCCGATGGACATCATGCGTTGTTTACCCGTGCAGGCGTAGACTTGTCACATTATAAGGAAGAGTTGGCAGAGAAAGGAATGCCTTCGTCCACCCAGGTGTTGCATGACGAGATTATAGGTATGAATATATTCAACTCTGTGTTTGTGGATTGTACAGCCAGTGCAGAAGTTGCATCCTTATATAAAGATTTTCTGATGAATAATATTTCGGTGGTAGCGGCCAACAAAATTGCCGCTTCTTCCGAATACTCCGTTTATAGCGAACTGAAACAAATAGCCCGCCGTCGCGGTGTGAAATTCTTGTTTGAAACCAATGTAGGTGCAGGGCTACCCATTATCAACACAATCAATGACTTGATAAACAGCGGAGACAAGATATTGAAAATAGAGGCGGTATTGAGCGGTACGCTGAATTACATCTTTAACAAAATCAGCGCGGACATTCCTTTCAGCAAGACCATCAAAATGGCACAGGAAGAGCGCTACTCGGAACCCGATCCGCGTATTGACCTGAGTGGCAAGGATGTGATTCGTAAACTGGTTATTCTGGCTCGTGAAGCCGGATATAAATTGGAACAGGAAGATGTGGAAAAACATCTTTTTGTACCGAATGATTTCTTTGAAGGCCCGTTGGAGGAGTTCTGGAAGAAAGTACCTTCCCTGGATGCGGATTTTGAATCACGCCGTCAAAAGCTGGAGGATGAAAACAAACGCTGGCGTTTTGTAGCCAAACTGGAAGATGGGAAAGGCAGTGTGTCTTTGCAGGAAGTGGACAGCAAACATCCATTCTATGGTCTGGAAGGCAGCAACAACATTATTCTGCTTACAACCGAGCGATATAAAGAGTATCCGATGATGATACAAGGATATGGGGCCGGTGCCAGTGTGACTGCCGCCGGAGTATTTGCCGATATCATGAGCATCGCTAATATTTAGGCTTATGAAACATATTATTATTTTAGGCGACGGTATGGCCGACTGGCCTGCCGAATCACTGGGAAACAAAACATTGCTGCAATACTCCAGTACACCTTATATGGATAAGTTGGCCGCTATGGGACGTACCGGGAGGTTGGTTACAGTTGCTCCCGGATTTCATCCGGGTAGTGAAGTGGCGAATATGTCTGTTATGGGCTATAATTTACCGAAGGTGTACGAAGGCCGTGGGCCGTTGGAAGCAGCAAGCATCGGGGTGGAGTTGCAACCGGGCGATATGGCTATGCGTTGTAACATTATCTGCATCGAAGATGAGAAGATAAAAAATCACTCCGCCGGACATATCACTACCGAAGAAGCTGATGTGCTGGTTAGATATTTGGAAGAAAAATTGGGTTCTGACCGGATTCATTTCTATACCGGTGTACAATATCGCCATTTGTTGGTGATAAAAGGGGGAAATAAACAATTGGACTGCACCCCGCCCCATGATGTGCCTTTGCAGCCTTTCCGTCCGCTCATGGTGAAGGCGGAAGTACCGGAGGCGCAGGAAACAGCCGGATTGATAAATAATCTTATCCTGGCTTCCCAGGAATTGTTGGCAGATCATCCGGTTAATCAAAAACGTATAGCCGAAGGCAAAGATCCTGCTAATAGTATCTGGCCTTGGAGTCCGGGGTATCGCCCGCAGATGGAACCTCTCTCCGGGAAGTATCCGGCCATAAAGAAAGGGGCTGTTATTTCAGCGGTGGACTTAATCAATGGCATAGGACATTATGCAGGATTACGCCGTATTGCTGTAGAGGGGGCTACCGGTTTATATAATACGAATTATGAGAATAAGGTGGCTGCGGCATTGGAAGCATTGAAGACGGACGACTTTGTGTATCTGCATATTGAGGCCAGTGATGAGGCCGGTCACGAAGGAGATTTTAAGTTGAAGCAGTTTACTATTGAAAATCTGGACAAACGTGTTGTAGGACCTGTTTATGAAGCAGTGAAGGATTGGGATGAGCCTGTGGCTATCGCCGTGCTTCCGGATCATCCTACGCCTTGCGAACTCCGTACCCATACGGCCGAACCTGTGCCTTTCCTTATTTATTATCCCGGTATAGAACCGGACTGTGTGCAGACCTTTGATGAAGTGGCATGTGTGGAAGGCAGTTATGGAATATTGAAAGAAGATGAGTTTATGAATGAATTTATGAAAAAATAATGTGGCAGTTTGCTAATTTGCCCCAATGGCAACCCTCCATGCAAAGCCCTTGGCACATTAGCACATTGACGCATTGAAAAATTGTTTACTATGAAATATTACAGTACGAATCACCAGGCTTCCGATGCTTCTCTGGAAGAAGCTGTAGTGAAGGGGCTGGCTTCTGACAAAGGTTTGTATATGCCCAAGGCCATCAAGCCATTGCCGCAAGAGTTTTATGATCAGATTGAGAATCTGTCGTTTCAGGAAATTGCTTATCGCGTGGCCGATGCTTTCTTCGGTGAGGATGTTCCTGCTGAAACACTGAAGCAGATCGTTTATGATACATTGAGTTTTGATGTTCCTGCCGTAAAGGTAAAGGATAATATTTACTCTTTGGAACTGTTTCATGGTCCTACATTGGCATTTAAAGATGTAGGTGGACGTTTCATGGCCCGTTTGTTGGGCTACTTCATTAAAAAAGAAGGGCAAAAGCAGGTGAATGTACTGGTTGCGACTTCGGGGGATACCGGTAGTGCTGTAGCCAATGGCTTCCTCGGAGTGGAAGGTATTCATGTGTATGTGCTTTATCCGAAAGGAAAAGTCAGTGAAATTCAGGAAAAGCAGTTCACTACTCTGGGGCGGAATATCACAGCGTTAGAAGTGGACGGTACTTTTGATGACTGTCAGGCATTGGTTAAGAATGCGTTTATGGATGCTGATTTGAATGCGCACATGAAGTTGACTTCTGCCAATTCTATCAATGTGGCTCGTTTCCTGCCACAGGCATTTTATTACTTCTATGCCTACGCGCAGTTAAAGAAAGAAGGAAAAGCGGATCATCTGGTAGTGTGCGTACCTAGCGGAAACTTTGGTAATATCACCGCCGGACTATTTGGTAAACGCATGGGCTTGCCTGTCAAGCGTTTTATTGCAGCCAATAACCGGAATGATATTTTCTACCAATACTTACAGACCGGAAAATACAATCCTCGTCCTTCCATAGCTACTATTGCCAATGCAATGGATGTGGGAGATCCAAGTAATTTTGCCCGTGTACTGGCATTGTACGGTAACAGTCATGCTGCCATAACAGCGGATATCTCTGGTGCGACTTATACGGATGAACAGATTCGTGAAACGGTGGGTGAGGTATATCGGGAAACCGGTTACTTGCTCGATCCGCATGGAGCCTGCGGTTATCGTGCTTTATCCGAAGGATTGTCCCCCAGCGAAACGGGTATTTTCCTGGAAACGGCACATCCGGCTAAATTCCTGGAAACTGTGGAAGGCATCATTGGAGACAAAGTGGAGATTCCCGCCAAACTGCAAGCGTTTATGAAAGGAACCAAACAAAGTGTTCCGATGAGTAAGAACTTTGAGACTTTAAAAGCTTATTTGATGGGGGAATAAATGTTGCTTTCTCAGGGATGAGTTTATATATAATCTATAAGGCAGATTTATACAGATTATCATGGATGTAAGTTGAATCTTTGTAAATCCGCCTTTTAGTGATTAAAACTTTTGTGTTATGCGAAGTGTTTGAGTATAACCCCTTGCTCTTTATCAAAACTTATCTTCTTAAAATTAGGAATGACAGGTTAATGATAGGAGTTACGACACTCCTGTAGTGTCAGCCTTGTTGTCTTTTTAAATAAGCGGTTAAAATAGGAATAATCATCATACGAAAGAGAAAAGGCTACATTTTTCACAGGCGTTTCATCGGTTATCAGAATGAGCTGTGCTTTTTCTATTTTCTTTTGATTGATATACTTTAAAGGAGTGATACCTGTTTCTTTTTTAAATAGACGGATAAAATGATCTTTTGACAAACATGAGTTTTCGGCTAATGTTGTCAAGTCGATAGTTTCATATATGTGTTTACGTATATAAAGAATAGCTTTTTCTATCCGGTTGTCTTTTGTTTCCATCTTAGCCTGTGCGCGTGTCAGAAAATGTGCCAAGAGTTGGTACACAATGCCACGTGATTCAACCTTATCACATAATGCACGTTGCTTATTTTTCAGAAGGTTCTGCATAAGTATCGAGTTATTATCATAACTTGTAGGATCCGATTTAGGCAAACTCATGTGAGGGTTTATTGCACATAAACGTTGAAACAAAGTTAAATCTAAATCTCTGACAGGTATTTCAATCGGAAACTCCTACTCATCCAATAAATTGGAATCAGACTGATGTTTTTCGTAGATGTGTAGGTAGTAATGGCAGAAATAGGAGTTGCAGATATAACTATGTACAGTGAATGCCGGAATGAAATACAAGTAATTAGGTTTTAATATCTGTACACCTTCTGATAGTTGTATTTGAGCAGTTCCTTCCGTTATGTAATATAAACGTGTAAACGGACTATTTATATTCTTCCAGTTCCAATTTGCATTGTGCACAGCCAAACCTACATTTAATACCAAAGGGTGTAGCTTATCAATTAATAGTGCTATAATATATCGTATTTAGTAACTTGATAAGGATAAGAGATTTTATTGATTTCATAAAAAATATTATCGATATTGTTTATCTAAAAATCGATTTTATTCTATTGATCATAGTATTTATAAGTCATTATGTCGATATTTTATAATACAATTCCATTTTTATCCTATTACAACCATTTGTTAATATATACTTTTGCAGTATATAAATAGAAACAAAATTAGTATCTATGAAAACGAAACTTTTATTAGCCTCTTTAGTTCTTTCAATAGGAACTTTATCTGCCCAAAACTATCAGATTTCAGTTTCAGAAAAGAATGAACCTATGATGAAAGGTAAATTCCAACCCACATGGAAGTCTTTGGAAAATTATCAGGTTCCCGAATGGTTTAAGAACGCAAAGTTCGGGATATGGGCTCATTGGGGACCGCAATGCGTAGAAGGCTCAGGCGACTGGATGGCACGCTCCATGTATCTGGAAGGAACATCAGAATATAAACATCATGTAGAACATTACGGACATCCTTCTGAGGTAGGGTTTAAAGATATTATCCCTCTGTTCAAAGCAGAAAATTGGAACCCGGACGAATTGGTTGCGTTCTATAAAAAGATAGGTGCGCAATATTTTTTCGCTTTAGGCAACCATCACGATAACTTTGACTTATGGGATAGTAAATACCAACCATGGAATTCAAAGAATATGGGACCTAAACGGGATGTGCTGGCAGAATGGGAAAAAGCTGCGCGCAAGCATGAACTTCCATTCGGTATCAGTTTCCATGCTGACCATGCCTGGACTTGGTATGAACCTTCACAACGTTATGACAGAAATGGGCCTAAAGCCGGCATTCCTTATGATGGAACTTTAACCAAAGCCAATGGTAAAGGTAAATGGTGGGAAGGATACGACCCTCAGGACCTTTATGCGCAAAACCATCCGATGAGTAAGGGTAGTTGGGCGGACAGCATGATTCATAGCCAATGGGCTTGGGGAAACGGAGCCTGTTTGCCTACTCAGGAATACTGCACAAACTTTTATGATCGTACACTAGATGCCATTAACCGTTATAATCCGGATCTGATTTATTTTGATGTCACTGTAGCTCCATTCTATCCAATCAGTGATGCAGGACTAAAGATTGCGGCTCATTTCTATAACCACAATATGGCAACACACGGAGGGAAATTGGAAGCGTCATGTTGAGTAAGATATTGGATGAAAATCAACGCAAGGCTATCGTTTGGGATGTAGAACGCGGTGCACCCAACCAAATAATGGAGCAACCTTGGCAGTCATGTTCATGCATTGGCGGATGGCATTATACTACATCTGTCTATGAAAATAACTGGTATAAATCAGCCTCGGATGTGGCCAAACTGTTGATTGATATTGTAAGTAAGAATGGTAATCTGCTTCTTAGCGTTCCCTTGCGGGCCGACGGTACGTTTGATGAAAAAGAAGAAAAGATACTGAATGAATTCGGTGAGTGGATGAATATTAATAAAGAGGCTATTTACAATACCCGACCTTGGGAAGTATTCGGTGAAGGTCCGATAGCCGAAGCTGATATCAAAATTAACGCACAAGGATTCAATGAAGGAGCATATAGCAAAGCTACAGCACAAGAGATCCGTTTTACCCAAACTAAGAAGGATTTATATGCCACGGTTTTGGCTTGGCCGGAAAATGGAAATGTAGTTATCAAATCATTAGCAGCTGATAGCAAACTATTTCCGCAAAAGATAAGGAAAGTAGAGTTGCTGGGATATGGGTCGGTACGGTTCAGCCGCACAGCAGAAGGACTCTCCATTAATCTGCCAAAGAATAAACTTAATAATGTAGCTCCTGTATTCAAAATAAAGAAATAAAGACTCTGTCATATTAAAGTTCTGGTATACTGGCTTCTTTTAAAGTCAGTATGTCATCACTATACCTTTTATTGATCTAATTTTAAATAAAAAATTATGAAACATCGATTAGCCAGCCCATATTATCGGCTATCAACACAAGTTTTGAGGAAACCGTTCCTACTCTTGTGTATCACAAGTCTTTTCTCTTTTCCTGCGGTTAATTATGCAAATACTGCCACCGCCGGCGTAAGCATAGTAAACCAACAAAAAGAAGTAAAAGGTATTATTTACGATGAAACCAATACACCCGTAGCCGGTGCAACAATCATCGTTAAAAACTCTACAAGAGGAAGTATTACTGACATTGACGGAAAATTCACTATCTCCGCTTCAATTGGAGATGAATTGTTGGTCAACTTCCTTGGATACCAAACTGCAATAATCAAAGTGTCAGGAGAAAACAATTACAATGTACACTTAAAACCTAAAGTGGATGAATTGGATGAAGTGACAGTTGTAGCCTTTGCGAAACAAAAAAAGGAAAGTGTTATCAGCTCCGTTGCTACTGTTAAACCATCCGAACTGAAAGTTCCAAGTAGTAACCTGACCACAGCACTTGCCGGTAGAATGTCGGGAGTAATAGCCTATCAAACCAGCGGTGAACCGGGAAAAGATGATGCCAGTTTTTTCATTCGTGGAGTCACAACTTTTGGCTATGCATCAAGCCCGCTCATCCTGATTGATAATGTAGAACTCACAAGTGCCGACTTGGCGCGCCTGAATGTAGATGACATTGCCAGTTTTTCTATCATGAAAGATGCAACCGCTACCGCACTATATGGAGCAAGAGGTGCCAATGGCGTGATTCTTGTAACGACCAAAGAAGGTAAAGAAGGAAAAGCAACGGTTAATATCAGAGTGGAAAACTCCATTTCTACTCCGGTCCGTACCATTGAAACAGCTGATCCGATCACATATATGCAACTTCATAACGAGGCTGTCCGAACCCGTAATCCTTTGGGAGTATTACCCTATTCCCAGTCGAAGATAGATAACACTATCAAAAATCTAAACCCTTATGCATTTCCGGCTATAAACTGGTATGATGAGATGTTCAAGAAATACACCATGAATCAGCGTGTGACAGCAAATATCAGTGGAGGTGGTAATGTGGCAAGATATTACATCGCTGCTTCTTTCTTCAATGACAATGGTGTATTGAATGTGGACAAACAAAATAATTTCAATAGTAACATTAGCTTGAAAAAATATTCAGTCCGTTCCAATATCAACATTAATCTGACTAAAACAACAGAAGCTATCATCAGGGTGAATGGTGCATTTGATGATTATCGTGGCCCGATTGATGGTGGGGATGCATTGTATAACAAAGCTATGAAGACAAGTCCCGTCCTATTTCCCAAAACATTCCCTAACGTAGGTGAGTATGCGAATAATACGCATCTTATGTTCGGTAATTATGGAGACGGTACTTATATAAATCCGTATGCTGACATGGTGAAAGGATATAAAGACTACAATCGTACTTCAATCGTAGCGCAAGGAGAATTGAAGCAGAACCTTGACTTCATAACAAAAGGGTTGAGTATACGAGGTCTTATCAGTACTACCCGTTATGTATACTCCGATGTTTCCCGCTATTATAATCCTTATTATTACGCTATGGGAACTTACGATCAGTCGAAGGACACTTACAGTCTGACTTTACTGAATCCCAATGGTGGTACTGAATATCTGAACTATAACGAGGGAGCTAAAGATGTTAGCACTACTAACTACATGGAAATTGCCATGAACTATAATCGTGACTTTGATGAACATGGCATCAGTGGCATGTTGGTATTTACCCGACGTACCCAACAAAACAGCAATGCAGGTGACCTGCAAAAATCATTGCCGTATAAAAATCAAGGATTATCAGGAAGATTCACCTACTCATACGACAAACGTTACTTCGCAGATTTAACTTTGGATACAATGGTTCCGAACGTTTTGCCCAAAATGAACGTTACGGTTTCTTTCCTTCTTTCGGTATAGGCTACTTGATGTCAAATGAAAAATTCTGGAAACCGCTTGAAAATACAATCAGTAAACTAAAATGGAAGTTCACATACGGACTTGTCGGAAATGACGCTATTGGTGACTCAAATGACCGTTTTTTCTATCTGTCTAATGTCAATATGAATGATGATGGTAAAGGGCAGGATTTTGGAACCAATTGGGGAAATCATATTAACGGTATCACTGTCACCCGTTATGCCAACGAATTAATTACTTGGGAAAAAGCTAAAAAGATGAATATCGGTATCGAGTTGGGATTATTCAACAAACTGGAAATCCAGGCAGATGTATTCTATGAAAAACGAAATAGTATCCTGATGACTCGTTCGTTTATTCCTTCCACTATGGGGCTGACAGCAGATGTACGTGCCAATGTAGGGGCAGCCTCAGGTAAAGGGATTGATATGTCTGTTGATTACTCACATTCCATCAATAAAGACTTGTGGGTTACCGGACGTGCTAATTTCACTTACGCAACAAGCAAATATGAAAAAATAGAAGAACCGGACTATCTGGGTGCAGGTACTCCTTGGAGAAGCCAGGTAGGACAGAAATTAAGTCAGCGCTGGGGATTCATTGCAGAGCGTCTGTTTATTGATGAGGCAGATATTGCCAACTCACCGGAACAGAACTTTGGTGGCAAGCTTATGGCAGGTGACATCAAATACAAAGATATTGATAAAGATGGCGAAATAACAGAAGCAGATAAAGTACCCATAGGTTATCCAACCACCCCCGAAATAACCTATGGATTCGGATTATCTGCAGGATATAAAGGATGGGATCTCTCTGCCTTCTTCCAAGGCAATGCACGCACTTCTTTTTGGATTGATCCTAATCGTATATCACCATTCATTGACACAGATGATGATGGCGGTACACATTCACAAAATGCCTTATTAAAAGTCATTGCAGATAGCCACTGGTCGGAAGTAAACAGAGACATTTATGCCTTTTGGCCGCGTTTAGCCAACGAAAGCATAGTTAACAATACCCAATCCAGTACTTGGTGGATGCAAGATGGATCATTTATGCGCCTGAAATCTCTGGAATTAGGATATACCCTGCCCGAAAAGTGGACTCGCAAAGCCCATATCAGCAATGTCCGCATTTATCTGAACGGAACTAACCTTCTCACATTCAGTAAATTTAAGTTGTGGGATCCCGAAATGGGCGGCAATGGTCTTGGATACCCTATTCAAAGAGTATATAATATTGGTTTGAGTGTTAACTTTTAAAGAATATGAATATGAAAATACGAGAAATACTTGCTGCGCTGGCGGTAAGCGCACTATGTGGATGTACAGATTATCTAGATGTTGTGCCGGATAATATAGCAACTATTGAAATGGCGTTCAATAACAGGGCCAATGCGGAAAAATATCTGGCCACTTGTTACTCACGCATACCATTGTATGGCAATCAACATGAAAACCCGGGATTGACTGCAGGTAATGATATCTGGTATTATACCATGGAAGATCATTATTTCAGTAACACGTGGGCTTTTGGCATAGCCAACGGATTACAAAATGTTAGCGACCCCATTAACAATTATTGGGATGGCATTAAAGGCGGAAAACCTTTATACCAAGCCATACGTGACTGTAACATCTTTATTGAAAATGTTTCGGACAGAAGTCGGGTTACTGACCTGAATGAAACGGACAGAAGAAGATGGATTGCCGAGGCAAAAACACTGAAAGCTTACTATCATTTCTATTTGTTTCAGCTATATGGTCCTATACCTATTGTAGACGTCAATCTTCCCATTTCCGCCACCGAAGAAGAGGTCCGTATAAAGCGAGACAAGGTAGAAATTGTGGTCAATTACATTGTAAATCTGATAAATGAAGCTGCTGAAGATTTACCTTTGAAAATTCAGAATGAGGCTACCGAAATGGGACGTCTCACCCAACCTGCTGCTTTAGCCATCAAAGCCAAAACATTATTATTGGCAGCCAGCCCGCTCTTTAATGGGAATACGGACTATGCTAACTTTAAAGATTGGGACGGAGAGCCTTATTTTCCGCAGGAATATAGTAGCAATAAATGGAAACTGGCTGCAGATGCCTGTGAAGAAGCAATCAATATAGCAACAGAAGCGGGTCATAGACTCTATAATTTTGGAGAAGAGTCACTAACCAAACTGCCTGATGAATTGATGCAGTCCATGAACGTAAGACAAGCCGTGACAGAACGCTTTAACAGTGAGCTGATATGGGGATGCGGCAAATCGCATACTCGTGACTTGCAATGCCACTGTCAGCCAAGATTAGCCGCTTATCAGATTGAGAAAGAATATACCTGTAGAGGAATGTACGCTCCTACTCTCGATATAGCGGAAATGTTCTATTCCAGTAATGGGGTGCCTATTGAGGAAGATAAAGAATGGATTGACAGTAATGACTATAGTGAACGCTATCAAGTGGCAACAGCTACCGAAGAGAATAAATATTTTGTCAAAGAAGGATATCAGACCGCCAAACTTAATCTCAACCGTGAACCCCGTTTTTACGGAACTTTAGGATTCGACGGGTCAAGTTGGTATGGACATGGTAAAAATGATCCGGATGATATGTATTATCTGGAAGCAAAAAAAGGTCAGGTCAGTGGTCAGTCTTCCCTTGCACTCTATTCCATCACCGGATATTATGCAAAAAAAATTGATTTACTACAAAAATATCATTTCTGAAACATCAGAGGTCATTGAAGAGTATCCATTCCCTATCGTCCGTCTGGCCGATCTGTATCTGATGTATGCGGAAGCACTGAATGAAGCAACTGAAAACGGGGAATTTGTACCGGCAGCGGTTTATACCAATATTGATATTGTAAGAAAGCGTTCCGGCTTGGAAGGTGTGGTCGATTCATGGAAGAAATATTCTACCAATCCCAATAAACCGTCCACCAAAGAGGGTATGCGGGAAATTATACGTAAAGAACGCCAGATCGAATTGGCTCTTGAAGGTGTACGATATCACGACTTGCGCCGTTGGAAACTTGCCAGAAGTACCTATAATAACACTTTTATAAGAGGTTGGAGCATCGATCAGGAGAATACGGAAGATTACTACGTAATTCGCAATATCGCTCAAAAGAAATATAGCCAGAAAGACTATTTGTGGCCTGTAAAATATGATGATATTATTAGGAATCCGAAGCTAAAACAGAATCCGGGATGGTAATAAGAAAGGAGAACATTATTATGAAGAAATTTTATATACTGATCAGTTTATTCACATTCCTGTTAACGGGATGCGAAGAGGATAATCTGCATAAACCTTATGGACCGGATGACGGTATAATTCCGGGAAAAGTAGAAGTACTGTCATATACCCCGACTGCCGGTGGTGCCATTATCAACTTCAGGAGTCCGGACAATGAAGATCTTATGTATATCGTTGCTAAATACAAACTGGCATCCGGAAAAGAGATGGAAAGCCGTGTATCTGCATACTCCAGCAGTTTAAAGGTTGAGGGTTTTGGCAACACGGAAGAAAAGCAAATCACACTCTATGCTGTAGATCGTAAAGAAAATATCGGAGAACCGGTCAACTATAATATAGTTCCTCTTACCCCTTCTTATATTGAAGCATACAATACCTTGGAAATGAACGAAACTTTCGGAGGCATTGCAATATCCATGCAGAACCCTTCTGCAAGCGATCTTGCCATAGAGGTAATCACTCCGGATTCACTCAATCAGTGGTCTACGGCTCAGACTAACTATACCGCAGCCAAGAAGATCAATATCACTGCACGTGGATATAAACCGGAAGAAAGAATGTTCGGAGTAATTGTCAGAGACAGATGGGACAATGCAACCGATACGGTATTTGCCACTGTAACGCCCTGGGAAGAGTATGAACTGGATAAGGGTAAATTCAATGAAGTAATATTGGACAATGACATTCCAATGAATGCATGGGGACATTGGATGGGCAAAATCTGGAACGGCAGTCATAACTACGGAGACGGAGGGGATATGGCTCACTCTCCACAAGATAATCAGACAATGCCTATTTGGTTTACCTTCGATTTGGGAGTTACCACTCATCTGAGCCGCTACTTGTATTGGCAACGTCTTGAAGACTCCTTCATATACCAGCATGGCAATATGAAAGAATGGGAAGTCTGGGGACGCGCAGACAAACCAGACCAAAGCGGAAGTTGGGATGGCTGGACCTTATTGACCACCTGTGAAAGTTACAAGCCTTCAGGATTACCTGTCGGACAGTTCTCCAACGAGGATAAGGAATATGCCAGTGCCGGTGAGGAATTCGTATTCCCGGCAGATGTTCCTGCAGTGCGTTATATCCGTTTCAAAGCATTAAGTACATTCACGGGAGTTAAATTTATTCATTTAATGGAAGTTACTTTCTATGGAAAACCAGTTGAAAACAAATAAGAAAAGCTTTATGAAACATCTAATTATTATACTTTGTGTAATTGCCGGGATCTGTTCATCCTGCAATGATATGTTAGACAATATCCAGCCTTATCTGGATGCTGGAGAGACCATTTATGTAGGGAAAGTGGATTCACTAACAGCTTCTTCTGGCAGAAACAGAATCTTACTGAAAGGATTCTATATGTATGGAGTGACTCAAAAGAAATGCGTCATACGATGGCAGTCACAAGATGAAGAAGATAAATCATTGGAACTGGATGTTGTACGGGATAACGCTGTCGATCCATTCGAAGTCATCATTGATGATTTGGACGAAGGACAATACGAATTTTCTGTTACTACGTATGATGCCAAAGGCAACTCCTCTATTGAGTCCATGATTGAAGGTTATGTATACGGAAACCTTTATGAAAGCAACCTTACCAACAGGAAAATGGACCGACTATACCTTGATGAGAATGAGGTTGTTATCTCATGGAGGCCTGCTAACAATGCTTTAAAATCTGAAATGCATTATACAAGTGTTACTGGTGAGGAAAAGAGGATTGAAATTCCGATAACAGAAACAGAAACCCGTATAGAAGATTGCGACTTGACAAAAGTATTACGTTGGCGAACCGTCTATCTGCCCGAGGAAACAGCTATTGACTATTTCTATTCAGAATTCACGGAAACAACAATTCCATAAAAAAGCAACAAGAGGTAAAAAGATTGATTTCAGGATAGCAATTAAAGTGAAAATTAATTATGACATATAATCAAGGATACACAGTAAAACGGCATGCTGTACCCGTAAAAAGGTATTGCCAGATGTTAAATCTTAAAAATAGTCCGAAACTCATTGCTGAATACCGTAAGGTTCACAGTCGGGAAAAGGCTTGGCCTGAAATAAGAGCCGGCATCCGCTCTGTAGGTATTTTAGAGATGGAAATCTATATACTAGGTTCCCGGTTATTCATGATTGTAGAAACCCCTCTTGACTTCGATTGGGAAACAGCTATGGACAGACTTTCTCATCTACCTAGACAAGCAGAATGGGAAGAATATGTATCTAAATTTCAAGAGTGTGTGCCTACAAGCACTTCTACAGAAAAATGGAAACTGATGGAGCGGATGTTCTATCTATATGAATAGCAAAAATGCTGTTTCTTTCGTCTAGGCATTTAACTGTACCATGAAAGATTCACCATTATTTCATCTCATATTCCGGCCGGAATTTCACCCATCTTGCAGTCTCCAAAAGTAAGTCCACTTAAATGACGAAGTAAAAGGGGACATTCGTTAAATATTACAAAATTAGCCAACTAATTCATACACAATGTCTTGCGAGTTAGTTGGCTTTTTGTATCTTTAGGTATTCCTCCACAAATAGGGACATTTACTGAATATCCCTACATAAAGAACAAAAAGTTCCGTCACAGCAACGTGCTCATTACTAGTTACTTTCTGTGTAAAAGAATCTCAAACCTCCTTCAATCGGTATGCTTCCGGCTATCGAATCCTGTTACGTATGTAACAAAGTTTGTTCCTACCGTATCTTTCACTCCGTTTCATTTGATATTTCACTTGGGTGAAGCAACTGTTTCACTTAGGCGAAAACGGCTGTTCATCTAAGTGAAATCGCCTCTTCACTTGGGTGAAGCAACAAATGCAGATGGGCAAAAATAAGCCTTATGACGCTCTCCTGCAAGGAAGTAACCGCAACTATGGCACAGGAATTAGAACAACCGATATACGTCAAGCCGAATTTGATAGCGGAGAATGGAAAACCGTTTCAGGGGAATTTAGAATGTTTTTTCACATTATATTGTTGATTTACAGAGAGATACTGCGCGTAATCCGGAATGGTTGATGCGTGTCTTTATTTTATTTCTTCCAGCAACTTCCCGAACGAAGTGAATGTCCGTTGTTTCCCGCCCCAGGTGAGGTACAAGGCATCGGGAGCGATGACTTGTAGATGGGGCAGACCGGCAGGAGCGTTTTGGGTTTGCAGACAAGTATATCCGTGACGGTTCAGTGCGTTGATAGTCCAGTGCAATAAGGTTTCGTCTGTCGCTTCCACCGTTATTTCCTGCTTTCCATTCACGGTTGGATAGTAGATGCCATGATCATAATCGAACCGGATATTACCGTGTGAGAACAGCGTGTCCATCCGATGGTTCAGAATCATATCTTCCGTCACTCCGCATTGCAGTCCTGTTTCTTTGGACAGCAGCCAAAGTTTGTCCGACAGTACCAGGGCTTGTTCTATGTCATGGGTGGATAGCAGGATGGCCTTGTTTTGCTCCACCGCCAACTGATGCAGCAAAGTCATGATTTCTATGCGGCTCACCACGTCCAGAAAAGCGGTCGGCTCATCCAAGATGATAAGCGGACATTCCTGAACCAATGCTTTGGCTATCATTACCTTTTGCCGTTCTCCGTCTGAAAGTTCGGCGGTGTAGCTTTCGGCTTTGTGGGCAATGCCTACGGCATCCAATGCCTCTTTGATAATGAGATGGTCTTTGGGATGGAGCCGTCCGAAGAAGCCTGTATGCGGCTGGCGTCCCAAAGCTACCAGTTCATACACGGTCAGCCCTCCGGCTTGTGTCTTGTCTGTCAGGACCACACCGATGGTGCGCGAACGTTCCTTTTCCGAATACTGCTGCAAAGGCTTGCCCAGCAATTGCAAATCTCCTGCCAGTGAAGGTTGCGAAGCGGACAGGGTGCGGAGTAAAGTCGATTTTCCGGCCCCGTTTGCTCCAAGCAGACTGGTCAGTTCTCCCGGATAGAGTCCGAAAGAAAGGTGTTCGTGCACTTTCTTTTCTCCTTTGTGGGTACGATAACCTATGCACAGGTCTGTGGCGGTGATGACAGCTTGCTTTTCCATCAGTTGAAGTACTGGATTTTACGTTGGTTCACAATGACATAAATAATAATGGGCGCACCAATGACCGGAGTGACGGCATTCAGCGGAATGATGCCTGCTTCGCCCGGCAGAATGCAGATGAAGTTGCAGAGCAGGGCAATGGCTCCTCCCGTCAGCATGGTGACAGGTAGCAGAGAATTATGGTTGGAGGTTCCCAGCATGAGGCGGGCAATGTGCGGCACGGCCAGTCCGATAAAGGAAATCGGGCCGCAGAAAGCGGTGGTCGTCGCTGTCAGTAATCCGGTGGCAACAAGCAGCAGGTTACGTGTACGGCGGATGTTGATTCCCAGGTTTTCGGCATAGCGTGTTCCCAGCAGCAGGGCATTCAGAGGCTTTATCAGCAGTATGGTAATCAGCAGTCCCGCCGCTGTGACCAAGGAGAAAAAGGGAAGCTGCTGCAAAGATACTCCTCCAAAGTTTCCCATTCCCCAAATCATGTAGGAATGCACCCCTTCTGCCGTGGAGAAAAAGTTGAGCAGGGAGATGGCAGATGAAGTGATATACCCTATCATGATACCTATAATGAGCAGCATGATGCTGTTTTTTATCAAAGTGGAGAAGAACAGGATGATTCCCATCACCAGCATGGAGCCTATGAATGCTCCGATAATGACGGACAGGAATCCGGATAAAGTGAATACTCCGGCAGTAATCGTACCTGCGCCTGCCAGCATGACCAAGGCAACTCCCAAACTGGCTCCCGAACTGATGCCCAGTATGGAAGGGTCGGCCAAAGGATTATTGAATGTGGTTTGCAACATCAGTCCCGATGCTGCGAGTGCCATTCCGCAAAGGAGGGCGGTAATGGCTTGCGGCAGGCGGGATTCCCAGACTATGAAACTCCAACTCGCCTTTTCTACTTCATTGCCTGTAAGGATATGCCACACCGCCTCGGCAGGGATGTTTACCGAGCCGAACAACAGGTTGGCTCCTGTCAATGCAAGGATGAGGAGGAGCAGTATGATACCGTATTTTGTTCCTTTGTTATTCATTGATACTGTTTGGGGTTACGCCCACTGTAGGGAGTGTGTCAAAACTAACCCGGCCTATCCCATCGTCAGCTGTAGGGGCAGCATTATCCACGTTTTGACATAACCCTACGGTGATTTACTCCGCTAATTTAGTGAAATATTTTAATTCATACCCTTCTAAAAGCGTAGGATGGAATATTTTTATCAAATCTTTCAGTAATCGGTCGGGATGGAAAGGGGAATCTTCGTAAAAGTCTACCTTCCCTGTGTTGCATCCATAAATGTTGCGTTCCTTGAATGCACGGAAACCGGTGTATGGAGCATAGTCCTGCTCCAATTCCTTATAAGTCTTGTCAATGGCCTGATTATATTTGATGAGCCAGAAATCTGCATTCTGACCTTTGTCAAACACGGTTTCGAAGGCTAGGGGAACAGAACCGCTATGCTCGTCATCGGCAAACACATAATTGGCCCCGGCATCCGCATAGATGCGTGCAGAGGTGCTTTTACCTCCTGGAACATACCATGCCGAACCATTTTTCAGTTCGCTGATAACGCTCGGTGCGTATGAAAGGGGAGCAACCAATGCTTTCAGCTCATTATAGTTTTTTTCCACCTCGGCAAACAAGCTGTCCGCTTTTTGTGCCTCACCGAACAGAAGGCCGTAGAAACGCATCCATTCGGCACGTCCCAATGCCGAAGTTTCCATGTAGTCTGCACATTCTATAATGGGGATGTTGAGTTTCTCCACCCGTCCGTATCCGCCACTGTTCTCGAAAGGGGAGAGCATAATGGCATCGGGGTGCAGGTCGATTATCTTTTCTATATCCGGGTTCATTCCATTCCCTACATCGGCGATGCTTCCTGTGCGGCAGCCATCCTGCACTTCTTGCAGTTTGATATACTTCAAATCGCAGACTCCTCCAATACTTTTCAAAGCACCAATCTGGTTGAGCAATCCGCAATGTACGGATGAGTAAACAACGGCCTTGCTCAATGGAGTGCGGACAAGCGTCCCTTCCGGCAAGTCGGCAGGCAGGGACTTTTCTTTGTCAACCAAGACGTAGGTATGCAGTATCCGGGTCGTATCCCAAGGATTGCGCAGGCGGGCAATGGTATAGTCTTCGGTTGCAGACAGGCTGAGGTTTTCTGCATAACGCAAAGGGATTGCTTTTTCTGCTTCTATAATAGAAGCAGTCTTGCTTCTTCCGCCGCAGGAGGAAAGAAGGGCAAGCAAGAAGGTGAATAGGATTACTTGTTTCATGTTATTTTTTATAATATCCGCCGGTTTTACGGGAACCTTTGTATTCTATTAATTCTTTATCTTTCAGTGATCGTAAATAACGCTCTGTCGTAGCAGCTCCTTTTTGGATATATTCTGCAATTTCATATCCTTTTGCACCGGGTTTCTTTTCCAAGAAGGTGAGGATAAGGCTCTCAAGTTCGTTTACTCCCTCATCAGCGATTCTGTCTATTATTGAAATGAACTGCATTCCTGCCGGCTCATTAATGAATTTTATATTCGGCTCTTCTTGAAGTGCACGTATAATCCCCGAGCCCAGCCCGCGATAAGGCATCGTTTTAGCACAGAAATTGGCAATGAAAGGATTGCGTACTACGGCGCTTCCCAGTTTGATGCTTTCCACCGTCAGCCCATCGGGAAGGCATCCCGGGCTGATAATCTCTACACGGCTATCAAAAATGAGGAAAGTTTTATGAGATTATTTAATTTATGAAGGAAATAATTGTAGTTTTGCTTCCTTCATCAAAAGTGAAGAGAAGCAAAACCATATTTTATTATTTCAGTAAGAAGGTTAATCCGCATGGACCTACCCCTACATCGTATTTGTTTGTAAATTTGCCGTTTGCCGAATATTCGTTTACATAGCCATCAGTGGTATAACTTGGCCATCCTCCAACCATATTGTAAGAACTGATATAAATATTTCCGGTAAATGGATTGACTGCGATGCCACAAGGGCTATCAACAGGTTGATCTATTAAATTTTTTTGTTTCATTTCCTGTTTTTGTATCTATACTGAAATAAGTATTTTCCGTTGCGCCATAAGGAGCATTGATAAGGTAAAGGGTATTATCTTTTACAGTCATTAATGTTGCTTCCGTTACATCTGTAACAATATTCATATTGTCAATTTTTTGTACTTTAGCTGATATGTCATTATAATTACCCATTGCTAAGACATATACGTTTCCTTCCGTAGTAGAACAAATTTTAGTGGGATTTAGTCCTACGGGTATTCTTTTTGCTTCTGTAAATGTCTTTAGGCCTATTTTAGAAACACTTTTTCCATTTGCATAATCTGCACCATAATTCATTCCGTCTGAGTTAGCAACATACAGGTAGCCGTTGCCCACTGTCATCTCTTCTGGATTTGGACCAACTTTTAATGTAGCATCAATAGTTAGGCTAAGAGTGTCGATACGAGAAACATATCCATCATACATAGAAACATATACTTTTCCATTAGCAGCTATAATATCACGTGGACCTTCCCCTTGAGTGGATGTCGGAACAATCTGTTTGATGGATTTAGCTGTATTTTTGTCTACTATTTCTATAATATTTGAACCATATATGGCAATATACATTTTCGAACCATATACTATTGCATCTTGAGGGGTACCTCCCAAACTTCTTTTGTTTATGTCAAAAAATACATTGTTGCTTGCTGTTCCTTTTTCAAAGTTAATAAAAGAAAGTGTTCCATTAACATTGTTGCTAAGATTACCTGCATTAATAACGTACAAGCCTGTTGCCTCGGTTGGCGAAGTTGCTTCAGGAGTCGTGTCGGGTTGTGAAGAAGGGTCTTCTTCCGGATCTCTAGGAACTTCGATCTCATTGTCATCATCGTTACAAGCACAGAACAGCGGGGCTATACTAAATAAGGCTGCTGCAAAAAATAAATGTTTGAATTTCATACTTATATAATTTTTAAAAATGAATACTGCAAGTTAGTTTATAGCTTCTACCCGGCATCGGGTAGCTTTTCACTATGTCATATTGTTTATTTCCCAAATTAATAATATCTCCCCGAAGATTGTATGTAAACTTCTTTATCTTGAAGCTGCGGTATAATGAAAGGCCGTATTCTATATATCCATCCATTTCATTACTTGGACGATTTTCGGATGCAATATACCGTTTGCTCACACCCGTAGCATGAAGAGAAGCATTTATGAAAGGATTTTCCAAGGCTAAAGAAGCACCTGCGCTATGACGTGGGGTATATGCAATCTGATGTTTGTAATATACGACTTCCGGGTCTGTTTTATCTACTGCATATTGATAGGTATAGTTTCCGGTCAATAGTAAGGAATAATGTTTTGCCAGTTGGAAAGTGGTGTTTATATTGGCATCTACTCCCCAAATTTCTACTTTGCCTAAATTTACCATATTCCAGATAAACATATTATAGGGCATTGCCACAATTTTATCTTTTACCTTATTATAATACCCATCCAATGTCAGACTGATTGCTGGTAGCCAGCTTGTAAAGTTGTTCTGGTAAGTGATACCTATATTATATTGTTGAGCCTTTTCGGGACGAAGGTCACGGCTACCCATCCGGTCAAAGTAGTTTTCAGAAAAAGTAGCCACTCTGAATATGTCTTTATAGGAAGCCCGAAGGTATAGCTGTCCGTCTGTACAAGGTTTCCATGAAAAAGAGAAGGAAGGGGATAATTTTCGCCGGTTCTCAGCTCCGTTTCCTTCTTTTGCACCATTAAGATATATCGATCCGAGTAGTATGGCAACAGCTGTTATGTTATCAGTTTGATATCGGAGAGTTGCTGTTTGTAATATAGAATGCCGGTAAGGGCTTGTATTGTTAGGAGTATTGGCATTTAGGTTATTATATATGTAATCTGCCGCATAAACCATGCTCCAGTGACTAGTCGGAGTATATAGTAATGCTCCTGATGTATAGTATTCTCGTTGGAAATAACGATCGTTTAATTCTCCTCCGGGGTATTTTCCTCCTTCATCGTGGTAATGAGATTGGCTCCAGTTAAATTTCCCATTGATTAACAAAGAAAGATTATTTTCCCAATAAGTACGGTAATGTACTTGTGAAAAGAAATTTCGTTCGCGTAACTTCTCACGGCTTTTCGCGTTGTAAAGAATGACTGCACCGGGTAATTGCTGATTTGTATCGTAATAATAAATCTTTCCGTTCAGTGTGCTTCTGTTATTAGGGCTGATGTAAAGATTCAGTTCTCCTCTGTAGGTTTGAATGTTGTTGTTATAGCGTTTTTCTTTGGAAACATAATCTCCGTTGACTAAAGTGAAAGGATATAGGTTATCTGCCCTCATAAATTCACCAGTGGTAGATGCTGAAATCTTTTCGTTAAACTTTTGTTCGTAGCGGATAAGGGGATTAATCATCCCGAAAGAACCTGTCTTTATCTGTCCCGTCAAGTGATTTTTTTTGTTTGAAAAATCCGGGGATATGCTTTGTAATTTTAAGGCGGCAGCAGAAGCAACTGTACGTGCCGGTACAAAAATATCTTCATTGTCCCCAATGGTCAGTGAAATTTGTTGAATATTGTCAATAGAGAAACGAGACAAGTCTATTTGTCCGCTTTGACAATCACTGAGTGTAACCCCGTCATAAACTACGGCTGTATGTTTGGCTCCTAAACTCCGGACGGAGATAGTTTTCATTCCTCCTGCACCCCCATAATCCTTTATGTTGACTCCTGAAAAGCGACGTAAAGCATCAGCAATATCCGTAATGCCTTGTTGTTGCAATTGCTTCTTGTTGAGTTGTTGGAAGGGACTGCTACTTTTAACCTGTTGCTTGGTACGTTCAGCTGTAACCGTAACTTCATCTATTTTATGCACTTTTCCGGTGATGGAATCTCCTTTCTCCTGTGCCTGTATTTCAAGCGGCAATAGGAGAAAGCTGCAAAGCAGACAAAGCCATAGCTTATAAGCCTGGTTATTTCCTTTCATTTAAAAAAACATATTAATGAATAAATACCGCATTCTTACCGCTGCTCTTTCCTCGAAAGCGACGGTCGATGACTTTACGTTTTGCAGGTCTTCTGACTTACTCCTGTTTACTTGCCTTCCCACCTTATTATATATACAGGCAGTGGCGTGAGTGGATAAGTAAACCTATCCCCTTATAGGGGTAGATGGAGCTTACAGCAGCGGGACTGTTCAGGACTTGCACCTGATTCCCTTTTCATCCGCTTCCTCGCATCAGTCGGAGGTACGCGGAACAAAACATGGCAAAGATAGTTTGTTTGGATGAATAAGAAAAGGAAAATGATAAAAAATCCTTTTTTTAATTAGTTACAGATTTATTTTCTCCCAGCAAAAGTTGGCGTGTATAACGGTTCTTTTTTTAGTGACAAAACGACTTGATTCTATCTATGTTGAAGATAAAATAGAATAGTATTGAATAAAATAAAACTGATGCTTAACAACATTCAAATATTGATTCGCTTTATTCAATACAATCACTATATTTGTTAAATGGATAATCTTAAAATACGTAATAGATGAAACACTTGAATTTTATTTTAGCCGGTTTATTTTTCCTGTGCGGTCTTTGTTGTCGGGCACAAGTGCTTCCTTTGGAAGAAAATGTGGTGTTGAACACCAAGGAAGGACAAATCAAAGGAAAAATGCTTTTGCCCGGTGGGGTGAAAACCTGTCCGGTGGTGCTTATTATAGCCGGCTCCGGACCTACGGATATGGATGGTAATTCAGCCATTGGCAATTTGAGGAATAATTCGTTGAAGTTTCTGGCGGAAGGCTTGGCGGCAAACGGCATCGCTTCCTTGCGCTTTGACAAGCGGGGGATAGGAACCAGTGCGTCGGCAGGTAAGGAGGAATCGAAACTTCGTTTTGAAGATTATGTGAATGATGTGACGGGCTGGATTGATTACCTGGCGAAAGAGAAACGTTTTACGACAATCACGGTGGCAGGACATAGCGAAGGGGCGCTGATTGGAATGCTGGCCTGTCAGAACCGGCCGAAGGTGAAAGGCTATATCTCGGTTGCCGGTGCGGGGCGTCCTGCCTACGAGATTATAGAGGCGCAAGTGGCTGCTCAACAGAATCCGGAAGCGGTGCGGAAGGAGGTGGCATCCATTAACGGGTCCTTGAAAAACGGCAAGGAAGTGAGTGACGTGCCGGCTTATCTGCAATCATTGTATCGGGCTTCTGTCCAGCCTTATTTGATTTCCTGGTTCAAGTATAATCCCCGGACGGTGATTGCTTCCGTCAAAGTGCCGGTCCTCATTGTTCAGGGTAAAAATGATATTCAGGTTTCGGTGGAGGATGCCGAACTTCTGAAAAAGGGTTGCCCGGCTGCCGAACTGCTTTTGATTGATAAGATGAACCATGTGCTGAAAGATTGTGAATCAAAGGCCGTACAGCAGCAGATGCTTACTTACGGGAATCCTTCTCTGCCGGTGAACAGTACTTTGATAGCTTCTGTCAGTACATTTGTGAAAAAACTGAAATGATATGGGAGAAATAAAGAAACGTTTGCCGTTGAAATGCCCTGCGTGTGATGCACCGTTGAGGGAGATTCATTTCGGTCCGGCACCCAATCCTGTCTGGTTGGTGTTATGCGGCAGAGCATCTGATGGTGTGGCTGTTGTGTCGTATGTTGATAAGCCATCTTTATGGATAAAATAAAAAAGAGGATGCCAAAAGTCTTGTTGAAGCTTTGACATCCTCTTCTATGTTATACTGATGCGTTATTTAATCTTTTCTCGAATCTTGCTAAGATAGGCACGCATCCCCGCAGCATCTTTCTTGTTGATGATATCCAACAGCTCATTTAATTCTGTACGGATACCTTCTACCTGTGCAGGGGTGCGGGGATTGAATAAAATTTCCTGCAACAGGTAGTCGTCTTCGTTCAATACTCCTTTGGCTATCTTCATGTGGCGTTTGAAAGTAGTACCGGGAGCGTCCTGATGCTTCATCACTGCCGCAAAAACGAAAGTGGAAACAAAAGGGATGGATAGCGAATAGGCCACTGTCTCATCGTGCTCTTCAAAGGTATATTCAAAGATGTTCAGACCAAGGTTTTGGTATAAGTCCTTGAAGAAGATTTTACCCAGATGGTCGCCTTCGCTGATGATGATGGCATTTTCGGTGCTCAGTTTGTCAAGGTTGGCAAATGTGGGACCGAACATGGGGTGGGTAGATACATAACGGAATCCGCATTGGTCATAAAACTCTTTCAGTCCGGTCTTTACCGAGGCAATATCGCTGATGATGCAATCCTTGGGGAGAGCGGGCAATACTTGGTGAAAAGCATCCAGCGTATATTTCACGGTTGCCGCATTGATAACCAGTTCGGGCTTGAATTCTTCAATCTCTTCGAGTGTGGTATATCGGTAGGTGTTGTAAACGAAACGAAGGCGTTTCGGGTCTACATCAAATACAGCGGTTTCGTGCTGGAAGCTCAATACATCGGTAAAGAAGGAGCCCATTTTACCGGCTCCTAAAATTAGAATTCTCATAATCTTTCTATGTTTATTTATTAATGTCCTAAATTTATAGTGTTACAAAAAAATCCCGCATCCATTTTAGGAGCGGGATCCAACGTATCTTTTTCAATTTCAGTATTTATTATCTGTTATTTCATACATACAAACTCCCACTCTACTTTCTTGCCGAAGTAAAAGTAATAATAAGAATAATATGTATAAGTAAACAAATTCATAAGCCTGATTTCTTTTTGTTCTAAATTTGAGGGCAAAAGTAATACTTTTATTTAAGGTGCAAATCAAAAAAAAGATTTTTTTGTATTTTCTTGATGAGAAATCCTCCATGTCTTATGATTTAGAAGAATCCTCATAGACTTTTCATTTGTTTAAATGTAATAATATTGCTCTCCTTTGCTTAAACATGGTTAAAGGTGAATGAACTGGTAACTGTCTTTCTTGTACTTAAAGCTTAAAATATATTTATTTGTCAGACAAATAAGATAAATTGAATTCGCTAACTTTAAATATCAGTCAGATGTATAATTTGAAACTTCATAATCAGGCTGTAACTTTAGTTGACCAGGTTGAGGACAGCTTGCTGAATTATTTTCGTGAGCATGATTTGCGTATAGGAGATTCTATTCCCAATGAGTTGGATTTGGCGGCTGCTCTAGGGGTGGCACGTAGTGTGTTACGTGAAGCTTTGAGCCGTTTAAAAATGATGGGGATGATAGAAACACGTACCCGGAAAGGGATGATTCTGACAGAACCTTCTATTTTAGGTGGAATGAAGCGGGTGGTTGACCCTCGTATTTTGAGCGAGGATTCATTATTTGATATACTTGGCTTTAGGATAGCTTTGGAAATAGGTATATGTAGTGATCTGTTTCGGAATATTACACCTGAAGATATTGTGGAATTAGAAGAAATAGTGCGTTTGGGTATTGTGTTTGAAAATAATGAGTATGCGCCTATAAGTGAATTTACTTTTCATGCTAAACTTTATGAGATTACCGGAAATAAGACTATCCGGGAATTTCAGGAGATCATTCATCCGGTGATGGTATTTGTAAAGGATAAATTCAAAAGGTTTCTTGAGCCTATCAATGTCGAAATGAAGAAAAACGGCGATTTGGTCACTCATGCCGACCTTTTGGAATATATAAAGAAGAATGATGAAGCGGGGTATCGTGACGCATTGGAACGTCATTTTGCGGTTTATAAGATTTTTATGTCGGAACGGGAAAAGTTGAAGGAATCCCATGATATGGATTCAGTCTAATTGATATGAAGGAGAGAAGAACAGCACTTTATGATAGAAGTTCTTTTAATCGGGATATAATGGAAATATATAAAGTCATGAAGTATCGTATTTATTTTTTTTGATTGTATTTGTTTTTATGATTGGTGGTCTGTGGGCATCGCCTGTGAAAGTTATTGTAAGACAGCCTGTTTTACCTGTATTAACACTGAAAGAAGCGAATCCTGTACTGAGATTGGAGTTTGTCAAACAGGCTTCGGGTGATTGTGCTGTCCGGGAAATTGTTTGCTCTTTGAAAGGGAGTACAGACTTAACGGATATTGAACATATCAGGCTTTATGCTTCGGCTGCGGATGGAACATTGTCTGTTGAACATCCGTTAACGCTTCCCATGCAAGTTTCTGAAAAAGTTTCTTTCAAGGAACCTTTGGTCTTGAAAGACGATACGACCCTTGTCTGGGTGACGTTGAAATTGAAGGACCAGGTCAATCTTTCTCACCGTGTCCGATTGGCTTGCTCTTCGGTAAAAACAGTGAAGGGAAAAGGAGAAGTTTTGCTGGATGGCTCTTTGGTGGATTTGCGTCTTGGTGTGGCTGTACGTCAGTTTGGACAAGATGGAGTGAATACTTCCCGTATTCCGGGCATCGCTACTTCAAAGAACGGAACATTACTGGCTGTTTACGATGCACGTTATGATACCTCGCGCGACTTGCAAGGTAATATTGATATTGCTTTGAATCGTAGTTTTGACGGTGGTGAAACTTGGCAGCCTATGCAGGTTGTCCTGGACATGAAGACTTGGGGTGGCTTGCCTGAAAAATATAATGGAGTAAGTGATGCTTGCATTTTGGTGGATGAAAAGACTGGAGATATCTATGTGGCAGGACTGTGGATGCATGGTGTTTTAGATGGAAAAACGGGGAAATGGGTAGAAGGTATGACCCAGGATAGTACGCGTTGGATTCATCAATGGCATGCGAAAGGTTCTCAACCGGGACTGGAGGTGAAAGAAACATCTCAATTCTTAATTACTAAAAGTACCGATGAAGGACGGACATGGAGTGAACCGATAAATATTACCCGGAATACAAAGCGTCCGGAATGGTGGCTTTATGCACCGGCACCGGGGCATGGAATTACATTGAAAGACGGAACTTTGGTCTTTCCTACTCAAGGACGGGATAAGGATGGAATGCCTTTTTCGAATATAACCTGGAGTAGGGATGGAGGGAAAACGTGGACAGCCGGTAAGCCTGCCTATCATAATACGACAGAATGTATGGCTGTGCAGCTGCAAGATGGAAATATCATGCTTAATATGCGTGATAATCGGAATTATGGTAATAAGGAGATAAATGGACGTAGAATTTGTGTAACTGCTGATTTGGGTGAAACATGGGTAGAACATTCCACTTCCCGTAATGCATTGGTTGAACCTACTTGTATGGCAAGTATCCATAAACATCTTTATAGAAGAAACGGTATGGAGAAGTCCATCCTTTTATTTTGTAATCCTGAATCGTATAATAGTCGGGATCACATGACATTGAAGGTCAGTCTGGATGACGGAAAAACATGGCCGGAGGAAAGAAAAATTCTGCTTGATGAATATGGCGGTTTCGGATATTCTTGTATTACTTCTGTTGACGAGGAAACTATTGGGATATTGTATGAAAGCAGCCAGGCACAGATGGTTTTTCAGCAAGTAAAAATAAAAGAGTTAATCGGAGATTAAAGAATAAATAAACTTCTGTTTCTTATCTCCGGAAAAGGTGATATGGGATACTGCAAAAGTAAATTTGCTTATCATTTTATCATTCTGAACAATAGTGAAGAATCTGTTAGCAGCATACTTTATGTATGTACATTCTTCGCAAAGTTCAGAATGATAAAAATGAAATGATAGCATTTCAGAGTCTTGATATACTCTTTTGTATTTATTTATTAATGATTTCCATTTGTTGCCTTACGCTTTCTTCGTGGATGGCTTCGAATACTTTTTTAATGAATTCTGAATCCATGCCGCACAATGAACCTTGTGCACCGCGCTTGTCCAAAATCTCATTGTAACGACCTGTCTGTAGAATGGTCATATCATGTTCTTTCTTGAATGTACCGATTTCACGGCAGACACGCATACGTTTTGCCAATACTTCGATAATCTCATTGTCGCAATCATCAATTTGGTTACGCAGTTCACCCAGGTTTTCAGTTGTTTGGGTTTCTTTGCGGATGACCAGCAGATTTAGGATGTAGTCCAGCACATCGGGAGTGACTTGTTGGGCGGCATCGCTCCATGCACAGTCGGGATTGCAGTGTGATTCTACGATTAAGCCGTCAAAACCTAAGTCCATCGCCTGCTGGCAGAGAGGAGCTACCAACTCGCGCTTGCCACCGATATGGCTGGGGTCACAGAAAATAGGCAGTTCGGGAATGCGGCGGCGCAATTCGATAGGGATATGCCATTGGGGTAGGTTACGGTAAATCTTTTTATCATAAGAAGAGAATCCGCGATGGATAGCACCCAGTTGCTTCAAACCTGCATTGTTGATGCGCTCGAAAGCTCCAATCCACAATTCAAGGTCAGGGTTGACAGGGTTTTTAATCAATATAGGAATATCCACACCTTTCAGTGCATCGGCAATTTCCTGCACGGCAAACGGATTGGCAGTGGTGCGTGCGCCAATCCAAAGCACATCAATACCTGCCTTTAAACATTCGTAAACGTGTTTGGCAGTAGCTACTTCGGTGGCAACATACATACCGGTTTCCTGTTTCACACGTTTCAGCCATGCCAGGCCATCTACACCGATGCCTTCGAAACCTCCCGGTTTGGTACGCGGTTTCCAGATGCCGGCACGGAAAATCTTAATGCCTTTATTGGCCAGCATAGTGGCGGTATCCATTACTTGTTCTTCGGTTTCGGCACTACATGGGCCGGCGATAATCATCGGGCGTTTCTTTTCAATTCCCGGAAGTTCGATGGGTTTTAAATCTAATTCCATAATCTGATATTTTGTTTTGTTACATTATCTTTTTAATTCTTTCCAGTGCTTCTGCCAGCTTTTCTTCTTTGGCACAGAGGGAAATACGGATATAGCGTTTGCCGTTGCTGCCGAAGATAAAGCCCGGAGTAATGAACACACGTGCTTCGTGCAAAACTTTTTCGGTCAGTTCTTCTACATCATTGTAAGATTCGGGAATGCGTCCCCAAAGGAACATACCTACCTGATTGCGATCAAAGCTACAACCGAGTACTTTCATAATCTCTTCTGCCAGTTGGCGGCGACGGCTATATACATTGACGTTTGCTTCTTCGTGCCATTCCACACTGTTGTTGTAAGCTTGTGCGGCGGCAGTTGCATGGGGCGGAAAGTTCCTGAGTCAATATTACTCTTTATTTTCAATATCCATTGTACAAACTGCGCATTGGTGGCGAGCATTCCCACACGCCAGCCGGGCATGTTGTGGCTCTTGCTCATAGAGTTGAACTCGATGCAGCATTCTTTGGCTCCGGGCACATTAAGAATACTCAGTGGTTTCTTGTTCAGGATAAAGCTGTATGGGTTGTCGTTTACAATCACAATATTATGGCGGCGTGCAAAGTTTACCAGCTTTTCATACAGTTCCATCGTGGCGTTCGCTCCGGTCGGCATATTGGGATAGTTGGTCCACATAATCTTGACGCGGCTCAAGTCCATCTTCTCCAGTTCATCAAAATCGGGTTGCCAATGGTTGTCTTCGCGCAGGTTATAGTTCACAATCTCACTGCCTAATATTTTATTTAAAGAGGTGTAGGTAGGATACCCCGGATTGGGAACCAATACCTGATCACCCGGATTGACCAATGCCAGCGTCACATGCAGGATACCTTCTTTGGAACCGATGAGCGGCTGGATTTCGGTTGCCGGATCAAGTTCTACATGATACCAACGCTTGTACCAGTCGGCCATGGCTTTGCGTAATTCAGGAATGCCGACAGTAGGTTGGTATCCGTGCGCATCAGGACGCTTTGCCTGTTCGCACAACACATTGACGGTTTCTTCCGAAGGAGGCATATCAGGGCTTCCGATACCCAAACTGATTACATTCTTACCTTCGGCATTCATTTGTGCCACTTCTTTCAGTTTACGGCTGAAGTAGTATTCGCTAACATTCGCCAGACGGTCTGCCGGCTGAATATTATATGGTTGATGTTCCTTCTGCATATTCTCCTAATATTTTAAGTTCTTTTGTCAATGGTGAAACGGCGTCGATAGACTGCTTGTATCTTAAATAATCATTGAAAATTACGTCTACATAGAACAGATATTCCCATTCGCGGCCTATAATCGGTAATGATTGAATCTTGGTCAGATTTATTTTATAGAAAGAAAAGATAGAGAGCACTTGCGACAGGCTTCCTTCGTTGTGGGGGAGGGAGAAGACGATGTTGGCCTTGTTTACTTTCGAACGTTCACGTAAGTCATCGGCTTTCCATGGGTCGGCCACTACAAGGAAACGCGTGAAGTTGTGTTTGTTTGTTTCGATGCCTTCTTCCAATACTTTCATTCCGTACAAATCGGCGGCGTATCTGGAGCAGATAGCGGCGTGTCCTTTCAGATTTTCCCGTTTGATGGCTTCCGCACTTCCTGCCGTATCTTCCGTTTCTACTATTTTCAGTTTGGGATGTTGTATCAGGAATTCACGGCATTGTGCCAAGGCAACAGGGTGGGAGTTGACTTCTGTCAGTGTTTCCCAATTGTCGTCCGGCAAGCACATGAAGCTGTGTTTGATGCGTAGTTTGTGTTCGCCGACAATGGTCATGCCGCTTTCGCGCAGTAACTCATAGTTGTGCAGCAAACTGCCTGCAATGGTGTTCTCGATAGCGAGCATACCAATTACATTGCTATCCTGCTTTATGTTCGCAAAGACTTCTTCGAACGTGGAACAGCAGATTAGTTCGATCTCTTCTCCGGGGAAGAACTTGTGGGCGGCAATGTCGTGATACGAGCCCGGTACACCTTGTATTGCTATCTTTTTCATTCGTATATAATATTATAAAAAAATCCCGCTTCTGCCGGAAGCGGGATTTCGTTGTTATTATCGCATTGTTTTAATCATTGTTTAACGTACACATACAAACTCCCGCTTCACTTTGTTGCTAAAGTAAAAGTAATAAAAGAAGAAAAAGTATGTATTGTATAATGCTTTCATTTTGTTCTTATTGTTATTGAATACGCTGCAAAAGTAATATATTTCTAGTAAAAACAAATAAATAAGAAGCTTTTTTCAATTTTTTTTTAGGCAGTGCCTGTTTGGCTCCTGCTTTCCATAATTCCCGGCATCTGTTGTAAAGCCCAATCTACTAATCCTTCTATATGTGGTATTAAGCTTTTCCCTCTTTCTGTCAGTTCATATTCTACTCGCGGCGGAACTTCGGCATACACCTTCCGGCTCACTAGTCCGTCAGTTTCCAGTGTGCGCAGAGTTACAGTCAGCATACGTTGTGAGATATCGGCTATTGTTTTATGAATGTCGCAGAATCGCATGGTTCCGTTAGCATTTAATGTGATAAGAACCAGCATAGACCATTTATCACCAAGCCTGCACAATACATTCCGTACAGGGCAATTATTATCCGGATGAAAATTTTTCATTTTTTAATATTCTCTATTTGCTTGCCGTTCAACAATGGTTACCTCTATGTAAGTTCCTTATCTACAGGTGCCTTCTTGTTTTTGGAAAGAAGGATACTTACATTTGCATTACAAAAGTAATAAACTTACTAAAGATAACTATTGTTCTACTAGATAAATTTATTGTTTCACTTATAATAAGTTAAGATTATGGCAAAGAAAGTAGCTGTTTTAGCGGTAAATCCGGTGAACGGATTCGGTTTGTTCCAGTATTTGGAAGCGTTTTTTGAAAATGGTATATCCTATAAGGTGTATGCAGTGGCGGAAACAAAGGAAATTAAAACAAACTCGGGCATTGAATTGGTGGCCGATGATGTGATTGCAAATCTTATAGGGCATGAAGATGATTTTGATGCTTTGGTTTTTGCCTGTGGGGATGCGGTTCCCGTATTTGCTCAAAATGCGGATAAACCTTATAATGTGGACTTGATGTCGGTCTTGAAGGCATTTGCCGGGAAGGGAAAGATCCTGATAGGTCATTGTGCTGCAGGCCTGCTGTTTGATTTTGCTGGAATTACAGAGGGAAAGAGATTAGCTGTGCATCCTTTGGCAAAACCGGCTGTAAGTAAAGGAATGGCTACTGATGAGAGATCGGTTGTTGATGGTAATTTTTATACAGCACAAAGTGAAAACTTTGTTTGGACAATGATGCCTCAGGTAATTGAAGCCTTGAAAAAATAAAGGAATATTAATGTCGCCCAATGTAGAAATTTCCTATATTTGGGCGACAATTCCTAAAAATAGAAACAATGAAATACAATTTTGATAAAGTGATAGATCGCAGCGGTACGTCTGCTGAGAAAGTAGAAGGGCTGAAACATATTTGGGGACGTACGGATTTGATTCCTTTATGGGTGGCTGATATGGATTTTGCCACAGCTCCTTTTGTAACAGATGCTATTCGTAAACGTTGCGAAAATGAAGTTTTAGGGTATACCGGCAAACCAGATAGCTATTATAATGCGATTATAAACTGGGTAAAACAGCGTTATGATTTGATCGTGACCAAGGAAGTGATAAATTTTGTTCCCGGCATTGTACCGGGCATCGGTATGGCTATGAATTGTTTTACTCAGAAAGGGGATAAGGTAATGATTCAACCTCCTGTTTATCATCCTTTTGCATGGGTTACGACTCGTAATGAGCGTACTTTGGTCATAAATCCGTTGAAATGGGAGAACGGGATGTACCGTATGGATTTGGATGCTTTTCGTGAACAAATTAAAGGTTGTAAGCTCTTTATTTTATGTAATCCTCATAATCCGGGTGGCGTTGTGTGGACTGAAGCAGAGTTACGAGCGATAGCTGATATCTGTTATGATGAGAAAGTATTGGTCTTCTCGGATGAAATTCATGCGGATTTGACTTTACCTCCTCATACGCATCGTCCTTTTGCTACTGTCAGTGAAAAGGCTCGAATGAACTCCGTTACTTTTATGTCTCCTAGCAAGGCTTTTAATATGCCGGGACTATCTGCCTCACATGCTCTTATTTTTAATGAAGATTTGCGTAAACGCTTCCGTATCTATATGGATGCCGGTGAGTTGGATATGGGACATGTCTTTGCTTTTCTTTCTGTTGAGGCTGCTTATAGTCATGGTACGGAATGGCTTGACCAATGTTTGGCGTATATACAAGGAAATATAGATTTTGTCGACGAATTTTTGAAAAAACATGCACCTAAAATCAAGGCCATTCGTCCGGAGGCTTCTTATTTAGTTTGGTTGGATTGCCGTGAACTGGAGTTGAGCCAGAAAGATTTGAATGAATTCTTTGTAGATAAAGCGCATTTGGCATTGAATGACGGGGAAATGTTTGGTAAGGAAGGCATTGGCTTTATGCGTTTAAACGTGGCAAGTCCGCGTTGTATCATTGAAAAGGCGATGAAACAACTGGCGGATGCTTATCAACTATATATAAAGTGATTATTTTAAGTATTGTGTCTTAAAGATATTCACGCATAAAATGAAGATGGATAATAATAACGGTCCGAATATGACACCCATGAATCCGAATAAGGAAAGTCCGATGACCACTCCAAAAATGGTGATGAGTGGATGGGTGTCTGCCATCTTCTTTTGCAGAATAAAACGAATTAGATTGTCAATGTTTGTTACAATTAATCCACAATAAAGAAGTAGTCCGGCGGCATGTGTCCAATCTCCTGAAAGAGCAAGATAGGCGGCTAGCGGGAACCATACCAATGCCGTTCCTACAATAGGAATGACGGTGGCAAAGCAGGTCAGGAAGCCAAACAATAGCGCGCTGGGTACATCAAACAAATAGTAGCCTAATGTAGCTATTCCTCCTTGAATGACTGCCAGTAAGGGAATACCTATTGCATTACTCCTGACAATCATATTAATTTCTTTCAGTACATTTTTTTTGTTTGTATCGCTGAAGGGAAGTAACTCATAGATGTATTTTTCCATTTGAATTCCGCCAATCAGCATGAAGTAGAGAATAAAGACCAATACGAAAGCATTAACGGCAAAGCTACTGATACTTCCCATCAGAAACTGTCCGATGGCAGGAAGAATGGAGGCTATGGATGAAATGTTTTCTGCGCTTAGTAAGTCATATCCCGTCTTGGTATGAAGCCAATCGGCAAGATTGGTTACCGTATGGATAAAACCTGTCGTATCTACGTTTACCGTCTGTAATTTATTGATCAGTAACCATACAGCCAATGATAAAGGTACAAGAAAGCACATGATGGCTTCTATCAAGAGTAAAATGGCTGTAATACTTTTTTGAATGATTTTGTTCTTGGGTAAGATAAAACATTTTGTTTTTCTTACCATGATGTAAATGGTGCATGCTCCTAAAATACCTCCCATGAAAGGAGACATTTTTATAAATAAAATAAGTCCTAATCCCAGTATAATGGTGATAAGGGAATATTTCCAATACTGTTCTTTTACGCTCATGTGTTTTTTGCTTATTTTGTATATAAATAAACAATAAAACGAATTGAAATGTTCCGCTTTAAAACGGAACATTCTTAGTCATGTTTTCATAATTATTGTATTGACCGCTAATATTCATTTCATTTTCAGGAGCCAGTTCTATTGCTTTCTTCATATCTTCCACAGATCCGTCTTTGTCTCCTTTAAGTAATTTGATACGTCCTCGTTCATGATATGCTTTGGCAAAGTTGGGATTGATTTCAATGGCTTCATCATATACAGCCAATGCTTTGTCAAAATCTTTGTTTACCAGATATAGTTCTCCTGACAGGATATAGGCCTTTTCATTGAACGGATTGAGTGACAATACTTGATTAAAACATTCTTGTGCTTGTTCCGGTTCATTGGTGGCGGCTAGAATTTCTCCTTTCAAAAGCAAGGCTTGTTCGTCGTCGGGATTGAGGCTGAGCAACTTTTGTATATCTTCGGCAGCATCTTTTGCTTGTTTCATTTTCCAAAGTACTTCAGCGCGTAGCTGGTATGCTTCGGTATAATCTTCTTTCAATACGATAGCTTTAGTCAGCATAGCGATGGCGGTGATATCATCTTTCATGCCGATAGCTGCTTTTGCTGTCAAATAGAAAGATAGGGGGTTCTTATTATCTAAAACCAAAGCTTTTTGGCAGGCATCCTTCATATTTTCGTAATCTTCCTGCATATAGCAGATGCCAGCTAGTGAAAGGAAAGTGTTTACTTGTTCAGGATCTTTTGTAGCCATGCGGTCTAGTGTGATACGGGCATCATCTAGTCGGTTTGCCTGTGTATAAGCAGTGGCTAGCAGGCTGAGTGTTTCCAATTCATCGTTGATGGCAACTGCTTCTTCAAAACATTTAATGGCATAAGGTAGTTTACCCATACGTTGGGCGCGGATGCCGTCGTATTTTAAAATCTCGAAGTTCTTTTTATCATTTTTCTCTTTTTCGGTTTCGGGGGTGTTGTTTCCGCCGAATAAGGATTTAAATAAGCCCATAATTTATAGTTGTTTTATTTGTCTATTGTTATAATAAATCGTCTGAGGTAAATTTCTTGTTCCTGATGCTGCATGTTGGTAAAACGTACTGCCTTTATTGGTTTCTGTTGTAAACTGGCAGTCAGTCGGTTGTTTTCTTGTGTAAAGTTTACTTTACTCCAGTCTTTTCCATTTGCAGATATCTCAAGACTTCCCCAAGTTGCGATTTCCGGTTTCCCGAAATCTATCTCTATATTTTCTCCGGGATAAACTTGATCCAGTTCGATAGTCAATGAACCATTACCGGGCCATCTGATAACTTCCAGCGCCGGAGAAATCTGAATGCGGTTTATCTTTACCTGTAAAGGTAAGTTCTTTATCTGACTGATATCGCTTATTAGTTTATGCGGCATATAGTCGGTTTCAGCATTCAGCAGTGTGCTATATTTTTGGTTATAGCATTGCGTGACGGTGGCGAAAGTTTGATCAATCAATGGCTTGATTACTCTTCCTGCTGTCTTTATACCCGGCTGGTAAGGGTTTTGGTTGTATGTCTGGTCAATTTGAAACATTTGTTGTTGCAAGGCTTTCACGTGTTTGTATTTACGCATAAATAAAGATTGGTCATTTTTGTCGTATGCTTTGACCATTGCCAGTACTTCATTTCCGGTTTCACCCAATAGTTTGAACTGATAAAGCCAAGGCATGATTTCTACTATAATCGGATTTTTATCAGCATGGGCGACTAAAATATCACTTGATTCAACCATCTGGCTGAAGGTTTCTTGTAGAATAGAGAAGTCTTTTTCAGTGTAAGTTTTATTTTTTATGTAACTTTCAGTAAAGCTCTGCGCTGTGGGTTGGAGATTTACAGATTCCTCTCGGCGATATTTATGTCCGTTGGGGCCTAAGTCCGAATTATGGGCGGCAAAGAATTCCAGTTCAGTGGCAGCATCGGGCAAAATGTTCATAATAGCGTCTTTCCAAGTTTTTTCACTGTTATATTTTGTTGGATTCCAAGCGTATGAGGCTACACTATAAATGGCTATTTTAGAAGCCTCGGCATGTTCCATCGGATTAGTTACAAAGCCAGACATCTGATTGGCTATTTGAGTATCGTTTCCATATACTGGTCCCATGAGCAGATGATCTCTAACGTAATCGGAAACAGGAAAGTTCCACCATATATATGCCGGACGTTTAATCCGTTCGTTTATCCATTGAATACCATCTTGGGTAATATCGGAAATAACCCGGTCTCCTGTCCACATAATTTGTATGGATGGATTCAGTTTGTCTCCTAAAGTAGTAAGATATCCTTTAGCAGGGTCGGACCAACTTTTATTGTATTCTGTAGGACACATGATAAGGGGAGTTACATCCGGTTTTACTTTTACAAAATGTTCATCTATGTAATTCAGCAGTTCTGCTTGTTTCACAGGGTTGGTACCTTCTCCTGAAATATCATCAAAGAAGACGGCAAAAGAACGGACACCGAGATGATACATCTTTTCAAATTTTGCCAATAATAATTCACGGTCTTCCTTATTCCATTTGATGTCTTGTCCCGGATGGATAGCCCAAACAAAATCGACTTCGTTTTCTTGAGCTACTTTTACTAATTCCTGTAATTGTTTTGCTTCTTTTTCGGGGTAAGGCAGACGCCAGTTGGGAGAACTATGGTAAGGGTCATCTTTAGGACCGTATATATAGGTGTTCATTTTGTTTTCACCATAAAATTGAAGTTGGCGAAGACGGGCATTATGGCTCCAGGGGGTCCCGTAAAATCCTTCTACGACACCACGGTAGCGTATGGCCGGATAGTCTTGTATCTCTATTACCGGTAATTGGTTATCTTTGAGCAATTGTTTTAAGGTTTGCAAGGCATAGTAGGTTCCACGTTCATCGTTTCCTGCCAGAATTATTTCCTTATTATTGATGGATAGATAATAACCTTCCTTTTGGTTGGGGATCTGACGAGTAAACTTGCGGATGGACTTGTCTCCTTTTTCTCCTATATAAATGCGCAAACCGGTATTGGCCGGGTGTTTTCCACCTAATAAATCTTTTAATTCTTGTACGGCATATGGATTGGCTTCAGTTTCTCCCAAGAGTTGGTAAGTTTCAGGTAAATTGATTTGTCCGTCTTGTTTGGAAACTTGTTGAGGGATGGGCTGTACATCTATGTTTTGGGCAAAGATAGTACAACCGGTAAAAAGACAAATGATTGCCAAATGCATTTTTTTCATGTTCTGTTGGGGTAAAAGGTTAATAAATCAATGGCAAAGATACGATTTATACAGAAAGAATTCCATCTTTTAATTGTATTATTTCTTCGGAAAGTAGGTAGGAGAGTACCTTTTCCGCTTTTTCACGATTGCTATTCAATTGGTTCAGTAGTTCTGAAGCAGGCATGGCGCCTGCCTGCAATAGCTGTTTGATTTGTTGTTCCAATTCTTGAAATTCTCCCTGTTTTATTCCTGAATGATGTTTGTTAAGACATACATCACATTGTCCGCAGTTGTGTTCGTTCTTTTCTCCGAAATATCTGAGTAGCATTCGGCTACGACATTTATCATCGGCTGTGGCATATTCTATCATAGCCTTGATTCGGGTGGTATAGCTTTTTTTCCGGTCTTCGTATATTTCCCGAGTTAGGGCAAGGCGATTCTTTTCTTGCCGTTCACGGGTATATATAATATAAGGTGTCTTTTTCCGTGGAATGTAATGTATGATATGTCTACGAGTCAGCGCCAGTAGAATTTCATAGATTCGTTGGCGGGTTAATCCGGAGCGGATTACTAAGGAATCTTCGTTAATATAGGCATAATCAGTAAATAGTCCTGTATAAGAACGCAAGATGATGTTTATCAGTTTCTCTGTATCTGTATCATTCTCGTGTAGTTTATAGAGTTCGTCGCGTTTCATCGTGAAAAGAATACGTGAAGCATTATCTTGCTCGTCTGTATATTCTAAATATCCGGCACGGGTCAGAATCTTTAAAGCGCTGTCGGCTTGTACGGGGAAATGTTTGAAGTTACGACAGAATTCATCCAAGTTAAAAGCAAAGGTGCAACCCATACCGTCTCCCATGGCCATTTGAAAATAGTAGTTGATATCTTCGTACACTTTTCGGATATAATCCTTGTCGGGAAATGTATCACTGATACGTTTGTTGAGGGTGGTTTTATCACTTTGGGCGTATAGCAGGACAGCATATGCTTTCTGCCCGTCGCGCCCTGCTCGTCCGGCTTCTTGAAAATAGGCTTCAGGAGAATCAGGCATATCTATGTGGATAACGATACGTACATCTGGTTTGTCGATACCCATTCCGAAGGCGTTGGTTGCTACCATAGTACGGCTTTCTCCGGTGAGCCAGCTTTTTTGACGTTGATCTTTTACATCATTATTCAAACCGGCATGATAGAAAGTGGCAGTTATGCCGTTATTGACCAGTAGTTCGGCAATTTCACGTGTACGTTTCCGGTTGCGGGTATAGACAATGGCGCAGCCGGGCACACTATTTAAAATATGTAATAGCTCTTCCTGTTTATTTTCTGTAGGACGTACAATGTAAGCCAAGTTTTTTCTTTCGAAACTCATTCGGAAAACCTGACTGTCTTTTTTAAAGTTTAGCTTTGTTTGAATATCTGTTACTACTTCCGGAGTGGCAGTTGCTGTCAGTGCCAATACAGGTATGTCGGGAAGGAGCTCGCGAATTTCTGCAATTTTCAGATAAGCAGGGCGGAAATCATATCCCCATTGAGAGATACAGTGTGACTCATCTACCGTGATCATGCTTACCTTCATGTTCCGTAGTTTGCTACGGAATATTTCAGTATCCAGCCTTTCCGGAGAAATATAAAGGAATTTATAGTCGCCGAAGATACAGTTTTCCAATGCAACAATGATCTCTTCGCGTGTCATGCCTGAATAAACTGCCAAAGCTTTGATACCTCGGTCGCGTAAATTGCGTACTTGGTCCTTCATCAGGGCAATAAGAGGTGTAATAACCAAACATAATCCGGGTTGTGCTAAAGCTGGTACTTGGAAGGTAATGGATTTGCCGCCACCGGTAGGCATCAATCCTAGCGTGTCGTGACCGTTGCCTATACTTTCAATGATTTCTTTCTGTATGCCCCGAAAGTCATCATATCCCCAATATTGTTTTAAAATTTCTTTATAGGTCATTGGAAGGGAAATAAGAAATATATCAACATCCAATGACTTATCATCTTATTATTCTGATAAGTGTCTGATAACGTCATTAAAGTTTTGACATATTTCAAAGATAAATCTTTATCATTATTCCTCACTGGGTTTATATCTTCTATTTGCAATTGTACTTCACCACGTTTGTGCGTATTCTCTTCAATGGTATAACAA